>JGI2924J29684_1077806_pt1 | contig 22797 bp, 23 predicted proteins | sample BenlonsequencITS_FD_29684 | JGI IMG/M metagenome (IMG submission 29684)
TAATACTGATGGACTGCATATTACCGGCGGACCTTCTGTCACCACGGGCGGTATTAACGCGGGCAACAGGGTTATCAGTAACGTGGGCGATGCCGTGAACGACACGGACGCGGTAAACAAACGGCAGCTGGATAATCTGTCATCTATTGTTGGGCAGGGATTGACATTTGCAGCTAATGAAGGTGGTGATCTTACGAGAAAACCAGGGGATACGCTGGCCCTTAAAGGTGGGGCTACAACAAAAGGTGATTACAGTGGTAAAAATATTAAAACTGTTACTGATGTTTCTAGCGGGATGATTTCGATTCAAATCGCTGAAAGCCCTGTGTTTGGAAGTGTGGTCGTTAACGACAGTAATAGCGGGAAAATTACAGGCGTCAGTAATGGAATTATTGCTGCAGAGAGTAGAGATGTTGTAAATGGAGGACAAATTCATCGTATTACAACCTCTATCGGTAATGTTATTGGAGGTAATGCTTATGTTGATCAAGGAGGAGCGCTGGTAGCCAGTAATATTGGTAACACAGGTAAAAACACAATTCACGATGCCATTGACTCTGTAAGAAGTACTGCTGAAACCGCCAGCGCAGGATGGAATTTATCCGTAAATGGACAGCAGTCAAGTGCAGTTAAACCCAAAGAGACAGTTGATCTCAATAATAATGATGGCAATATCCATCTTTCTAAAAAAGATAATCAGGTCACTTTTAATCTGTCTGACTCAGTGAAAGTAAAAGAAAGTATTGGTATTGTAAATGGACCTTCGCTGAATAAAACAGGTATAGACGGTGCAGGTATGAAAATCACAAATGTGGCTGATGGTGTAATAGCTGCAGGAAGTAAAGATGCAGTAAATGGCGGACAGATTCATGATTTTGTGAGTGGCGAAGTTACCAGGCCGATTACATTTGCAGCCGATAGTGGTACTCCTTACGATGCAAGGTTGGGCTCGATAGTAAATATCAAAGGTGATGATAAAAATATTCGCACGGTAGTGAACGGAAATTCTCTTAGTGTCAGTCTGAATGAGAGAATTAATGTTAAGTCTGTTACAGCAACAGAATCACTGTCTGTGGCAAATGGCGCAAATGTCGATATGGGGGGAAATACCATTCATAATGTAGGTAATGCAACCCGTCCTGGAGATGCTGTTAATTATGGGCAATTCCAGCAGGCATTTAGTAGCCTGGGAAATCAGATTAATCGTGTTGAACGCAGAGCCAATGCAGGCGCAGCCGCTGCGATAGCGACTGCAGGTTTAACCCAGGCATATATTCCAGGCAAAAGCATGATGTCCATGAGTGGAGGGACATTTCAGGGAGAGAGCAGTCTGGCTATTGGCTTATCTACCATTTCAGATAATGGAAACTGGGTATTAAAAGGCTCATTTTCCTCAACGACAAGAAATCAGACCGGAGCATCCGTAGGTATAGGATTCCAGTTTTGATAATCAGGAGTCGGTATTTGTCGACTCCTTCTTAAGTTAAATATCTTGTTCGGATTGAGAAATAATGAAAATATATGCTGGTAAATTATTGATATTGGCTGGAGTAATAACTCTGTTCGGTTGTCAACAAAATCCGAGCCACCCTGGAAAAGATGGTAGTATTAAAGAAATTATCTGGCCAGCGCCTGCAAGAGCAAAATTAGGTTCAGGGCAGGGTGTTTTCCCAACCCCAGAGAGTATAACTCTGCTTGATAAAGGAATGACGAAGGATCAGGTGTATTTACTATTAGGACGCCCTCATTTTGATGAAGGTCTTTTTTCTGTTCTGGAATGGGATTATCTTCTCCACTTCAGAACACCTGGTTATGGTCATCACGGAGTTACAACATGCCAACTCAAAATTATTTATAACTCAGATAAGCGAGTGTCCGGTATATACTGGAGAAGCGTTGGTTCTGAAAACATTATTTGTCCACCGATTTTACATGAAAAAGAAGAGACAAACAGATATACGCTTAATGCTGATATTCTTTTTAGGCTTAATGAGTATCAACTCAACATGTCAGATAAGAATTCACAAAATAATCTCGATAAAATAATTTCCTTTATTAGAGAAAGGGGTAAATATAGTAGTATCAGTGTCTATGGTTATGCAGACCGGCAAGGTACTCATCAACATAATATGAAACTTTCAGCTTTACGAGCAGAATATGTGAAAAAATACCTGGTATCTAAGGGTTTTCCTGAGGATAAAATATTTGCGAAGGGTATGGGGGAGGCAGTACCGGAAACCAGTTGTCCTGGATTAATAAACGAAAGTTTGACTGAGTGTTTACATCCGGACAGGAAGGTTACTGTAATTGTTACACCTGTCATCAATAATAGAAAGTGATTTTAAGAAGGTAAAATATGAAAAAGTATCTATCCTTAGTGGGTCTTGGTATTATTTTACTTACATTGAATGCATGTCATCAGAAACCGGTAAAGAGTGTCGTAACTCCTATTACTGCACCAGTACAACATCAACTCCCTTCACTTGAGTTGTTAACACTAAGTGAGTCCGCCCATAATGGATGGTCGGAGGTTGAACTCATTGGAAGAAAATGGTACGTTGACTCTGACACAGCTTTGACACGTAGTGAACTTAACTCTTTGTCATTAGGACAGAATGACAAGAAAGAAATGTTTTTGAATATTATTCCTAATCAGCAAGGGCAAAGAAAAATCAATGAAGCTTTGCGTAAGAAAGTTGATTATGTATTGTTGGTATTAAATGGGCAAGCGATCTCTCTTTCGAAGATTAACTCCTCTCAGAAACTGCCATTTTATGTCGGCGATGAAAATACGACAATAAAAGTGGCCGAAGAGATTACACAAAAGAAAATTACTCACCAGTGAGTCATATGGGCCTCAGTGGCCCATTTAAGATAAATCTAATTTTTATTAGCTAAAGATAGACTTATTGTTAGCGTATAATAATGTGTAGAGATATTCATGGAAAAAATACGCCAAGCTTTTTTGTCTTCAAATTCAAGTATTGATTTTATTGAATACTGCTCGTGCCCCTATATAATACTTCCATGTTCACAGGATACACAGACGTCAGAACTTGATTGCTATATCGATGTTTTTTATATAAAAAAAGGGGTGGCTGAATTAATGTTTAATGCACCTCCATCAATAAAATTGTCACCAGGCGAATTTATCTTCCTTAACAGAAAGTGCAGCGATTGTTTTTTTTTAACGGGAGGGCAGGATACAGAGATATTGCAAACAAGAGTTGTCCCCAGAGGGTTATATAAAGATTTAATAGTGTACTATGGATGTTATAATAGCTTATATGTGCTGGATTCGGGCCATATTGATGTCATACCTGTAGCCAGCGAAATGATCAGCTTGTTGCTAAAGCTTCAGAAAAGTAAGTCAGAGGCAATTCTTTCTCTGGAAGTGCCAATTTCACTTTTTTTTATACATATTTATCTTAATAAAGTTGCAAATTCTTCATTGCCTTTTAATAACACGGGGCATCAGTTTTTTAAGCTGATCCTGGAAATGATAAAAAGTCCTGATTATCCATGGCGTGTAAAAGATATGGCAAAGGAATACAATATGAACCCTAACTCTTTTATTAGTGAGTTTAAGAAGATATCAGGATTTACACCATGTAATTTTTTAAAAAAAACAAGACTGAACAGAGGACGACAGTTACTGGAGAATACGGATATTCCCGTAGCAGTAATTGCCCGCCAGTGTGGCTATAATAGCCATGCCTCTTTTGCGTTTTATTTCAAAAAGGAATATGGTTTATCCCCTCTAAAGATGCGTAATAATGCACAGAGTAAATATATGCTCGAGATATCAGAAAGACTTAATCAATAGTAGCTCATAATATGAGATTGTAGTAAGTGATATTTCCCCTAAAAGTTATCTTTATTCTACTTTTAGGGGGGCTGTAGGGCTCTCACTAACCAACATCTGTTGTAAAACTAAACTTGGAAAGTTCTATTTTAAATCGAATCGATGGCAGATGAATATTATATATTGTATTTATGTCTAATTAATTACCTTTTATCAGTTTAAGCTCAAGTTAAACTAAATACTCGGTCTACTGATTTTATTGTTGACTCTCTGTGCGCAATAATTATTCGGGTAATGTTCAGAGATTTTATCGCGCTATTGACATAGTTTTCACTTTTACTATCCAGGGCACTTGTCGCCTCATCCATAAATAAAATACGTGGCTTACGATATAAAGCTCGTGCGATAAATAACCGCTGTTTCTGCCCTCCGGATAGACCCTCGCCCAATTCTCCCGTCAATGTGTCGTAACCCATCGGCATTGACATTATTGTATCATGAATAAAACTAGCCTTGGCACATTCAGCCATCCACTCATCATCAATATTCTCAGAAAAACCACAAATATTTTCGCGGATTGTCCCCGAGAAAAGTCGGTCATCCTGCATTACACAACCGGTAATTTTTCTGTAGTTATTAACCCCCATCTGTTGTATATCGTTTCCGTCAATAAGTACCTGTCCTGAGTCCGCCTTAAAAAGCCCGCATAATACTTTCATCAGCGTTGTCTTACCCGAGCCTGAAGGCCCTATTATAGCCACACTCTCCCCCGGAGAGACAGTAAGATTCAACTCGCTGAAAACCGGCATTGACTGTTGATCGTAACGAAAAGTAAGTGATTTTACCTCTAGGGATACTGGCGTTATTTTCTCCGACACTGGAATATCAGGTTTTACTGACTCTTGCTCGTTTAGAGCAATATCCGAGATACGTTCATTATGTAAACTCATCATCCTGAGCTGTAGTAGGAATCCCACCAGAGTTGAGATCCTGTCTGAAAATTGCATCCGGTACGCACCAAAGGCTACGAACATGCCAATTGTCATTTCATTGTCCATAACCAGACTGATACCAAGCCAGAGAATTATAGTTTGCTCACAGGCACTGATAAATATATTGAGCCCGCCAAAAAAAATATCCATTTTAGTAACGCGAATTCCAGTATTAATTGCGTCCGTTTGCAGATTAAACCAGTGAGTATGGCGACGATCTGTCATCCCCTGCATTTTGACAGCAGCAATTCCATACAGGGTTTCCATAAAATATGAAGATACTCGGGCTTCCATGATCAGTTGTTCTTCAGAAAGCTGCCGATAATAGGTATAGGTAAAAAGACGAATAGCGATATATACCACGGTGAACCCAAGCACTACCCAGGTCAGGCTCTTACCATACAGCAACATCATGATTAGCAGTCCGCAAACCATGATTCCATCCATAATGGCCCCAACCATACTGGTGGTGAAAGTGGTACGTAATGTATTCAGGGAGCCAAATCTGGACTGTATGTCGCCAAGTTTTCTCCGCTCAAAATAAGAGAGAGGAAGGCGTAAAAGATGGGAAAAAAGCCCTGATTGCCACTGTATATTGACAAGCGTTCCCATAATTAATGAGATCCATGCACGTGATGTGCTTACTGTAGCCCTCAGTAAAATAAAAAACATAAGGCTAATACATATCATCGACAGTAGCCCACGATCTCCGGCTGGAAGTGCATGGTCCATAACCAGTTGGGTTCCTGCTGGTAAGATTAATCCAATAGCCTCTACTACTATTGAGAGAGCAAAAATTTTTAGCAGCGCCCCTTTTATTCCATGAATACTATTTATAAGCGTAACCAGATTCAGCCGCTTTTTAACTCGTTCTCTTCTGAATGTACTCCCTGGCCAGAGCTCCAGCGCAATGCCTGTGAAACATTTTGAGGCTTCGGCTTTGCTAACAATAATTCTCCCCCGGGCAGGATCATGAAGAACAAAGCCATTACGCTTCACACTCACCAGTACTACAAAGTGATTAAAGTTCCAGTGGAGAATACAGGGTCGCCGTAGCACATTAAGTTCATTCAGATCCAGTGATAATGCCCGCGCAGTCATACCCATCTGTACTGCTATTGTACGAATACTGTAAAGCGTTGCCCCGCGGGAAGATATATTGAATTGTTGGCGCAGGGAAAACAGATCGATACTCTTTCCATAGTGACCGAAAACCATTGCAAGGCACGCAATCCCACATTCTGACGATTCTGTCTGATGGATAACAGGTACACGTCTGAACAAGCTGATTTCTAACCGGGAAATGTACTTTTTTAATATTTCGCTATTCATTAACTGGCCCTGTGGTACTGTTCTTCATGTCGTAAAATGGGGACAACATCCATTGCCAAATTTTTCGTTTTTCGAGAAACAACGTAACCTGCGCCTTCATTCCGTTTTCCAGTGGGCGCGATTTACCGCCATAAGTGATACTTTGCCTGTCCAGTCGAGTGATGACTTTGTAATAGGGTACGGAGAGAGAAGATGTATTCTGGGGGGCGCCCTGGTATGTGCGCATTTCCTGTGGGGTTGCGGGTGCACGTGATATAGACTGAATAACTCCCGGAAACTGTCCGAATTTTTCTGCAGGGAATGCTTCATAACGAATATTAACCCTATCGCCAGTGGTTATATAAGGTACAGCAGTATTTGGCACCCAGAGCACCAGATAGTAGTGTCTGACGGTATCAGGTAAAATCTGAGCCAGACTGTCGCCAGCGCTGACCATCTGCCCTGTACTCACACTCAGTGAATCTATTTTTCCATCAGATAACGCACGAATAATGACAGCACTCTCAATATCTGTATTGATCAGTTCTTTCTGTAATTCATAACGCTGCAATATCATCTGATAAATCCGGTTATCGAATTCTGCAGCCTGAATTCGTATCTGACTTTCAAGGCTGGTTAACTGTAATGCATTCTGTTCATTCTGGCTATTCAGTCCCAGGAGGTTGCTCTGTTGCTGATAATAAATTGTTTCCTGATTCGTCAACTGATCTTTCGTAATCAAGCCTCGGGACTGGTACTGGCGATAATTATCCATATTTTTCTTCATGATTCGGATACCTTCTTCGGCATGACGAATGATATCGGACGAACTTTGAAGCGCCTGGATATACTGTATTTTCTGTTTTTCCAGAGCATCCAGTGTGGCTTTTTTGCTGTCCTTTAGCCCTGAGATAATATTATCCACCTGACGGATCTGGGTCGTGATATCTGCATGATGTCTGCTGCTGACCACGCCATTTCGAGTACTTTTACTGACATCAATTTGATATAGCGGTGTATTCTTTTTTACGACCTGCCCTTCCGTAACAAAGCGGTCAACAACAAATCCCTGCACATCGGAATAGATATTGACGGGACGCGGCCATGTCGTTACCTCTCCACTTACGGTAACACGACGCGTATAGTCCTTCGTAATAACAAAATATAAAAAGAAGGATAAAAAAAACAGACAAAAAAATATTACTATAATGGGAGGTATTCCCGGGAGTAGCAATGCCTTCCCATGCCATATCATTTTTCGGCTTTCCAGAGCTTCCTTACGGAACATAGTGTTATATGCCTTAGTCTTAATTCATCATTAATAAGGCACCCTACTATAATATGGGGTGGATAACAGGAAAACGGACTGCGTAGTGCTTAACGAAATGGGTGAAATGAAATATATCTTCATTAGATAAGATTATCACTCTATGTCAACGAGAAAAATATATTAAGGTATATTTCAGAGACTACTGAGATAACCAATAGCTGATGCCTGGTAACAATCTTACTGCCGCCTTACTGTGCTTCTGAGCCCATTGCTTAAACGCAGGAAGATCGCCAAAAAATCCGTCAAAATCCCAGTTACCAGCCACACATATTGAACCGTTTTGTGAAACGGCGATTATCAGGCCGGCATCGCGACCATCAACAAAAATGGCGTAGTTTGTGTCATAATCAATATCGAAATTTATCCAAACGTCGGATAATATTTGCGGACCATCCTCGCCACAGCAAATGTGTGCATGGCCAAAAACTCGGCTGTAGCCAGAAAGTCTGACAACACCTTCCAACACAGCATTATCAGTAACTACTGCACAATGCTCAATTAAACTAAAGCCAGAAACTCTGGCATTTCCACTTATTTCTGCGTAGTCTGAAATACGGCAATCGCCAGTAACTCGGGCATTTCCCAGGACGCGGGCATCATGATGAATCCAACATTCTCCTTCCTGAGAGAGATTATCGGTTGTTTGTATCCATCCACCAATGTCACCCCTTTTAAATCCGGATAATTCACTATCACGTAGTGCGCGAATGCGACGCAAGGCGACACCATTATAGTACTGAGTAATATTGGTTAGCTCGTATTTCATCGGTTCCATATTCGCTCTGAGAAAGATTAAAGAGAAGAGGTCATCTTCAATCTACCTGTAAGTAGAGTTGCAGTGCCGGTCGCTACCCGGTGAGTCACTGAATGATTAACAATGACCCGCATCACACATGATAAGCAGGTTAACCATTTATGCCCCAACGCTAGTGGGATTCACTACAACAATCCGAATAATACTTTTACAATATGAATGGGTATTTAGGATTTATCTGTTTAATAAACCGTGAAGTTAAAAACCACCATGCCATTCGGTCATCGGTTGGTTCCAGTAAGGTTTTGGTTTTAATGGTTCACTGATATTAGGAGCATGGGGGTCGAGTTTCCCTGGATTTTTACCATTATTATGTCCACATGCAGGGATCCCCAGAATTGAGTCTATGGCACATCCTGCTTTTGCTCCTAATTCACCACTAGTATAACCACCATAATCACCAAATCCGGCACCACAGATATTGTTGATTTCTTTTTCAGTCAATAAGTTCATCTTAACCTCTTTAATCCACTTTTTTTGTTTAAACCCAGCCTGATATTATCTTTTTTAAGAAGCATGGGAAGCATCAAGTCACAGAAAAAGACATCTGAAAGTAAAATTTTTTTTCAAGAGAAGTGCGTAATATTTTATATTTACCATTTAATATTTGATAATGCATTCAATGAAAAATATTTATATTGGAGTAAAAAACTATAAACGCATATTGTCTCCTCTACTTACTGTATTCCCTTAATGCAAATATCATTTTCAATGAGTTACAATGTGCAATATTATTTTCACATGAGATAAGTGAATCGACACGTGTTTAACAGATGCCTTAGAGTTATTTAAGATGGCTAAAAGAGAGGTGCCCATGAGTAGTAAGTGTTATCCCGGCGAGCTCAACATTGAAGCTGTCAAACAGGTTTTTAATCGTGGTCATTCTGTTTCCAGCGTTGCAACACATCTCGGTATCACCACCCAGTCTTTATGCCAGGATAAATGGCGGTCATGATTCCTACCGATACATTTGATACCAAAATGATGATGAAAAAACGGGTATAGGGCTCTGTAACAGGCTGGATGGTTGCGGATTTTTATCCAGATGCGTTGAGAAGTTATAACGAGATGGTGGATGATTGTAATCGTCTGGGTTGCGTGACGGTACATTAACCACGCACAGACTGGCAGGCGTGCCAGTCTGATTTATGTTTAATAAATTTGAATAAGATTGGCAAATCATTCCGCTTTTAGCTGTTCGAATATCGGACTACGATTTATTGCATCGAGGAGTCCCTACTTAATCAAACAACTAAGTGAAAGGATTTATATCATGAAGATAATCAGAAATTTTGTCGCAGTTGTCGCTTTTGCTACTTCTTTTGGTTCTTTCGCTGCGCAGTCAGTGACCGCAACGGATTCCACGCTGGAAAGTGCAGAAGCCAAAATCGCTGCGCAGGCTGAACAGGTTGGCGCAAGCGACTACAAAATTACTCAGGCTTACACGGGCAACCGCGTGCATATGACCGCTGAACTACTGAAATAATAGCCGCTATACCGTAGAAAGAGCGCCTTTGAGGCGCTTTTTGCGCTTACTGATTTAACAGCGAAATAAATGCTTCATAGCTATCTAACCTGCGAACCGTGTCGGCCGGATGGCGGTATATGACGCTAGCCAGATAACTGAAGATTTTCAGCTTGTGACGCGCAGCGGCGGCAGCGCAGGCGAGCAGCACATGGTCAACGGGCTCATTATTAACTTGTACGGGGGTCGCCAGGGTGATGAAAAATCCGCGGAAATGGAATTCCTGCTCGCTCCAGCAGTGGGGGATGGCGAGGTGATTGATAATCAGGTTCTCGCCTTCGCCTTCCCGGGCGCAGATTCGCAGCGCGTCATCCTCGGTGATGTGGGCCTGGCTCACCAATCGGTCACAAATTTGCCTGGTGATGGTATTCCAGTCTTCTCTCGGGAGATTCGGGTAATGAAAACTTCGTGCCTTAGAAAAGAAGCGTTCTGGCTGTTATTGATAATAAGTACCGGATCAATCTCCTGACTTATTGCGTTCACTTCGCCGGGCGTTCGCGCAATCATGACCCGACAATGAAGCACATCCCGCTCAATAGCCTGCTGATTAATGGTAGCAATCGCATTTTGATCGGATAACAAAACGATAGGGCGCCGCTCATTCTGATGCCGCTCCAGGGCGCAGGCTCATGTCGAACGCGGCGGGCCACGCGGACTTCAGGTTATTCATACTGCTCTGACGATGCTCCGGTAACCATATGGGCGCGGATACGCATCTAAGCAGATGACCGGTAATGTTATCGATGAGTTGGGCATCAATAATGTTTAACGAGGCGGCGCCGGGGACGCGTTGCAGTAGAGAACATACGGCGTCAGCGGAGAGGGTCATTGCCTGCTGTTGCTGTGCTTCCAGAAGGCCGATAAGCGTTCCGAACGCGTTCTCGCCAAGGTAGCTCCCTCCTTGCTCTACCGCCTTTTTCAGTGACGTATGCCGGCAATGCCGCCGGAGAGCGTATTGGCGGTAATCATCGGCAGCGGCGCGGCCAGCGCATAAGGGATCGCGGGTTCGGTAGCGACGGTAGCGCCCACCACAATCGCGCTGCTGGCGGCGGCCTTCTCTTGCAGGGTAAATAGCTTCGGCGCAAGATACGTAGCGATACCTGCCGCGACGGGCGGCATCAGCGCCACCACGCCGACAATGGCGTACTAGTCGTAGATATATTTTTCCAGCAGCGAGAAGCAGAAGAACCAGGCGGTTTTGTTGATTGGCCCGCCCATATCAAACGCCAGCATCGTGCCAACGAGGAAGGCCGCGCCCATTTTCATCGACGGTGGAATGGTGTTCAGGAAGTGCAGCAGGCCGCCCATCACGTCGGACATCACCGGGCCGATGACGTAATACGTCAGCACGCCGAACAACAGTAGCGTGACGAACGGGATAAGCATCGAGCCGAGCAGCGGCTGAAGCGCTTTGCCGAGACGGACTTAGCTCAACCCGCAGGCATGCATGACCATAATTTCACTTTCGGTATACAGTTTGCCCAGCGTCATCAGAAGCCCCGGGAACAGGCTTAATGGCAGGATGAGCTGCGCCATTTCCGGTACGCCCAGCTCCAGAAGCGAGAGCACCAGATTGGCGGGAATATCGCCGTCTACCGCCGCCAATCACGAACGGCAGCGCGGGGGAAACGCCCGCCATCAGATGGCCCATCATGCTACCCTGCTGCACATCCTGCTTACCCAACTTGACGCCGCTATCGGCGGCGGCGATCTCCTCGTGGGTGAGGTGGTTTTCAATGCCGCTTGAACCCTGGGTCTCGACTTTAATAGTATGGCCGAGCGAACGCGCTTTTTGCTCCAGCGCTTCCGCCACCATAGAGGTGTGGGCGATTTCCGCCGGGCAGTTAGTGATCGCTACTAAACGTAAGGATGACTCCATAGCCGCTTCCTTATAAGTTTAGTGTTTGATTTAACAAAGAAAGTACCTGGTCGGCATTCCCTTACTTTAACTGGTTGATAAAATCCTGGTGGATGATTTTGCGGCACAGGGTGCCGATAATTTTGACCTGATCGTCTTCGCCAGCCAGCGGTAAGCCGAGGCAGACCCAGCAGTTCACGCCCTCGCCGTCGCTGGCCTTCCAGTCCACGTTTTCAGATTTGCGCGTGAACAAAACAAAGGGATGCTTCACGCAGGCGCTTTTACCGTGCGGTACGGCGATGCCTGAGCCCGTACCTCGTGGAATGCAACTTTTCCCGCAGTAGCAGCGTTTGCAGGAACTGATGACGATCGGTGATATAGCCGTTCTGGAACGCCATTTCTGCCAACTGTTTAAGAATGGAGTAAGCGCTGTTGCCCTGAATACTGAGATCGATGCAGTTCGTTGTAAGGGCGGTCATGATGTGGCTCCGTTAAAATCTGTTTAATCTGATTTTAACGAAGAGACGGTCAAGAGATGAGTGGTAATGTGTCGGGAGGGAGTGACAATATGCCGTTGAGTTTCTTCCTGATTTTGCGGAGTGTCACACACTATACAGCATTATATAACCCTGATGAATTTTCCATGTCAGGGTTACGATAGGTTCAATGTAAGCCCGCCAGCCGCAGCAGTGCCGTTACTACCGCGGCGGCGATAATCACCACAATAAGCGGCATTTTACGCCAGGCTAAAAATACGGCGAAGGCGACGCCCAATACGCGCGCCATGCCGGCAAAATGTTCGCCTTCGTAAAAGGTGGTCGCCAGCGCGACGGAGAATAGCAGCACCGTTGCCGCATCCGACAGCAGCGCCTGTGAACGCTCAGATAGCGCCAGACGGCTGCCAAGTTTCGCGCCGCCGAGGCGCATCAAATAGGTTCCCGCAGATAAAAGAGCAATACCGATAATAAATAGCGTCATATTGCCCATTATTTTTTCCTCACCAGTAGGCCAAGCAGCGAAAGCAACACCGGCAATCCGGCAGCCACAAAGGGAACGGCGGCAAGCGACAGCGCGGCGCCGCTGCAACCCCGAATCAATGTGGTGCGGTTTTTAAACGCCGGGATCACCAGCGCCAGTAAGATCGCCGGGAATACGGCATCCAGACCAATGGTCTCCGGCGCGGGCAGCAATTTGCCGACCAGTGTGCCGAGTAGTGTCCCTGTCGGCCATAAAATGGCGACGCCTAACCCGCATAGCCAGTAAGCCGCTTTACGCTGTTCCGGCGTTTTTTGCGACAGGCCGAACACCACGCTCTCATCATTCATGATATGGCAGCCGAAAAAGCTGGCGGCGCGGGTGCCGACCAAATCGCGCACCGTTACGCCAAACGGCACGTGGCGCGCATTCACCAGCAGTCCCGCCGCCGCCGCTGCCAGCGGGTTGCCGCCGCTGGCGACAATGCCGATAAACATAAACTCGGACGCGCCCGCCAGCACAAAAATAGAGAGTACAAACGGCACCCATATCGGGAAACCGTAGGCCATCGCCAGCGAGCCATAGGACATGCCGACGACGCCCACGGCCAGGCACACTAAAAATATCGCTTTTATCGTGTCTCCCTTGAGACAGGAAAAATAGTGTTTCATCTTCTTTAGTCATATCGAACGAATTTTCATTATAATGAACGGAACAGATTTGCTTTACAAGACGAACGTTTCGTTCGTTATAGTGAACGTTGGATGCTTTATGACACAACCTATTAGCGTTATTGCCAGAAGCCTGGTACGCGAACGCCAGCGAACCGGACTGTCGCTGGCGGAGATTGCGCGGCGCGCAGGCATCGCTAAATCTACGCTTTCACAACTGGAAGCGGGGAATGGCAACCCCAGCCTGGAGACACTATGGGCGCTGTGCGTCGCGCTCGACATTCCCTTTGCCAGACTGCTGGAGCCGCAGGTACAAAAAACGCAGGTGATTCGCCGCGGGGAAGGCACCAAAGTGGTGGCGGAGCAGGCGCATTATCAGGCGATATTACTGGCGGCGTGTCCGCCCGGCGCGCGGCGCGATATCTATCTGCTGTTGACGCAACCGGGGGCAGACCGGATCTCTCACCCGCATCCGCAGGGGGCGGTGGAACATATTATTATTACGCAGGGAAAAGCCCTCGTCGGCTTAACCGACGCGCCGGAAGAGCTGGCGGAGGGGGATTACATTTGTTATCCCGGCGACCAGGCGCATATCTTTAAAGCGCTGGAGCCGGATACCCAGGCGATCCTGGTGGCGGAACAGAACTGAGAATGGTAGGCCCGGTAAGCGTAAGCGCTACCGGGCAATGGCTTAAGCCAGCCAGAACACCTCTTTAAGCTCCGCGCTAACCGGGCTGTTATCCGGATTTGCGGGCATCACATCACGCATATGCTTCCACCAGCGCTGGCAAATATCGGTACTGGCGACGGCGTTCCATCGCGCTTCGGATTCAATCTCAACGGTAGCGAAAAGAAGATTGCGTTCCACATCAAGATAAATCGCGTAGTGATGTGCGCCGTGAGATTTTAGTACCGCTTCCAGCTCCGGCCAGATAGGGTTATGACGACGCTGATACTCCTCGTGCGCGTCGGCATTTACCTGCATTACAAAGGCTTTGCGGATCATAATGCCTCCAGGTACAGCTCACGCACTTCGTCGCGGCTGGCGGTGCGCGGGTTACACGGCGCACATGGGTCAGCTAACGCTTTATCCAGCCAGCCTTCGATATCGTCTTTCGTCACTCCCAACTGACTAAAACCTTCCGGAATACCGACGCGTTTGCTTAACGCGCGGATGGCGTTGATCGCTTCCTGGCTTGCGGCTTCGTCAGACATACCACGCGTATCTACGCCCATTGCCTGCGCGAGGCGGGCAAAACGCGCCACGGCGTTCGGACGGTTAAAGTTCTCGATAATTGGCAGCAGAATAGCGTTGCAGACGCCGTGCGGTAGGTTGTGGGTTGCGCCCGGCTGGTGCGCCAGAGCGTGAACCAGCCCAAGTCCGGCGCTGTTGAACGCCATGCCTGCCAGATACTGGCCGAATGCCATCTGCTCACGCGCTTCAAGGTTATGACCATCATCAACCGCTTTCGGTAGCCACAGGTTAATCAGCCGAACCGCTTCTAACGCGTTAGCATCGGTGAGCGGATGCGCGCCGACAGATACGTAGGCTTCTACCGCGTGGGTGAGCGCATCCATACCGGTCGCGGCGGTTACAGAAGCGGGGATTTCCAGCATTACGCTGGCGTCGTCCACCGCGATATCCGGGATGATGTTTGGATCGATAATGACTTCTTTTACCTGACGCTCGGTGTCGATGATAACCGCATTGCTGGTCATTTCCGCCGCGGTGCCTGCCGTAGTGTTAATCGCCACCAGCGGTACGCCGGCGTTTTTCACTTTGCCGACGCCGGAGTAGGCGGTGGAAGGGCCTGGATTGGCGGTGAGGATTTTCACTGCCTTCGCGGTGTCGATCGGGCTGCCGCCGCCGAAGGCGATGATGTAATCACAGGCTTCCGCCTGGTACGCCGCATAGCCTTTTTGCACAAGGGCTTCGGTGGGGTTCGGGAACACTTTATCAAACAAATGATAATGCATGTTATGCGCATCCAGAGCGCTGAACAGATTGTCTAACAGGCCGAGTTTGACCAGTTGACTGTCGGTGACGATCAGCGCCTTACCCCATTGCTTATTGGCGATCAGCTTGACCATATCGCCAATAGCCCCTGCGCCGTGCAGACTGATTTTCGGCAATGCCAACATAAAGCTCATAAACATTCTCCTTGAAAATAGTTCCCTGTAGGCTGGATAAGGCGAAGTCGCTATCCGGCGCTGGGTTATCAATACAGAGCTATGGCGCTGGCCAGCGGGGTCACGCCAAAGCGTTTAGCGAGCGCCGTCAGCTCGTCACGCGCGATCGTCTGTTTCATACCGCCCATCGAATAGATTTTGACTAATACTTCAGCGGATTTCTCTGCGGTATCTATCAAACCGAAGGTTTCATCCAGCGTAGGTCCGCTTCCGAACACGCCGTGGAACGGCCACAATACCAGCGAATGTTTCTGTATTTCTTGTGCGGTGGCCTGGCCGATTTCATCGGTGCCTGGCACCATCCACGGCAGAATGCCGACGCCGTCCGGGAATACGACCAGGCATTCGGTGCTGCCTTCCCACAGTTTGCGGGTGATAAGCGCAGTGTTGTTTTCCAGTACATAGGTCAGGGCAATCAGGTTGGTGGCGTGGCAGTGCATGATCACGCGGTCTTTGCCGTGGGTGGCTTTGATGCGCTCGCAGTGGGAGAGGAAATGCGCCGGGAGTTCGGAGGTGGGTACGGCATTGTGGGTTAAGCCCCACAGAATGTGGTAGCCCGCGCCCTCGCTGTCGATTTTGACCACGCCTAAATTGGCTGACGGATCAAGCTGAACGTTGCGGAAAAATTTGCCGGAGCCGGTAACGATAAACGGCGTATTCGCCAGCAGCGGCATCGGTTGGCTTAGTGCGATATAGCGTGGTTTTTCTTCGAAATCAGCAGTAAAAGGCGCGATATCCACTTCATCAAGACGCAGCGTCAGATTACCGCCGTTACGTTCGTCCCAGCCTTTCAGCCAGGCGTCGGAGGTGGCTTTAATCATCCCCTGGACGAACCAGGAAGTAGTAATGTTTTGCATGTTCGTGTTCCTGTTTATTATCCGAAGCGTCCCGGATTTCATGTAGGCCGGATAAACGTTGCGCCATCCGGCAATGGTGTTTCGTTTATTGCCGGACGGCGACGCTGACGCGCCTTATCCGGCCTACAATTTGCGATGTTTAGCGACGTTTGCTCAGAATCTCTTTTTCATATGCCCGCACGCTTTCCAGCCACTGACTGCCTGTCGGCGTGTCGTGACGCTGACAATACATTTCCCAGACGGCCTGCCACGGCAGGGATTTTTGCTCTTCCAGTAGCGCCAGACGTGCGGTGTAATCGCCGCTAGCCTCAAGCTGACGCAGTTGATCTGTCGGTTCCAGCAGCGCGCGCAGCAGCGCTTTTTTCATGTTGCGGGTACCGATAACCCACGCGGCGATGCGATTGATAGAAGCGTCGAAGAAATCCAGACCGATATGAACGCGGTCGAACAGGTTATGACGAACAATTTCGCTGGCAATCGCCTGGGTTTCATCGTCCAGCAGCACCACGTGGTCGCTATCCCAGCGTACCGGGCGGCTGACATGCAGCAGCAGGCGCGGCACATACAGCATGGCGGCGGATATTTTGTCGGAAATCACTTCAGTGGGATGGAAGTGGCCTGCATCAAGGCACAACGCGGTCTGGCGGCTGGCGGCGTAGCCCATGTAGAACTCATTGGAGCCGACGGTGTAGCTTTCCGCGCCAATGCCAAACAGTTTGCTTTCTACCGCATCGATGTGGTGTGCCGGGTCGAATTTTTCGCTAATGACCTCATCCAGTGCTTCCAGCAGGCGCTGACGCGGGGCTAAACGGTCGACGGTAATGTCTTTCATGCCGTCCGGGATCCAGATGTTCATCACCGACGGCGTACCGAGTTGCTCACCGAAGTATGCCGAGACGCGGCGACTGGCTTTGCAGTGATCGATCCAGAACTGGCGGATATTGTCGTCGGCGTGCGCCAGAGTGAAACCATCGGCGCTCAGCGGATGCGAAAAGCAGGACGGGTTAAAGTCCAGCCCGAGCTTATGCGCCTTTGCCCACGCCACCCAGTTTTTAAAATGCTCAGGTTTGATCTGATCGCGGGCAACCGGCGTATCCGACTCAAGGTAAATGGCGTGCAGGTTCAGCCGTTTTGGCCCCGGAATCAGACTCAGCGCTTTTTCCAGATCGGCGCGCAGTTCGGTGGCATTACGCGCTTTGCCCGGATAATTGCCGGTAGCCTGAATTCCGCCCGTCAACGAACCTTCCGGGTTTTCGAATCCGGCAACATCGTCGCCCTGCCAGCAGTGCATGGAAACCGGCAGGCGATCGAGCTGGCGCAGCGCCTCCTCGACATCAATACCTACTGCGGCGAAACGTTGTTTTGCCAGTTCCCAGGCTTGTTCCAGTTGAGTGGTCATGCGCAAAGCTCCTTTGTCTGTCGTTTGGGTTGAAACTGCGCAACGTGGCGGGCAATTTCACTATCAGGATTAGGGATATAGGTTGTCAGGTCGTAGTTAGCGCTGACGACCTGACGGAAGTCATCGACGTTGTTTAATTCGTCGAGGGTCATAAGCTGAATACCAATATTGCCAAGGGTGGAGGCTTCAACCGGCCCGGCCATCACGCGAATACCACATGCATCGGCGCACAACTGGTTGAGCAGCGCGTTTTGGCATCCGCCGCCGACAATATGCAGTTGGGTAAATTTTTCGCCGCGCAGATTTGCCAGTTCATGCAGAATATCGGCATATAACAGCGCCAGACTGTCGAAAATGCAGCGCGCCAGTTCGGCATCGCTGACGGGAACGGGCTGGTCGGTCTCGCGACAGGCGGCCTGGATTTCGGCGCGCATATCGTCAGGATTGATAAAGCGATCGTCATTCGGGTTAATCAGGAAACGGCAGGTCGGCAGCGCTTCTGTTTGGGCGATAAGCGCAGGCAGATCGGTAATGCGCCGTTCTTTCAGCACACGCTGGAGCAGCCACAAACCCATAATGTTTTTCAGTACCCGATAACGCCCTTCCGCGCCGCCTTCGTTGGTGATATTGGCGGCCAGCGCCTCATCAGTGGTGTAAGGTTTTTTGCTTTCAAAACCCATCAACGACCAGGTGCCTGAAGACAGGTAAGCGCTATGTTTATTTGCCAGCGGAGAGGCAATAACGGCGCTGGCGGTATCGTGGCTGGCGACGGCTACCACCGGAATACGGTTGCCCTGCGGGCAAATCCAGTCGCCGATAACATTGCCAGGGTGCGAGGGGCGACCGAACCAGCTCTGTTTCGCGCCGGTCCACGCCAGCAGGGTCTCGTCCCAGTCATCGGTATTGATATTGACCAACTGGGTGGTCGTGGCGTTGGTGTATTCCCAGTTCATTTCACCGGTCAGGCGGTAGCTGAAATAGTCGGGCATCAGCAGCGCATGAGCGACCTGCGCTGTTAACTCAGGCTGTTGTTTCGTCAGCGCGCGTAGCTGATAGATGGTGTTAAACGGCAGAAACTGAATCCCGCTGCGGCGATAGATTTCGCTTTTGCCGATCTGGACCAGCGCTTGCGACATGATGCCCGTGGTACGGTTATCGCGGTAGGAGACCGGCAGGCCGACACGCTGACCGTGTTTATCCAGCAGGACATAATCGACGCCCCAGGTGTCGATGCCGATGCTGTCGATAAGAATGCCTTCATCGCAGACTTTCTTCAGACCAAGACGGATGTTCTTTTCCAGGCTGTCGATATCCCATGTGTCAAACCCCTCTTTTTTTTGCAGGTAGTTCACAAAACGGTGGATTTCACGTAGCGTTAGGGTACGGTGTTTGCTGTCGTAACGCGCCAGCATCACGCGCCCGCTGGATGCGCCGAGATCAACCGCGACACAATGGCGAAAAGTCATAGTGAGGTCCTTCTTAGAATCATTGCGCACAGTCTAAAAAAGCCCTCAAAGGCCTACCTTCTCGTTACTGACAGGAAAATGAGCCGCTGGCAACAAAGCAAAGATGAACGTGATGGCGTTCACATTTTCTACTAATAAGCCGGTGTGATGTCGTCCGCATTTCCCGATTTTTCCCGCCTTTTCTTGAAAAAAAGACCATGTTTGCGCGCTTTGGCGTCAAAAATTTAAGGTGAGACCGATAACCCTTAATTACTATCACCAGGTCGGGGAAATTCGGCGAAAGACGCCTGGAGGCGAGGCTGGCGCGCCTTATCGGGATAATGGCTTCAGCCAGCTTCATTCATCAGGAAGGGATACATCATGACGGTACTGCATAGCGTGGATTTTTTTCCATCAGGCAAAGCGCCCGTGGCGATTGAACCTCGTTTGCCGCAAGCCGCTTTCCCTGAACATCATCATGATTTCCATGAAATCGTGATTGTGGAACACGGTACGGGTATTCATGTCTTCAACGGGCAGCCGTATACCATCAGCGGCGGTACAGTGTGCTTTGTACGCGATCACGACCGACATTTGTATGAACATACCGATAACTTATGCCTGACGAATGTGCTGTGGCGTTCACCGGAAGCCTTTCAGTTTCTGGCGGGACTGGAGCAGTTGCTGCCGCAGGAGCAGGATGGTTACTATCCTTCCCACTGGCGGGTGAATCAGAGCGCTTTGCAGCAGGTGCGCCAGTTGGTCGGTCTAATGGAGCGCGCCGGAGACGGCATGGATGCGCCAGCCGTGGCGAATCGCGAAATTTTGTTTATGCAGTTACTGGTATTGTTACGCCGTAGTAGCCTGATGGAAGGCGCGACCGATAACGACGCAAAACTTAACCAACTGATGGCATGGCTGGAGGATCATTTTGCGGAGGAGGTCTGCTGGGAAGCGGTAGCGGAGCAATTTTCACTGTCGCTACGCACGCTGCATCGTCAGCTTAAACAGCATACGGGGCTGACGCCGCAACGTTACCTTAATCGCCTGCGTTTGATCAAAGCCCGGCATTTATTGCGCCATAGCGATCATAGCGTGACAGAAATCGCGTATCGCTGCGGTTTTGGAGACAGTAACCACTTTTCGACCCTGTTTCGCCGTGAATTTAACTGGTCGCCGCGGGATATCCGCCAGGGACGCGATGCGATACCCCAGTAACGCGAATGTTATCAACGTTTTCGTGGCCAATTTGCTGATAATTATACTCTTTAATGCCGGATAAGCGTAGCGCCATCCGGCAAGTATCCAACTTGAGGTGCTGCGGTGGCAAATCAGTTAATTCTTCTGAAAAAAGATTTTTTTACTGATGAGCAGCAGGCTGTCACGGTTGCCGATCGCTATCCACAGGATGTTTTTGCGGAACATACGCATGAGTTTTGCGAACTGGTGATGGTCTGGCGGGGCAATGGCTTACACGTTCTCAATGACCGTCCATACAGAATTACCCGCGGCGATCTGTTTTACATTCGTGCTGAAGACAAACACTCCTATACCTCCGTTAACGATCTGGTGTTGCAAAATATCATTTACTGCCCGGAGCGTTTGAAACTCAATGTAAACTGGCAGGCGATGATTCCCGGCTTTCAGGGAGCGCAGTGGCATCCTCACTGGCGGCTGGGCAGTATGGGAATGAATCAGGCGCGGCAGGTCATTAACCAGCTTGAACATGAGAGTAATGGACGCGATCCGCTGGCGAATGAGATGGCGGAATTGCTGTTTGGTCAACTGGTGATGACGTTAAAACGGCATCGCTACGCGACCGACGATCTTCCGGCAACCTCCAGAGAAACCCTGTTGGATAAATTAATTACCGCTTTGGCTAATAGCCTTGAGTGTCCCTTTGCGCTAGATGCGTTTTGCCAGCAGGAACAATGCAGCGAACGGGTGCTGCGGCAGCAGTTTCGCGCCCAAACCGGGATGACGATTAATCAATATTTACGCCAGGTCCGTATTTGCCACGCGCAGTATCTGCTTCAGCATAGCCCGCTGATGATTAGCGAGATTTCGATGCAGTGCGGTTTTGAAGATAGTAATTATTTTTCAGTGGTGTTCACGCGGGAAACCGGGATGACGCCGAGCCAATGGCGTCATCTCAGTAATCAAAGCGATTAACTGGCCATGCCTAAACCGACAATATTCGCCGCGATAATAATTACCACGCAGCCGAGGCTTAATACGGCAACGGGACGGCGGCCAGCATTTTTCCACTCTTTTAGCACCAGACCGACAAGCCCCCCGCACAGCACATAGAAGCTCATGTGCAGCATCCAGCTCATGTAGTCATATTGCGCTGGAATGCGCGCGTGGCCCCAGGCATAGAAAAAGAACTGTAAATACCACATCAGACCGCCAAGCGCGGACAGCAGAATATTGCTGATAATCAACGGTCTTGCCAGCGAGAAGTCGGCTTTGATCGACAGATTTTGCATTTTTGCCAGGCGGATAAAACAGAAACCGAGGTTAACCAGCGCGCCGCCGCCCATAATCACCACGTAACTCGGCAGCGCGACATAGAGCGGGTCAACGCCAAGCGCGGCAGCAGCTTCATGCATCGGTTTCGCGGCGTTCATGGCAAAAGACATCCCCGCCGAGAAAATACCGCACATCACTGCCAGCAGAAGCCCTTTCTTCAGATTGAACTCCTCTGCTTTAATGCCCATTTTGCGTTCTTTTAACTGTCCGGCGCGCGTCACAATCCCGACGCCTATCAGCGCGACAAAAACGCCAAGTAGCGTCATGCGCCCCCCTTCGGTATGGATTAACACATCGAAGTTACCGTTGATGATAGGCGTCATCAGCGTGCCGACGATAAGCGTAATGCCGATAGCGATGCCGATACCCATTGACATACCGAGATAACGCATGGTCAGACCGTAATTAATATTGCCGATGCCCCACATGGCGCCGAACAGAAAAACCGGTAAAAGGGTGGAGAGGTTAAACTGTCCATAATAGGCCCAGAAATCGGGCAGTAAGAGGGCGCTAATTGTCCACGGCAGAATAAGCCATGAGACGATGCCGCCCACTGACCACATGGTTTCCCATGACCACTGTTTCACTTGCTTGAACGGGGCATAGAAGCAGGCTGCACTGGCCGCCCCTATCAAATGCCAGAAAATCCCCATCGTAATCGCGTTACTCATGACATGTTCCTCATTATTTTTTGGATGGGATACCCCTTCCGTCTGCATGAGTTTAAAAATTGCGCAGCCTGGTAACCTTGTAACGTTTGCCGCCGTTGGATGTATTCTGGCAATCAGCACGTTAACGAGGTGATTAACTTCACGTTTTAAAACAGTCGAAACGGATCGTGACCGCGTGAATGTTATTTAAATCGGTGGGGAATATTTGTTTTCTAAAATGCCTTCATAATAACGACAAAAAACAGCTTAATTGGCACTAATGCAAAGGAAATGCTGCGTAAGATCACATAATGGGGAAAATCTGACTTATTGTTCGATAAAGTAATGGTCATACAACAATTATCTAAATAGCTGCGCGGAATAGTAGATCACTTTGAGGGAACTCAGCCCGGATTGTGCGATCTGATCAATCGCCAAATCAA
>JGI2924J29684_1077804_pt1 | contig 22775 bp, 25 predicted proteins | sample BenlonsequencITS_FD_29684 | JGI IMG/M metagenome (IMG submission 29684)
GTGCTGCCACAGGCAGCGGAGGCCACCTGAATCATGGCTGCAGCCATGTCCGCGCCGGCCAGCGGCCAATCACCGGGCCATCCCGTCCTGCTCGGCATGCTCGGCGTCAGTCTGGTCGCCCTGAATCTGCGTACGGCGGTGGTCTCGCTTTCGCCACTGTACGACTTCATGCGCCGGAGCTTTGCCGTCAGCCACTCGGCCCAGGGCATCATGGGCACGCTGCCGGTACTGTGCTTCGCCGCGTTCGGCCTCTTCGGTCCGCGCATCGGCCGGACCATCGGCCTCGAGCGGGGCATGGTGCTGGCCCTGCTGATGATCGCCGCCGGCGAGGTGCTGCGCGCCGCATTCAGCCCATCCATCGGCGTCTTCGGCCTGATCTCGGTGCTGGCCCTGGGTGGCATCGGTCTGGGCAACGTGCTGCTGCCGCCAGCCATCAAGGAGTTGTTTCCCGATCATGTCGGTGCCTTGACCAGCCTGTATCTTGTGCTGGTAGCCGTCAGTGCCGCCGCGCCGCCGATGCTGGCCGTTCCGCTGGCGCATGCCTTCGGCTGGCGGCTCGCGATCGGAAGCTGGGCCTTGCTGGCGATTGTCGCAGCGCTGCCCTGGCTGCTGATTGCGCGCCGCAGCCACACACCACATGAGGCCGGCCCCGCTGCCAGCACCTTGCAAGCCTGCCGCTGGCCAACCGCCTGGGCCATCACCGCCCTGTTTGCTGTCGGAGCCCTGGCCATGTATGCGCTGATTGCCTGGATGCCCCGCCTGCTGACCGAGCAAGCCGGCGTCGATGCCGCCACGGCCGGGACCATGCTGGCCATCTACAATCTGATCGGGTTTCCGCACAGTCTGGTCGTGCCGATGATTCTGGAGAAGGACCGCCATCCGGGCTGGGTCATCCTGTTCGCGACCACCTGTCTGTGCTGCGGCGTGCTCGGCCTCGGCTTTGTGCCGAGCGCATCCTGGCTCTGGATTTTCCCCGCAGGGCTGGGCGCCATGTTCATTCCCATCGGCCTGACCCTGGTCAATCTGCGCAGTCGGACCAAGGAAGGCACGGCGTCGCTGAGCAGCTTCGTGCAAAGCGCCGGCTATCTGATTTCGGCCAGCGGCCCCCTGCTGTTTGGCTGGCTGAACCAGCTCAGCGGCGGTTGGCGAGTGCCCTGCCTGTTTCTTGCCGCCTGCGGCATCGTGGCCGGCGCGGCCGGCATGATCGCCATTCGCCCCGTTTTTATCGAGGATGCAAGGTGAATATCAAGCACCTGGCGCACGATCATCTCCTCGGGATTCCGGTCGAGATGCTCGACTATCTCGAGCAACAACATGTACTGTCGCTTGCCGTCTGCGTGAACCAGCAAGTCTGGGCGGCGTCGGTATTCTATGCACTGGATCGACGCGAAGGCCTCCTGATCTTCCTTACTGATCCCGACACCCGGCATGGCATGGGAGCGGCCCTGCAGCCCCTTGTCGCCGGCACCGTCAGCGATCAATCGCTCGATATCGCCAGCTTGCAGGGCCTGCAGCTGACCGGCATCGCCACCGCCGTGGAAGACGCCGACACCTGCCGGGAGTTGCGGACGATCTATGACCTGCGCTTTCCTTTTGCCGAGGGCAGAACCTCGACCCTGTGGCAGCTTCGGCCGGACTATCTGAAGCTGACCGACAACCGTCGTGGTTTCGGTCACAAGATCGACTGGTCACGACGTCCGCCCGGCAACACTCCGTAGATCAGGCGAGCCGGAAATCACCTTCGCTGCGAACCGCTCACGCCGACATCCTGGCCCGATCCGTGGCCACTGAGCCCCTCACCTGCAGGAGTCATTGATGCCCTCCCCAAGTCCGTCACCCGAGTCCGTACAGACCGGCAAAAGTCTGCCCACCGCTCCGGTTCGTTTCAGACAGGCCACACCGATCGATATCCGCGGATTGCGGATCGGGCACGGCCGTCCAGCCATCATCGTGCCAACGACCGCCGACCATGTCGCCGGCCTGCTGGCCGAAATCGAGCGCATCCGCAACGAACCCGCCGCCGGCATGATCGAGTGGCGGATCGACTACCTGACGGATGCCTGTGATGCTGCAAGCCTGATGCCGCTGTGCGAGAGTGTCCGCCGCCATGCAGGGAACAAGCCTGTACTGCTGACTTTCCGCACCGCGGCCGAAGGTGGCGCCCGCGCCATCAGCGACAAGGAGTACGCCCGGCTGTATCACAGCCTTATCGAGGCCGGCGGCATGGATCTGATCGATATCGAGATGTTCCGCGATGCCGAAACCGTCCGCTCGCTGGTGAGCGCAGCCCATGCACAAGACATCAAGGTGGTGATGTCCAGCCATGATTTCCACAGCACGCCTGCGGCCAACGAAATCGTGAGCAGGCTGCGGGCGCAGGACGCCTGCGGTGCAGATATCCTGAAGATCGCCGTGATGCCGCGACATACCGGTGATGTGCTGGAGCTGTTGCAGGCGGCACGGACCCTCCGCGAGGACTATTCCGACAAGCCCATGCTGCTGATGTCCATGGGTGGACTGGGCGCCATCACTCGCCTGGCCGGCGAGGTCTTCGGCAGCGATCTTAGCTTTGGCTGTCTGGGTGCCGCCTCGGCGCCCGGCCAGATCGAGGTGACATCCATGCACCAGGTCCTGGATATCATCCATCAGTCCATGCAGGGTATCGACTGAGATCCGGACCCTCAGCCCGACGGGAAACAAGGCAGGTCCGAGCGGAGATCCGCCCCGTTCCAGATCGGGGCCGGCAAGACCGAAGCCCCTCCGGACCCGGTCAAGAGTCGAAGGCACCATCCGCAACACGGCCCGCAGCCACCCTTGATGCAGCAGCTCCTGCATCAAGGGGTTCCCGCAGCATATCGATGCGGAACATGTCGTTGCGAAGCAGACCGCGCCGGACAGATTTGCCCTGAATCAGATCATTCAGGGCGGGCTGTTCTAGATCACGCTGAGATCGTGTGCATCACGCCAGGAGGCCTCGGACATCGATGCCCGCCGCTGCCGCTTGGCATAGCCCAGCTCGATCATTCTGGACACCAGCCGTTCGATCTCCACCGGCTTTGAGAACAGATAGCCCTGGAATTTCTGCATGCCCATCGCCCGCAATTCGATGAACTGGTCGCGGTCCTCGACACCTTCGGCAATCAGCGATACGCCCATCAGGCGGCAGTAATAGACAATGGTCTTGATCAGGGCAAAGTCCTTGACGCTGGTGCGGTAGGAAGTGCAGATGCTCATGTCGAGCTTGATGGCACGCAGATCAAAATGGCGAATCGGAAAGGTGGTGCTGTAGACCGAGAGAAAATCATCCAGGGTGAACTCGTAGCCCAGTCTGGAAATTTTCCGCGTCGCCAGCTCCAGCCGCTCATTGGTCGCGAAATCGATGCTTTCCGAGATCTCGAAAACGATGGCGCAGCGCGAACGGATCAGCGTCCTGGCCCGTGCCTTCAACAAGGGGAACACGGCAGGGTTCAGCAGGTCATGCTCGCTGATGTTGATGGCAATCGTCACGTCCCGGATACCCATGTGGATGATCCGCTCCGCCGCATCCAGCGAGGCCTGCAGAATGGCGAAATAGGAATCCCGTTCACGGATGTTTTTCATGAACCGTCCGGCAGCCACCACCCCCAGCCCGGGATAATTCAGCCGCAACAGCAGCTCGATGCCGGCCACCAAGCCATCAGCCCCCACGACCGGCTGGGCCACATTGAAAACCTGCCCCGCCTGGAAGCACGCCATCAGATCCTCATCGGAAAACCAGCTCTCGATCTGGTCCAGCGGCCGCACCTTGTCCACTACCTTGAGCATTGTCATCACACCCCGCCTCCCGGCGGCCTCCACTGCAAGCCATTGACCATCGCGGCAGTAGTCGGCGGCAGACCGCCCCTGTCGAGACTCCCCTCAGAACTCATCGAACGCGAGGGACATGTGGCAGGCCGCAGGTCGTGGAGACCCGGTTGCGGCGTTCAACCCTGATCCATCTCAATGCGATGTACTTCACCATCCGCCGTGCGGAACCGGCTTTGACCTTTTCAACCAAGGCGGTTTGGAGGCAGTATAGTCCGGATATACTGAATGACGACACAAGATAAACGTGACGCACATCACGAATATGCCGTCGCCGAAGGGTTTGTCTGCCGCGGCTGCATCATGTGCAGGGCGATCATCGAAGCAAGGGTCCGCATGGCGACCGATGGCAGACCGCAATGGCCTCCGCCGACTCGACCAAGGCTTCGGCCGCCTTGTGGCAAGCCGGGGTCTGGCCAGCTGCCTCACGGATCGGAGCGGTGACGGCAAAGCCATCCGGTCTGCCATGCCAGCCCGCACGCATCGAACCCGCGACCGATGCCACGGCCGCCCCATGTGCACCGGTGCCGCCTCATGCAGCGACGCCATTCCAAACGTACCAAGCCGCCCACCTGGCCGCCTCGGAAAGCATCGCTCCGGCGCGGCGATCCGCCATACGCCGGATGCCTGGCCCGGCTCCGGACACGAAAACGCCGACCGCAAGGGTCGGCGTTTTCGCACATCTGCCGTCGCCAGACGACAGCCTGCCGAAATTACTCGGCAGCGGCAGCAGCGGCAGCAGCCTTGGCCGAAGCCTTGGCAGCCGCGGCAGCGGCGATGTCTTCCTTGATGCGAGCCGCCTTGCCTTCCAGGCCACGCAGATAGTACAGCTTGGCGCCGCGGACCTTGCCCTTGCGCTTCACTTCCACCGAGTCGATGGCAAAGCTGTTGGACTGGAACACGCGCTCAACGCCGGTACCGTGGGAAATCTTGCGGACCGTAAAGGCCGAATGCAGACCGCGGTTGCGCTTGGCAATCACGACGCCTTCGAAGGCCTGCACGCGTTCGCGATTGCCTTCCTTCACTTTCACATTGACCACCACGGTATCGCCAGGGCCGAAATCCGGCAGCTGGCGGGTGATCTGCTCGGCTTCGAACTGTTCGATAATCTTGTTCATGGCACACCCGTCAATTTTTAAGTGCTGCGACCTGCAGGGCCTCAGCGTGTAGCCGCGTACTCGCGGCGGAATTCATCCAGCAACGCTCTGGATTCTTTGTCCAGGGAACGTCGCGCCAAAAGGTCCGGTCGCCGCAGCCAGGTCCGTCCCAGAGCCTGCTTGAGGCGCCAACGGCGAATCGCCGCATGGTCGCCCGACAGCAACACCGCCGGTACGTCTCCGAATGCGTCCTGCACCGGCCGACTATAGTGGGGACAATCGAGCAGGCCATCCGAAAACGAGTCCTGCTGTGCCGACTGGGCATCGTTCAACGCCCCATCCTGAAGTCTGCCTATCGCGTCGATCATGACCGCGGCAGCCAGTTCGCCTCCGGAGAGCACATAGTCGCCGATGGAGATTTCCTCGTCGACCTCGTGCGTCAGCAAACGCTCATCCACACCTTCATAACGCCCGCACAACAAGGTCAATCGCGGCATCGCTGCCAGACGGGAAACCCTGTCCTGCGTCAGACGTGCGCCCTGCGGACTCAGATAGACCACATGCGCAGGCCCAGCTTCAACCTCTCGTACGGCCTGCAAGGTCCGCCGCAACGGCTCGATCAGCAGCACCATGCCGGGACCGCCCCCGAAGGTGCGGTGATCCACGGTACGGTGAGGATCGTCGGTAAAATCGCGCGGATTCCAGGTTTCCACCTGCAGCAGCTTGCGCTGCTGGGCCCGCCCGACCACACCTACTGCGGCCGACTGGCGCACGAAGTCAGGGAACAACGTTATGACATCAATGCGCATTCACAGTCCTCGGAACCTGAACAACGACGCCCGCAGGCTTCAGAATTCAGGATCCCAATCCACCACCATGCGCCCGCCAGACAAATCCACCGAACGCACATACTCGCCCTGGACGAAGGGAATCAGCCGCTCACGCGTGCCGTCCTTCACGACCACCACATCATTGGCACCGGTGCCGAACAGGTGACTGACCCGTCCCAAACCGATTCCATCGATGGTCACGACCTCAAGTCCTTCAAGGTCAACCCAGTAATACTCATCTTTGCCGGGTGGGGGCAGCGCCGAGCGGTCCACGAAAATATCAAGTCCCACCAGCGCTTCCGCCTGATCCCGATCGTCGATACCAGAAACCTTGGCCACCAGGCCCTTGCCCTGGGCGCGCCCGACAGCACCTGTCACTGCGCGCTCCGCCTTGCCTTCGGCATTCAGCCACCAGCTGGCGTACTCGAAAATGCGGGTCCGGGGGTCAGTCCATGACTCGATCTTGAGCCAGCCCTGCACACCGTACAACCCGACGATGCGCCCGACGAGGACGCGTCGTCCGGCTTCACTCATCAGGCAGCCTGCTTGCCGGCTTCCTTCACCAGAGCCGCGACCTTGTCGGTCAGCTGCGCGCCCTTGCCAACCCATTCCTTGACGCGGTCGACGTTCAGTTCTAGACGCTTGTCGTTGCCCGAGGCCACCGGGTTGTAATAACCCAGGTTCTCGATGCTGCGGCCGTCGCGCTTGTTGCGCTGATCGGTCACGACCACGTGATAGAACGGACGACCCTTGGCGCCGCCGCGCGAAAGACGAATCTTAACCATATCGAAAAACTCCAGAATTGCCGTATCAGCGGCAGCCGCACGGACACCGTGCGCGGTAAATCCGGCATTTTAGCTGAATGACGAAAAAAAGAAAGAGGCCAAGCTGAATATTCAGGGCCGGATCCACACCGCCGCACCCTCCGGGCTCCGGAGCGGTGCGTCAGCCATAACCACATGAACTCTGGCTATTTCAGTGCCGGAAGATCGCGTGACTATGGTGGGTGACCATGAGTTTAGCACGCCACTCCCGATTGGCACTGGTTTTGGCAACGTTTGCTTGCCTCGTCAACGCCTGCAGCCAGCAGCATGACATGACCCCGCCTGCGTCGGCTGATACCGGGGCCGTGACGGTCGGCTATCAGACCTTGATCGATCCGGGCAAGGTGCCTCAGGCCGATGCCCGGCTGCGCCAGGCGCTGGGCGGCCAGGTGCAGTGGCAGCTGTTCAGCAGCGGCCCGGCCGTGGTGGCGGCCCTGGCGTCCGGTGCGATCCAGATCGGCCATATCGGCTCGGTGCCGCTGGCCACCGCCCTGTCCCGTCATCTGCCGATCATCGTCTTCATGATCTCCTCGCAGACCCGGGGGGCCGAGGCGCTGGTGGTGCGGCCATCCATCACGGCGCCCGATCAGCTGAAAGGACGTCTGATCGCAACCCCCTTCGGCAGTACGGCACATTACAGCCTGTTGAACGCCTTGCTGCATTGGGGCATTCCCGCCAACCAGGTCCGGCTGGTGAATCTCAATCCGGGGGATATCGCGGCCGCCTGGCGGCGAGGCGATATCGATGGCGCCTATGTCTGGTCACCGGCACTGAGTCTGCTGCAGCAAAATGGGCGGACCCTCGCCGATTCCAGCCAGGTCGCCCGCTGGGGCGCACCGACTTTCAATGTCTGGGTCGTCCGCACCGAATACGCCAGGGACCACCCCGCCTCCCTGCGCCGTTTTGTCGAGGTGCTCCAACAGGACTATGTAGCCTACAACCGCAACCCGCCAGGTTGGGCACGCGCCCATGCGGAGCAGATCAGCCGGCTGACCGGCGTGCCGGCCACCGAGGTACCCGCCATGCTGGCGGGCTCCATCTATCCGGAGCTTCGGCAGCAGGCTTCGAAGGCGTTGCTTGCCGGCGGCGCCGCGTCGCAGACGGCGGCCACCGCCCGCTTTCTGCAGCAGCAGAACGTGATCCAGAACACCCTGACGGATTACCGCCCCGGCTTCAGTGCGGCCTATCTCGGCAATGCCTCCGCCCCGGCGTCCGGCGCCGTCGAATCTCCAGCCTCCCGTCCGGAATCACCATGAGTCAATTGACTGCGCGAGATCTGCATCTTGCCTACGGCCCCGCGGCACAGCGGCAACCGGTGCTGCAGAATCTGGACCTGAGCCTGGGGCCCGACGAGATCCTGGTGCTGCTGGGCCCGTCAGGCTGTGGCAAGACCAGCCTGCTGCACGTGCTGGCCGGGCTGCAGGCACCGGATGCTGGCGAGATCCGTATCGATGGACAAGCAACGACCACGTCGGACGGGCGTCGTGGCGTGGTGTTCCAGGAACATGCCCTGCTGCCATGGCTGAATGCCGCCGACAACCTGACCCTGGGCCTGCGCCTGCGCGGTCTGGGCCGCCACCAACGACGCCAGGCCGCTGAAGACTGGCTGGCCAGGATCGGCATGGCCGACCTGGGGCGCCGCCGGATCGACGCACTTTCCGGCGGCCAGCGACAACGCCTGGGCCTGGCTCGTGCACTGGCCACGGAGCCCGATTTCCTGCTGCTGGACGAACCCTTCGCCGCACTGGATGCCATCACCCGCGAGCGCATGCAGGTCTTGCTGCTGGATCTGGCCCGTCGCAGCCATCAAGGGCTGCTGCTGATCACCCACAGTGTGGAAGAGGCCTTGTTCCTGGCCAGCGAGCTCTGGCTGCTGGAAGGCCCTCCGCTGCTGGTCCGGCGGCGAATGAGCCTGGATTTCTCGCAGCGCCACGTGGCAGGCGAGCCGGTTCGTGACATCGTCACCGATCCCCGGTTCCAGGCCCTGAGCCAGGAATTGCTGCAAGCCATGCCCGCCCCGTCAGGTCGCTCCTCCGGCAGGGCCGCATGATCCGCGACTCAGCCACCTTGTCGCCCGCCGCTTCAGCGCCCTCCCATCGACGTCTGGGCGCCGCCGGCCTGCTCGGTCTGCTGCTGACCTGGTGGCTCATCACGGCCGCCGGCTGGGTCGAGCCCTTGTTCCTGCCTTCGCCCGGACAGGTGCTCGCCGCCCTGTGGCGGCTGCACAGGCAAGGGTATATGGGCAGCAGTCTGGGCAGCCATGTACTGGCCAGCCTGCAGCGGCTCCTGGCCGCCCTGCTCGCCAGCCTGGCCAGCGCCCTGACCCTGGGTCTGGCCATGGGGCTGCTGCCACGACTGCGAGCCGTGATCGACCCCTGGGTAGAACTGGTGCGCCCCCTGCCGCCGCTGGCCTACCTGCCATTGATCGTGATCTGGTTCGGCATCGGCGAGCCGGCCAAGATCCTGCTGATCTATCTTTCGATGTTTCCGCCCCTGCTGGTCGCCACCATCAGCGGCGTCACCCGGATCGAGCCGGCCCGTTTGCAAGCGGTACGCAGCCTGGGGGCCAACCGCTGGCAGCTGATCCGCTGGGTCATCCTGCCTGGCGCTGCACCCCCGTTGCTGACCGGGCTGCGGATCTCGCTGGGCATCGGCTGGTCCTGCCTTGTCGCTGCCGAGCTGGTCGCCACCAGTCGCGGCCTGGGCTTCATGATCCAGTCTGCGGCCCAGTTTCTGGCCACCGACATCGTACTGGCCGGCATCGTGCTGATCGCCGTATTTGCCCTGGGCGGTGAATGGGGGCTGCGCTGGCTGCAGCACCGCTATATCCACTGGAACTGAATCACCGTTGCCAACCCCTTCATGCCCCGTCATGCGCAAGGAAGCCGCCCGTGAGCTACGACATTTCCCTGTTGAGTCCCACCCTCGGCGCCGTGATCACGGGCCTCGATCTGGGTGCAGAACTTGACGGCATCCCTCTGGGCCGGATCCAGGCCGATCTCGACCGGCATCGCGTGCTGTTTTTCCGGGAGCAGTCATTGACGCCGACGAAGCAACGCGATCTGGCCGCCGCCTTCGGCCCTTTGCACCGGCACCCCATCTATCCGCACAGCGAAGGCCTGCCGGAGGTGCTGGTGCTGGATACCCTGCAGGATGATCTGCGCGACAACGCCGTCTGGCACAGCGACGTCAGCTTTCTGCCCGCACCCGCCGCCATGGCCGTGCTCCATGCCGACATCGTGCCTGACGTGGGTGGCGATACCCTGTGGTCCTGCCAGCATGCCGCCTGGCAAGCACTGTCTGCACCGTTGCAGCGATGGCTGGGCGGATTGCAGGCCATCCATCGTCTGGACCAGTCCTTCCCGCCCCAGCGCTTTGGCGATACCCCGGAACGCCGGGCTCGCCGCGAAAAAGCCCTGGCCCAGCACCCGCCCGTCAGCCATCCCGTCGTGCGCCGACATCCGCGCACCGGCGAGGCCTCGCTTTATGTCAACGAAGGCTTTACTGCCGAAATCGAAGGCTTGGCGCCCGCAGAAAGCCGGGCCTTGCTGCAACTCCTGTTCCAGCACAGCCAGCGGCCCGAATTCCAGATCCGCTGGTCATGGCGACCCGGCGATGTCGCGATCTGGGACAACCGCAACACCTTGCACTACGCCTGCGATGATTATCGGCCGCAACATCGACGGATGCGGCGCGCCACCATCCTGGGGGAACCGCCGCTGGCCATGGCCTCGCAAGACCGGGCACGCTCGGCAACACCGGCCTGACCCGCATGGTGCACTCGCCGGACCCGCCACCCACGCAGTCACCCGTCGCGCCGGACCCCCGATGCCGACTTTCCAGTTGCCTGGCATTGAAACGACAAGACCCCGCCGAGGCGGGGCCTTGTCTGCAGCTTGCCTGACCGTGAACCGGTCCCGACGGTGAACTCGACCGGCCATGTCGCCACAGCCGAGCGAGGCCGGACTCAGCCGCCCATCGGCGGGAAGCCGCCACCCATGCCGCCCATGCCCTTCATGGCGCCGCGCATCTGCCGCAGCAAGCCCTTGCTGCCGCCCTTGGACAGCTTGCTCATCATCTTTTCCATCTGCATGTACTGCTTCAGCAGACGATTCACGTCGGCCGGCAAGGTCCCGGAGCCGCGTGCGACACGGGCACGACGCGAGCCGTTCAGCAGATCGGGATGGCGGCGCTCCTTCTTGGTCATCGAACCGATGATGGCCACCATCTTGTGGATTTCCTTGTCATTGACCTTGGACTTGACGTTGTCCGGCAGGCTGGCCATGCCAGGCAGCTTGTCCATCAGTCCGGCCAGGCCACCCATCTGGGTCATCTGCTGCAGCTGGTCACGCATGTCGTTCAGGTCAAAGCGCTTGCCCTTGATGACCTTCTCGGCCAGCTTCTGGGCCTTCTCGTGATCGACCTTGCGCTCGACTTCCTCGACCAGCGACAGCACATCGCCCATGCCCAGAATCCGCTGGGCGACACGATCGGGGTGGAACGGCTCCAGCGCATCGGTCTTCTCGCCGGCACCCAGAAACTTGATCGGCCGGCCGGTGATATAGCGCACCGACAAGGCGGCACCGCCACGGGCATCGCCATCCGTCTTGGTCAGCACCACGCCGGTCAGCGACAGCGCATCGGAAAATGCCTTGGCGGTGGTGGCGGCATCCTGGCCGGTCATCGAATCGACCACGAACAGGGTTTCCACCGGATTGATCGCGGCATGAATGGCCTTGATCTCGGCCATCATCGCCTCGTCGACATGCAGACGGCCGGCCGTATCGACCAGCAGCACATCGGCGACTTCGCGCCTGGCGGCCTGAACGGCGGCCTTGGCAATCTCGACCGGATCCTGTCCCGCCTCGGAGGGGAAGAAGCTCACCTTCACCTGTTCGGCCAAGGTCTGCAGCTGGGCAATTGCGGCCGGGCGATACACGTCGCAGCTGACCACCATCACCTTCTTGTGCTTGCGCTCGGTCAGGAAGCGGGCCAGTTTGGCCACCGTGGTGGTCTTGCCCGCACCCTGCAGGCCGGCCATCAACACCACGACCGGCGGCGCGGCGGCCAGATTCAGCTCGGTATTGGCCGTACCCATCACCGCCGTCAGCTCGTCGCTGACCACCTTGACCAGGGCCTGGCCCGGGCTGAGGCTCTTGATCACATCCTGGCCCACGGCCCGGACCTTGACCCGCTGGATCAGGGCCTGCACCACCGGCAGAGCCACATCGGCCTCCAGCAGGGCGATCCGTACTTCGCGCAGGCTTTCGCGGATATTTTCTTCGGTCAGGCGGCCGCGGCCGCGCAGGCGGTCAACAGTGGCGGACAGGCGCTGGCTCAATGATTCAAACATAGCGGATCGGGTTCATCGTACGGGAAACTCCAAGTATATCAGTCGCCAGCGTTTCGCGTGTTCTCGCTCGCCGCCGGAACAGGCCCCGGCGGATGGGCCATGTACGATGTACGTGATCAGCCGGAGAGGGCCTGGCCGTTGCCGGAAGTTGATGAACACGATACGGACCAGGACGGAATCTCCAGTGCCGTCGTTCCCTTGGGCCGCAGCAGGATCGCCTTTGCCATCAACCCGTATCAGGGCCGGCCGCCAGTCGACAGCTTGCGACGGCCATGCCGGCGGGGCCGCATATCCCTTGCTTTCGCGCAAGCACCACGACGGAGGCTTTGGCCGTTCGCGTCAACCGTGGGCCCGGCAACAGACGCTCAATCATGCGCTGATCACATGAAGATCACGCGCCTTGGCCCTCAGGTCAAACAGGCTCGGTCCTGCCTGCCCGGCAGCGTCGAAGGCCCCGCAATCCATCCGATACGGGATAGCCATACTCCGTGATCGTCGCCCCAAGCCAGGCCGCTGCCATCCATCATTACTGGCGCACATCCACGATGTCCTGGCCGGCTGATGCACGCCTGAAACCTCTTGCCTGCGGTGCACCGATGCAAAATCCGCTTTCGCCCCAACGCAACAGGCCCGGGATTGCCACGACGATAGCCCGGGCTTTCGCCGCCTCCGGGAAAAGCCTGGGCCTGTCCGCCAGATACGCGGCATCGCGTCACTATCTGATGTTTCTGGGCTTGATCGTGGCCGCCAACTGGCTGCTCGATCGCGTCTTTGATCATTTCCATTTCAATGACCGGAGCGGCTTTGTCGGCAGCTTTTTTACCATTGCCTGCGGGGCCATGTATTTCCGTCCCGGATGCAAGCCGGCAAGACCGCTGACATGCCTGGTCCAGCTAACCCTGGCGGCCCTGCTGGCCAATCTGATCGACTACGCCTCCATCTATGCCGTCTACATGATCAAGCTCTACCACATCAAGATGACGCTTGCCCCGCAGGTACTGCAATTGCTCCCCGCCACCCGGGATATCACCTATGCCGCCTTGTCCGAAGCCATGGGCGGAGGGCCGATCCGCTTCCTGATCATGGCCTGCCTTTCCGCGCCCTTGTGGGAGGAATTGATCCGAGGCCTGGTCTACAAGGCCGCCCAGCCCTGGATGGCACCCGGCATGGCCTTCGGCCTGGCGCTGCTGCCGTCGCTTCTGACCCATGTCCGGCTCCCCTGCTTCACCATCGGCTTTCATATGGCCATGGGATATCTGCTGATGTGGAATTACTCCTGGCTTGAAAGAGCCGTCATCCACTCCCTGTGCAATCTCCTCAGCATCGCGAATCTGCTCTGGCTTGGTCTGCTTGCCGTCGATGTCGATTTCCATCTGAGTCTGCCCCGTTTCTTATCCGCCGTGGCCGTTCTGGTACTCAGCTGCATCGCACTTGCCCGCCTGGCTAGGCGCAAACCCTTCCGGAGGATCATGATTTGAACGGCCAAACAGGAGCCATCACCATGGAAAACCAAGATACCACCGCCGCGGGAACCACCGTACTGCAAGCGGATGGCGGAGCAAGCATTCGCATCGAGAATGATGAGAGAGTGATATCCGCAAGATCAGCGCCCCCGAATCCAGCTCTGTCATATCAAGTGTAGGCCCCATCCACTACGAAGGACCCGCCAAAGACTTTGCCGCCGGCTGGGAAGGCCTGCAAACATCCATCAAGGCCTTGGGCATCCATCTCTTGCAAGGACTGGAGCTGGTTATCGCCGGCATAGCCTGCGCCATTGATATCGGTACGATCTGCTCTCAAGCCAGCGATACAGTGGATTTCACCATGTCATTGAGCGCCGTCAGAAAAGCCAAAGCCAGCGCGGAACAGCCGCCCCCGCCCAACCCTCCCGTCGAGATACCCGCTGGTGGCGGTGGCCATGGCGGCGGCGGCACTGTCGTTGTCGGGCCCTTGCAACCCGCAGGTCCACCGAGTCACGACAGGGATAAATGACCGCAGACCCCTTCAATCGGACAACGCCGCCATCACTGGCAGCCCGAGTCCCGACAGAACAGGCCCCGGCTATCGCCTCGCCTTGACGAGCAAGTCGTGTTAGGAGCTGAGGGGTAGCGAGTCCCGGCGCTGCCCGCCAGCCCTTGCTGCACGAGGATCCGGGGATCCGGATACCGCAACGTGCAGCGCGATCCGGCCCGATCGGCCGCATGCCGACTGGAAACCCGGCAGTCCATACAAGCTCTTCCGCCACCAGCGTCCCGCGGTGGGCATTCCGCCACCCCGGGATCCGCGCTGACGGCGGTGGATACATGCTTTGGGCATATCGCCATCACCAAGACTTATGAGTACATACCTCGACGCGTGCTAGCTTGCCTGTTCGCAGGGGATGTCGGCACGCATCCCGATAAGGTATGGAACACGGGGGAAGTCATCTATGGGGTCTATCGAGAGCATGCATGTCTCAACATCTGCAGGCTCGCGGAGGGTCTGTCCCGCTCTTCGTCTATTGCCGGGCCTGAGCCTGCTCGGTCTGTGCCTGCAGCTGCCGGCACAAGATCTGCAGTTCAAGCAAAGCACGCATTCCGACAAACAGATCTTTGCCGCGGCACGCGGTACGGAGGACGCCAGCGCCAAGGTTGCCGCACTGCAAAGCTTTGTCCGCGCTTATCCGCAAAGCCACTTGGTCGAGCGCGCGCAATGGGAAGTCTTCAGCACGCTGGTCAAGCGCCTGCCGCAGCGGCTGCCGGCTATCCAGTCCCAGGCCAGGCTGCTGATCAGCCACGCCGATGCAGGCCTGGACAGCATCGAGACCCGCGCCGAGATCGCCGACAGCCTGGCCAACGCCGGCGTGGATCTGACTGACGCCGAGTCATGGGCCAGCTCGGCAGCCGCAAGCTTGACCGAAGCCCGGTGGCAGCAATGGCAGCGCGACCAGCATCAGGCGCCTGCCGACGCGGCGGCACAGGCAGAATCCGGCCGCCAGTTCCATGAATCCCGGGCCGAAGTCCTGGCTGCGCTGGCCAATGTGCAATGGCATCAGGGCAAGGTCCAGGCCACCGCAGCCACCTTGCGGGAAGCCGCCGCGCTGGACCCTGACTCGGACGAGGTCAATGCCTTGAGCGGCGAAGTCGCCTACGCCGCACATCAACCGGCCGTCGCGCTGGATGCCTATGAACGCGCCCAGCTTGCCGGCGAGCTGCAGCCCCTCCAGCACGAGCACTTCCTTGCCGCCTATCGCGACACCCATGATGGCCGTCTTGACGGCCTGGAGCAGGCACTGGATGCGCGCTATGCGACCAGCTACCCCTTGCCTATTCCCCGCCAGCCAGCACCCTCCGAAAAAGGCAACCGCACCGTACTGGTCGAATTGTATACCGGTGCCGGCTGCCCGCCTTGCACGGCCGCCGATCTGGCCCTGGAAGGCGTGCAGAACAATGCCCCCCGAAAGCAGGTCGTGGTGCTGGCCTTCGACCAGCATATTCCGCGGCCGGACCCGCTGGCCACCCCGCAAACCGTGGCGCGAGCCAAGTGGTACGGGATCCTCGGCACTCCGACCTTCTATGTCGACGGCCGCCAGGCCGATGTCGATGGCGGTGGTCGCAGCCATGCGCTGGCGACTTATCAGGCCTTGTCCAGGTCGATCCAGCAACAACTGAGCACGCCGGCCCCGCTCGCCCTCACAGCCCAGGCCACCCAGAATGCCGAGGGCAAGGTCCAGGTGCAGATCCGGCAAACCGCAAGCTCGCAAGACCAGCTGCTGCCACCGGCCGACCTGCACGTGGCCCTGGTCGAGGATCATGTGCGTTACAGCGGCCAGAACGGGATACGCTTCCACGAAGCCCTGGTCCGTGCATTGAGCCATGCCGACGGCACGGCCACCGCAAGCCGGGCCAGTTTCGATATCCCTGCCCTGGAACGGCAGCAGCGCACCTACCTGGATGCCTATGAGCAGCACAATGATCGCTATGGCCCGATCCAGTTCCTCAACAAGGACATCCCTCTGGATCCACGGCATCTGGCTGTGGTCGTGTTCGCCCAGGACCCCGTGACCAAGATGGTGGCACAGGCCCGCTACATCCCCCTGACGCCGCCGGCAGGAACCTGAGCCCATGCGCCCCCTCTTGCACGCCGCACTCTGCATCGGCTTCGCGACCAGCCCGACCCTGTTGCAAGCCAGCAGTACAGACCCCGAGCCGGTACGCTGGACCACCAGCCCGACCCAGGTCCCGGTCAGTGCCGGGCAGACCGTCAACGTCATCCTGCATGCCGATATTCAAGCCGGCTGGCATCTCTATGCCCTCAACGAACCCGATGGCGGACCCCATGCCACGGAAATCGGAGTAGCACAGGGCGATATACCCGACCTGCTCAGCGTCAGCGAGAATCCACCGGTCGAGCGCTATGACAGGGTCATGGCCCGACGCCTGCGTTTTCATCTGGATCGTGCCGACTTCAAGCTGCAACTCAGCCTCCCCGCCGACAGTCCCACCGGTCCGCACACCGTGCACTTGCTGGCCCGTTTTCAGGCCTGCAGCGACAAGCTGTGTCTCCCCCCGCGAACCCGAAGCGTCACCACCGTGCTGACGGTCCAGGCCATCTGAAGGCGACTGAAAGCGAAAGCAGGCCACGGCGGCGGCTGCAGCAAGGCAAATGATACGGGGCAGGCAGAGCCGGCTCCCATCGCTTGCACGGCAAGCGGCCTCTTGCCTGCCTTCCGCCATCGGAGCCAGCGGCCAGCCGCCCCGTCTGGCGCCGCGGGCCAACACAGCAAACCAGATGGTTCAGCAGGCCGCGAGCACAATCCATGGCGAATAGCGGAGCTCGGCAGCACAGGCTTGCGCCATCAAGGGGGCCGTGCGAGCAGGCCTCCGCGTCGCAGCCCGGCCTGCGCCGTTCCCGGCCGTGTCCCGGTGTGCGAAACTCACGCCATGATCGTGCATTTCTATACTCCGCTCGCCATCCTCTGCTACCTGATCGCCACCGGTCTGCTGGTACGCCCCCTGCTGAACGCCGGCCCGCCGCTGACCAAACCGGCCATGGCCGCGGCACTGGTGGCCGTGCTGCTGCAACTGGCCGTGTCGCTGGGCCTGCATCGCGGCGCGCTGGATCTGCATTTCTTCGCGGCCTTGGGTCTGGTCGCCGGCACCATGTCGGCACTCACGGTCCTGGTGAACATGGCCCGCCCTGTCGCGGCCCTGGGCGTGATCGTATTTCCGTTGACGGCGATCCTGCTGGGCACCGATGTGTATCTGGCGCCTGCCACCACGCCGTTGCAGATCGACTGGCAGATCAAGCTGCATGTCACCATTGCCCTGCTGGCCTTTGGCGTGCTGCTGATTGCCGCTCTGCTGGCGATTTTTCTGTCGATGCAGGAGCGCGCCTTGCGGCGACACCGCTTCAATGGCTGGCTGCGGGTACTGCCACCACTGACCCTGACCGAGGGGCTGCTGTTCAAGCTGATCGGGGCCGGCTTCGTGTTGCTGACTGCCACCCTGATCACCGGCGCCCTGTTCGTCGACAACCTGTTCGGCCAGCATCTGGTCCACAAGACGATCCTGTCGATTCTGGCCTGGCTGGTGTTCGGCGCCCTGCTGTTCGGTCGCTGGCGCTACGGTTGGCGGGGCCGGCCGGCGGTCAATCTGACGCTGATCGGGATGGGCATGCTGATGCTGGCTTTTCTGGGCAGCAAACTGGTGCTTGAACTGATTCTTCACCGGGTCAACTGATCACCCCGGCTTGATCGCCGCCGCCTGAAGATAACCTGTCTTGAACCGTCTGCTTGAAGCTTCCCGCAGGAAGCCAAGGAATCCCCTCCTGTGAGTGCAGTTGTCGATTACCTCCTGACCTTGTCCTGTCCGGACCGCCCCGGCATCGTCGCCGCCGTGACAGGTGCTCTGGCTGCCGCCTCCGGCGACATTCTGGAAGCCCAGCAGTTCGGCGATCGCGAGACTGGCAGATTCTTTTTGCGGATCGCCTTCCAGGCCCCGGAGCGCGATCAGGCCGGGTGGACACAGATCCTGGCCACGGTGACCCGCCGCTTTGAGCTGCAATGGGCCTTGCGACCCCGACATGCCTGCCGCCGCGTACTGCTGCTGGTCTCGAAGTTCGACCACTGCCTGGCTGACCTGCTGTATCGCTGGCGCATCGGTGAACTGGCAATGGAGCCGGTGGGCATTGTCTCCAATCACCCCCGCGAAACCTATCCACATCTGGATTTTGACGGCATTCCCTTCCACTACCTGCCGGTCGGCGTGGATGGCAAGGCGGCCCAGGAGGCCCGGCTGTGGCAGCTGATCGAGTCCAGTGGCACCGAGCTGGTGGTGCTGGCCCGCTATATGCAGATTCTCTCCGATGAACTGGCCGAAAAACTGCAGGGACGCTGCATCAATATCCATCACTCCTTCCTGCCCGGCTTCAAGGGCGCCCGTCCCTATCATCAGGCCCACCGGCGAGGGGTGAAGCTGATCGGCGCCACCGCCCACTTCGTGACCGCCGACCTGGACGAAGGCCCGATCATCGAGCAGGACATCGAGCGAATCACGCATCTTGATACGCCGGAGGACATGATCCGGATCGGACGCGATATCGAACGCCGCGTACTGGCGCGCGCTTTGCGCCTGTACCTGGACGACCGGGTCCTGATCGATGGTCACAAGACGGTGGTGTTCACCTGAGCTGAGCCGACTTTCACGGAGGAAGCCATGAAGCTGATCGGAATGCTGGATTCGCCCTATGTCCGCCGCACGGCGATCTCGCTGCGCCGGCTGGGCATTGCTTTCGAACACCAGTCGCTTTCGGTGTTCCGCGATGTGGAGGCTTTTCGCCTGATCAATCCGGTGATCAAGGCACCGACCTTGGTCCTGGATGACGGCACGGTGCTGTGCGATTCCAGTCTGATCATCGATTACGCCGAAACCCTCACCGGCCACAGCCTGCTGCCGCTGGCGGCACCGGCCCGGGCCCGCGCACTGAGACAGGTCGGGCTGGCCTTGCTGGTCTGCGAAAAGACGGTGCAGTGGATCCATGAAACCCGGCAGCGCCCGATCGAGGCACAGTTCGAGCCCTGGCGGGAACGAGTGCTGGCGCAACTGCGGGCTGGCCTGCAGGCACTGCAGACCGAGATGGAAAACCAGCCCGATCAAACCTGGCTGGCCGGTCCCGAGCCTGGCCAGGCCGATATCAGCCTGAGTGTGGCCTGGACCTTCCTGCAGCATGTGCAGGCACTTCCGGGCGCTGAGACGACGCGGGCCTATCCGGCCATCGCCGCACAGGCCGCCCGCGCCGAGCAGCGCCCTGAATTCAAGGCTTTCCCCCTGAACTGAACACCGTGCCGCCCTGCTGCCACGATGCGGCAGCAGGATGGTCGCAGCGGATTCAGTCGCCCATCTGCTTCTGCAGATGCTCGCGACGTTCCTGCGCATCCAGCGACAAGGTCGCGATCGGACGCGCATCCAGACGCTCCAGACCGATTTCCTCGTCAGTTTCTTCGCAGAACCCGTACCGGCCTTCCTCGATCCGGCGCAGGGCCTTGTCGATCTTGGAAATCAGCTTGCGGTAGCGGTCACGGGTGCGCAGTTCCAGCGAGTTCTCGGTCTCCCGGGTAGCCCGCTCGGCCTCGTCACCGACATCGCGCACTTCGTCACGCAGGTTTTCCATCGTCTGCCGTGACTCCTCCACCAGCTGGTCACGCCAATCGCGCAGCTTGTTGCGGAAATAGGCCAGATGACGGGGATTCATGTACTCCTCGTCGTTCCGCGGGCGGTAACCAGCGGGCAGCTCAATCGTGGTGGTCGACGGCAAGGCATAACGGCCGTCTTCGCGGGTCACGCCGTTTTCGAGAGTCGCTTCTTTACTGTTCATCGGTAACGTCAAAGGCTTGTTTGAGGTGGATAGTACAGGGCTGGCGACGGATGTCACCAACTCCGCAACGGGGGGCTCCGGCGGCAATGCCGCGGCATGGATCTGCTGTTGGTGACCTGTACCCGTCGCGGAGGGCTTCGGCGCCGCCCGCTTCGAACCGGTCTTGGTGGGAGTGGCACTGGATCTGGATCGAGACGGGGCAGGCTCCGGCTTGATGGCTGCAGTCTTGCGGCTTCCGGCCTTGTCGGCTCCGGCCGCAGGCTTCCCCGCCCCGGTCCTGGCAGCCCGTTTTGCAACCGAGGGCGCGAGCGGCTTGTCCGTCGCGCCGGCTTTCCCAACGACATCAGTCGTCTTTGCCATATCCATGTACCTAATCGGCCCGGCAGCCCAGCGTTATAACTGATGTCGTATGGCCCAGCAACCATCTTTCTGTGATAATCAGCTGTCCGGCCCCTCTGGGCCGGGCCATCTGCCGCCACAAACGGAGCCCCGGCCCTCCCGTGACCCGCATCCTGATCTGGCTGCTGAAAGGCTACAAGCGCTGGCTGAGTCCCTTGCTGGGACAGCGTTGCCGCTTTCATCCCAGCTGCTCCCAATATGCCCAGACCGCGATTGCCCGGTTTGGCCCCATGCGTGGCTGCATCCTCACCGGCTGGCGCCTGCTGCGCTGCCAGCCGCTCTGCGAGGGTGGCCATGACCCCGTTCCCGAACGCTTCCACTTGCGTGGTTGCCGCACCCGAGAGATGACCGATGCCCAATGACTGGCTGATCAAAAACGCCGAACTGATCAACGAAGGCCGCCGTTTTCAGGCCGACCTGCGCGTTCGTGACGGTCGCATCGACAAGATCGCTGCCGACATCACCGCCCTGCCCGGCGAGCAGGTCATCGACGCCAGCGGCCTGTGGCTGCTGCCCGGCATGATCGACGATCAGGTGCATTTCCGTGAACCGGGCCTGACCCAGAAAGCCGACATCGCCCATGAATCCCGCGCCTGCGCGGCCGGCGGCATCACCAGCTACATGGAAATGCCCAATACCCGTCCGCCGGCCCTGGACCGCGAAACCCTGGAAGCGAAGTACAGCCGCGCGGCCGAAGTGTCGGCGGTCAATTACGCCTTCTACATGGGCGCCAGCAATGACAACCTGGAGGCGATCAAGAATCTCGATCCGAAGGCGGCACCGGGCGTGAAGGTATTTATGGGTGCCTCCACCGGCAATATGCTGGTCGACGATCCCGAGGTGCTGGACGGCATTTTCAAGCATGCGCCGACGCCGATCATCACCCACTGCGAAGACACGCCGATGATCGACGCGCTGCATCAGGCGGCGCGCGAAAAATACGGCGAGGCGATTCCGGCCCGCGAGCATCCGCTGATCCGTTCGCGCGAGGCCTGCATCAAGTCGACCCGGCTGGCCCTGGAGCTGGCACGGCGCCACGACAGCCGGCTGCACGTGCTGCACATCTCCACCGCCGACGAACTGGCCTTGTTCGAGCCCGGTCCGCTGGAGGGCAAGCGGATCACGGCCGAGACCTGCGTGCATTTCCTGCATTTCAGCAGCGATGATTACGAGCGCCTGGGCTTTCTGATCAAGTGCAATCCGGCGATCAAGGATGCCGCCGATCGCGATGCCATCGTCCGCGCTCTGGCCGAGGGCCGCATCGACGTGCTGGCCACCGATCACGCGCCGCATCTTCTTGCCGAGAAGGAGCAGGTCTATGACAAGGCTCCCTCTGGCCTGCCGCTGGTGCAGTTCGCCTTGCAGGCCGCGCTGCAGCAGGTCTTTGCCGGGCATCTCAGCCTGGAACGGGTGGTCGAGGCGGTCAGCCATGCCCCGGCGACCTTGTTCGATGTCGACCGACGCGGCTTTCTTCGCGAAGGCTATGCCGCCGACCTGGTGCTGGTCGATCCCCGCAAGCCGCATCGGGTGACCCGCGAGGAAGTGCTGTCCAAGTGCGCCTGGTCACCGTTCGAAGGCACCCGTTTCGATGCCTCCATCGTCTCGACCTTCGTCAATGGCCAGCGGGTCTGGGACGGCCGTCAGATCGCCCCCGACGTGCGCGGTCAGCGGCTGCAGTTCGACCGCTGAGCCACGCAGGACTGGTCCGGACTCAGCCGGCCGGCGGCGATGCCGCCACCAGCTGGGCCCGGATCAGACGCAGTCTGGCCTTGACCCGGGCCTCATCCGCCGGCCCCAGCCGTATCATCAGCTTCTGGCCGGCGGACAGGTCCTGCAATTGCGGATTCGCATAACGATACAACGGCGCCGCACTGGTCAGGGCCACGGGATCCGTCACATTGGGTGCCGCCAGCAGGTGATCGATCACGGCGACCAGACGGTCGTTGAAATAGGCATGCGGATAGCCCAGGTCGCGATAAGCCTGCTGGAACAAGCTGTAATGCTGCAGATACCAGGCCACCACGGCATGCGGATCAGCCTGCTCCAGCAACCGCAGATAACGCTCGTAACGCCTGGCATTGGCCGGACTGATGACCGGACCGGTCGGTGTCTGCTGGACCTGGAAGCTGCCCTGGGGCACGCGCAGGGGCAGGCTGAACAAGGGTACCATCTGGCGGGGCAAGGCATCGACGGTACTGACACAGCGCTGGACCAGATCGCCACTGACCAGCAGGCTGTCCAGCAGGGATCCGGTGAACAAGGCCCGCAGACTGCCCAGCGTCTCTTCCGGCCCGGGATGGGCCAGCGGAATCAGCGGCTGGGCACTGCTGGCGGCCGCGGCAGGCGCCTGCGCCACGGGATGCTCGACGGCGGGTGCCGGCGCGGAACCCGGGACGGCGACGGCGGTCGATGTGGTAGCCGCTGCGGGATCGGCAGCCGCCGGGTGCAGCTTGCGCCAGATCAGCAAACTTCCCGCGATCACCACCACCACGGCCAGAATCACCAGCCAGGGTCCCGTCGACTTGTTGCGTCTTGCGTATTGCGATGCCATCTCACACCTTGTGCGTGAGCAGGT
>JGI2924J29684_1077803_pt1 | contig 22760 bp, 21 predicted proteins | sample BenlonsequencITS_FD_29684 | JGI IMG/M metagenome (IMG submission 29684)
TCGAGGTCGAGGTCGAGGTCGAGGTCGAGGTCGAGGTCGAGTCCGAAGTCGAGGCTCGACTCGGGTTGCTCGACCGGGTTTCCCGAGACGATCCAGATTTCGCCTTCGCCTTCGACCCCGTCGAACTACTCGCCGTCTTCTCCGGATCGATCGAGGGAATACTCCGCGTCTCACGCCACTGTTCTTCCTCCTCGAACCGCTCGTCGACCGGCTCTTCGTCGTCGTCTTCGGTAGACCAAGTAATATCGCTTTGATCGAGCTGTTCGGCGGCGGCCTCGATCTCTTCTGGATCTGGATCGGGCGACAGCGCGGTCGGTCCGGAACCGTCTCTCGCTTCGACCTGCTGGTTCGACGGTTTTTGACTCGAGTTGGTTGTTTCGGCGCTGGTGTTTGCAGCCGAGGTACTGACTTCCTCTTCGGCGCTGGTGTTTGCAGCCGAGGTACTGACTTCCTCTTCGGCGCTGGCGTTCGCGGCCGAGGTACTGGTTTCTCCTCCGACGCCATCGCTCGGGGCCGTCGCACTCTCGTCTGCGGTGGTCTCGGTTCCGTTGGCCGTCTGTTCGTCGAAGCTTTCGAAGTCGACTTCCTCGCCGACGTTCCCAGGGCCAGCGTCGGAGACGTTGATCGGATCGATCGAATCGTCGCCGAGATCTATTTCCGGTCCAGCGGCGTCGGCTGATTCCGTTTCCGCACTCCCGGTGGCACTTACATCGGTCGGCCCGGTCGATGCGCTGTGATCAGACGCCGAACTAGCTCCCGACGTGTCTTGCTCTGTCCCCGGAACGTCGACGACATCGATGTCGACGTTCGTGACAGTGTAGATCCCGACCTCGTCGGAAGCGCGTTCGTACGCCTCGTCGCCGGTTATCAACCGTTCGGCGTTGCCAATGTAGGCAGCGGCCATCCGGCGACCCCCGTAGTAGACGAGGTAGTAGTCGCCACTGAGAACGTTCTCGCTCAGTTCGACGTAGCCGGTAAAACTCCCGTCCTGCAGCGTCTCGTCGACTTCCTCGATCGGGGTATCGTTCGTGTAGTATTTGGCGCGCGTTTCGCCGCCGTGTTCTTCCATCGAGCAGAGCAACGGAACGGACGGATGAGGGGCCTGATAGAGCGTCCCCGATGCGTTCCGGAAGTCCTCGATGTCGCCGTCGAAGACGCCGATGATGCGGCCGTTGAGCAGAAAGAGACAGGTTCCGTTCGCCGTGACGGCCCCCGAAAATCCGTCGTCGGCAAGGTCGGAAAGGCCGTCGTAACCCCCGCCGAACGGGCGGGAATCCCACTGCTCGACGCGCTCTTGCGTGCGTGGGTCCATAATTTAACAAGCAGTAACCTACCCAAATAGGTTACGCCTAGATTTTGGACTCGGTGTCCTCTGCGAGTTCTTTCATTCGTTTGCCAATTCGGCCCGCGCTCGAGAACTCGTCTTCGCTCATCCCCTTTGCGAGTGCGTTGCCGAGGACGAAGACGGCGTGTTTGTGTTCGCTCTTGGACTTGTGGACGTGCGATGGATCGACGTCGAGTTCGTGGTACGGTTCGAACAGTTCCTCGTCGACTTCTTCGCGCTCGGAGAAGTACTCCATGATGATGACGAGTTCTTCATGGAGTTCGAGAAGTTCGTCTTTGTGCATAGCCAGTCGTACGGACGGTTTCGGCTTAAGGATTGTGTGGACACCGCTCGCAAAACGAGCACATAACAGCCTCACGGAGAAACGGCAGCTTCGAGGAGTCGAGACGAAAAACGTCAGGGTTGAAACGGCGAGACGAAAGCGAGATCGACCTCACCTCCCGTCAGGAGTTACGCGAACGTTTTCGAGACGTCCTCGGCATCTTCGGAGTCAGCCTGAACCTTGTCCCAGGCGTTGTAGAAGTCCGCCATCCGGATCTCGGTTCGGTCGTCGCGGATGGCGAACATACCTGCCTCGGTGCAGACCGCCTTGATGTCGGCACCGGAGGCGTCCTCGACTTCCACGGCCAGTTCGCCGAAGTCGACCCCATCGGCGACGTTCATGCCGCGGGTGTGGATGTCGAAGATGATCTCGCGGCCCTCCTCGTTGGGCTTGGGAACCTCGATGAGACGGTCGAAACGACCTGGGCGGAGAATCGCGCGGTCGAGCATGTCGAAGCGATTGGTCGCCGCGATAATACGAATCTCGCCGCGTTCCTCGAAGCCGTCCATCTCGCTCAGAAGCTGCATCATCGTCCGCTGAACCTCGGCGTCACCGGAGGTCTTCGACTCCGTCCGCTTGGCGGCGATAGCGTCGATTTCGTCGATGAAGATGACGGCTGGCTCGTGCTCGCGAGCGACCTCGAAGAGGTCACGAACCAACTTCGCACCCTCACCGATGAACTTGTGGACGAGTTCTGACCCAGCCATCTTGATAAACGTCGCGTCCGTCTGGTTGGCGACGGCTTTCGCGAGCATCGTCTTGCCAGTCCCCGGCGGACCATAGAGGAGAACGCCACTCGGCGGATCGATCCCCACGTCGTCGAACATCTCTGGCTTCTCGAGTGGCATCTCGACGGTCTCGCGAACCTCCTGCATCTGGTCTTCGAGGCCGCCGATATCCTCGTAACTGACCTCGGGGCTCTCGGTGACTTCCATCACGCGGGCGCGGACGTCGGTCTCGCTGGAGAGGGTTTTGACGATCGACAGCGAGTTGTTGACCGCCACCCGAGCGTCGGGCTCGAGTTCCTCGAGCAGTTCCTCGGTGACTTCGGTCAGGGCTTCCTGGTTGTTGCCGTGTTGTTTGATGATGACGCCTTCGTCCGTGATCTCCTGGACGGTGGCGACGAACAGCGGTGACTGCTTTAATTTCTTGTTCTCGTGGGTCAGTCGCTCGAGTTTCTGCTGGTACTTGTTGTTCTCGGCGTTCGCGTCGAGGAGTTTGTCGCGCATCTCCTCGTTTTGCGCCTCGAGGACTTCGAGTCGTTCCTCGAGCGCCTGAATTTTCTCCTGTTGGGACGCCTCGTCCTCGTCGTATGGGAGGTCGACGTCGTCCACAGTGTCGGTCATCATCGTTGCTTTGGGGGCTGGTTCATAAGAGACTTCGGGTCGGAACGCCCGGCGCGTCACGATCGGTTCCTAACCGTGCGGGCGTCAGTGACGCTTACGGAAGAGAATTCGCGTTCGTCACCGCGGGTCGTGACGCTTCGGAGTGGTCGACGAACCACGGAACGACGTCCGCGGCCAGTCGACAATGTGTCTCGTCGTCCGACAGCGACGCTGGCTGGTCGCCGCGCTGTCCGTGGCACGCTCCGAACTGCGTGTGGTTTATTCCAGACCACAACAAAATCACTGAACCTCACTCGTGGCTTTCGTCCTCGAGTTCGTCGCCGGGCGGAGAGAATGTAAACAGCCACTCGCTCGTCCGGTCGTAGGTCCCGACCGGAACGCCGGGTCGAGTCCGAATCCCTTCGAAAAAGCGGTTCCTGATCACTTCTTCGACGACGCTGACGATCGAATCGGCCTCGGCGCAATCGTCGACCTCCGTCAGAATCCCAACCTCGAGTTGTGCACCGGCCATGTCGGCGTGGCCGCCGGCACTGCCGATCTGATCGAACGCGTCCCGAAGTGTTTCTCCGAGGTCGATGTCGTTCGCACGAGACCGGGCCGAGAGGTACGCAGTCTCGTCCCGAAAGCCGAACACGAGCGTCGTCTCGACGTCTTCCATCGCGAGCAACTGCTCGGCAGCCTGGGGCAGTGCGTCCCGGTTGGTGATTCTGCCGACGCTTGCGACCGCCGCGGAGTCGCGCAGTTCTCTGTTCTTGATCGCTCGAGCGATCGTTTCGAGGGTTTCACCTTCGATCGTCGGCTGTTCGATCTGGCGTAGGACGGAGACGTCGGCGTGTGGGCGAAGGATCGACGCGGCCTCGAAGTCCGCCGACGACACTTCCCGGGAGAAGTCGTTCGTATCGACGCGGATGCCATAGAGCAATGCCGTTGCAGTTGCCGAATCGAACGGGAGGCTAAAGCGGTCGACGTACTCGGTCAACACTGTACTCGTCGCGCCGACTCCTTCCCGAAGGTCGACGAACTCGCCGGGGACTGGTCCACGGGGCGGATGGTGGTCGATGACGATGTCGGCTTGGAGGTCTGCAGGAAGATCGTCGTTGACGCCCGGACGAGAGTGATCGACCAGTGCGAACGCGTCGTACTCCTCGAGTGAGTCTGCCGAGTCCAGATTCCGCAGGTCCAGATCGAGCAAGTTGACCATCGCCCGGTTCTCCTGGTGGGAAATCTCGCCGAAATAACAGGGGTCGACCTCGAGCGCGACCGATTCGGCGATGTCGACCAGCGCAACGGCGCTACCGATCGCGTCCGGGTCGGGGTTGTTGTGCATCACGACTGCGAGGCGTCCGTCGATCGACTCGAGTTGGCGGCGAAGTTGGATCACTCGCTTTGCAACCGGCGTCGTCGTCCGCTCGAGAACCGCGTCGACGATCGGCGCTTCGGTGTCGACGACGCAGTCGGCGGCGGTGTCGAACGCTGCCCGATCGCCCGGCGTCGGATTGCCACCGAGGTAAGCGACGATCTCGGCGTCCGAAAACTGCTCGCGTGCCGTCTCGAGCGTCGTCCGGTTGACGTCGGTTCGATCCCCGCCGACGAAGACGACGTCCGGCGGCTCGACGTTCTCGAGAGCGTCGGGAGCGTTCGGCGTAGCCTGGCGTGCGGGGATGCTCTCGTCTCTGAGCGTCTCGACGACGCTTTCGTCGTCAGTCACGACGAGAAGTCGGTCGTCCACGCTGTCACGTTCGGCCAGTCGCGTGACGACGTGGCGACCGACGGTCCCGCACCCGAGTACGAGCCGGAAAACCATTTGTCCGGGGTTACAATCGCTGCGTGGAAAAGGTACCGGTCGACTCGTGGGGAGAGTTGGCGACGGGGAGACGGACTCGTCCCGTCGGTCCTCGCTCGAGAGAAAAGGTGATCAGATCACGTACGCTGCCGCGTCGATCGCCGTCTCGACGACGGGACCGAAACCAGGCAGCAAGACGACCGTCATCACGGCCGCGAAGACGATCGCGGCGTAGAGGCCGGTCGGCTGTGCCAGGGCGTCGCGTTCGACGATCGGCTCTTCGATCCAGACGGCCTTGACCAGCCGCGAGTAGTAATACAGCGAGAGTGCGCTGTTTACCACGAGTGCAGCCGCGACTGCAAGCATCGCGGCGCTACCGACGCTGATCGCACCGGTAAAGAGGAAGTACTTGCTCCAGAACCCACCGAGCGGCGGGATGCCTGCGAGGCTGAACATGAAGATCGCCAGGGCGACGCAGGCGACCGGTGCGCGTTGTCCGAGGCCGTTGTAGTCCTCGAAGGTGCGACCGACGCCCCAGTGTTCCGCGAGTGCGACGAACAGGAACGCACCCGTGTTCATGAAGCCATAGACCAGCAGGTGCATCATCGCCGCACCCATGACGAGTTCACCACCGTCGGCGGTGAGGCCCGCGAGACCTATCAGTGCGTAGCCAGCGTGGCCGATCGACGAGTACGCGAGCATCCGCTTGACCTTGTCCTGTGTCGCGGCGGCGAAGTTCCCGACAGTCATCGTCACGATCGCGAGGATGACGAACGCGACCGTCCAGTCGACGCCGATCAGTGCGGCGGTTGGCTCGAGCGGGAACGCCGTCGTGAACACGCGGAACGCGATCACGAAGCCGGCAGCCTTCGACGCCGAGGAGAGAAAGGCACTGATCGGAGCGGGCGCGCCCTCGTAAGCTTCCGGAGCCCAGAAGTGAAACGGGACGCTCGCGGTCTTGAACGCGAACCCGCCGATGAGCAGCAGGATACCGAGCCCGAGCAGGCCACCGTAGCCGGCACCCTCGCCGGCGAGAACGACGATTTCTTCGGCGATCAGGTCGAGTTGCAGATGACCGGTCACACCGTAGACGAGCGAGATCCCGTAGACGAAAATCGCCGACGACAGCGCGCCGATGAGGAAGTACTTCAGGCCGGCCTCGACGCTACCGCGGTTGTCTTTCAGGATCGAAACGAGTGCGTACGACGGCAGGCTCGCCAACTCGAGTGCGATGAAGATCGTCACGAGGCTGTTAGCGGCTGCCATCAGCGACATCCCGGTTGCGGCGAGTACCATCAGCGAGTAGTACTCGGCCTGGTAGGCGTGGCCGTCCATGTAGTCGTAGCTCGCGACGGCTACCAGGGCGGTGACGATTGCGACGACGATCATGAAGAACAACGCCATCCCGTCGACGACGAACTGGCCGTCGAACAGCGTGATGACGCCACGACCGCCGTCCATGCCCGGCGTGCCGACGCCTGCGGCGGTAAACCAGACGGCGACGGCAAGCGACACGAGCGAGCCGGCAACTGTCGTGCCCGCGAGCAAGCTACGGCTCGACGAACGGGGCGAGATGCTGTCTACGAGGAACAACACGAGCGCCGTCGCCGCGAGTAACAGCGGCGGCGCGAGTGCCGTCCATCCGGCGAGTTCGATGGGAAACATTACAGTTCACCTCCGTTCTCGAGGATCGGATCGACTGCGTCGGTTATCATCTCGAATATCAGGTCGGGGGCGACCCCAAGTGCGATGATGAGTCCGAGCAGCACGAACATCGGTACGACATCGTGCAGTGGTGCCGGACTCACCTCGTAGTCGGTTTCTAGGTTATACGGTCCGAAGACGGCACGCTGCATGGCAAACAGCAGGTAGCCTGCGACTAGTACGATGCCGAACATCGCGAGTGCCGTGAGGATCGGCGCGTACGGGAAGTCAGCACCGAACGAGCCGAAGAAGATGAAGTACTCGGCCGCAAAGCCACTCATCAGCGGCAGTCCCATGTAGCCGAACGCGCCGGCCACGAGAATGCCGACGGCGACGGGCATTCGGTCTGCCATCCCGGACATGTCCGTGACCATCCGGGTGTGAGTGGCGTTGTAGAGGACGCCGACCGCCATGAACATCAGCCCGGAGATCAGACCGTGGCTGACCATCTGGAAGGTCGCACCACCGACCCCGAACTGGGTGTACGCGATCAGCCCGAGGATGACGTAGCCCATCGACGAGACCGACGAGTAGGCGACGATCCGCTTGAGGTCCGTCTGTGCTAACGCGAGCAAGGCCCCGTAGATGACGCTGATGACGGCGATTGCCGCGATCGGCACGGCGTAGGCTTCGACCTGGTCCGGGAACATGGTGAAGTTGAACCGGAGCAGGGCGTAGGTCCCCATCTTCAGCAGGACGCCAGCCAGCAGCACCGACGCCGGGGTCGGTGCCTCGACGTGGGCGTCCGGCAGCCACGTGTGGAACGGAACGACAGGTACCTTCACCGCGAAGCCGACGAACATCGCAACGAACACCAGCGACGCGAGCGTCGTGCCGGCGACGCCGAACAGCGACTCCGGCCCGCCGTTCAACATCGCCGTCGCGACCTCGGGCAGCGCAAACGTCGTGACCTCGGGCAGCGCAAACACCAGCGCAATAAAGGCACCGAACATCAGTAGCGAGGCGACGTTCGTGTAGACGAAGAACTTGATCGCCGCGTACTTCCGGCGTGGGCCGCCCCAGATACCGATCAGCAGGTACATCGGGATGAGGACAGCCTCCCAGAAGATGAACCAGACGAAAAAGTCCAGTGCGGCGAAGACGCCGATCAGATTCGCCTCGATAAAGAGCACGAGCCCGTAAAACTGGGACTCGCGCTCGTCGATCGGCGTCCACGAACTCACGATCGCAAGCGTCGTCAGGATCGTCGTCAGCACGACCAGTGGCAGACTGATGCCGTCTACGCCGACGAACCACGAAATCGTGTACTCGCTCAGCTGGAGCCACTCCATCTGGGACTCGAAGGCGAGATCGCCCTCGAGCAAGGCGTTGCCACTGCCGTCGAACGCCGAGAACAGCCACAGGCTGAGCGTGGCAGGCACCAGGCTGATCGCGAACGCGAGTTTGCCAGCGACCCGGTTCGGTGCGACGAACGTAACTGCTGCGCCGATCAGCGTGACCGCGATCAGTGTTTCGATCATCATAGGAACCACCCTCCGTAGAGTCCGAGAACGACCAGTAAGGCGATGAATCCGCCAACGAGCAGGGCCGCGTAGTTCGTCACGAGACCGGTCTGGATGCGTTTCACCCGATCACCGCCGAAGAGACTCGCCGTCGAAACGCCGTCGACGACGCCGTCGATGACGGTCTGATCGAAGCGATCGGCCGCTCGAGAGAACGGCAGTGTTAGTCCTTCCGCGAGCCAGACCTGGTACTCGTCTTGGTAGTAGTTGTCTTCGACGAGGTCACCGACCGAGCCGAGTTTCTCCTTGTGTGCGGTCGGTTCGGGGACGTTGTACAGCTTCCAGGCGACGCCAGCACCGGAGAAGGCAAGCAGCAGGGAGAGCCCGGCCGCGAGCGCGACCGTGAGCTGTTCGGAGCCGACGACGCCGGTTTCGTAGGCGAGCAGTTCACCGTAGGCGCTGTAGGTCAGCCCCTCGACGGCACCGTACTCGCCGTCGAGCCAGAACTCGAGGAACGTGATGTCCAGTCCGGTGAGCTTGGCGACCGGCGCGAGGTTGGCGATCCCCGCGACGAGTGCGAGTACGCCGAGTACAATCAGTGGCGCCTTGATCGACCAGCCGACCGGGTGTGGGTCCTCGGCAGTCTCGGATCGCGGTTCACCGTGGAAGGTCAGGAAGACCATCCGGAACGTGTAGAAGCCAGTGAAAAAGACCGCGAGCAGTCCCATCGCGTAGGCGGCCATGATCACTGGCTCCTCGAGGCCGACGATCATCGCGTCGAACAGGATCTCGTCTTTGGACCAAAAGCCCGAGAACGGGATAATTCCTGCAAGCGCGAGCGCGCCGGCGAGGAACGTGTAGTAGGTGACGGGGGCCTTGTCTTTCAGGCCGCCCATCTTCCACATGTCCTGTTCGTGGTGCATGATGACGATGACGGAGCCGGCACCCAGGAACAACAAGGCCTTGAAGAAGGCGTGGTTCATCAGGTGGAAGACTCCGGCGACGTAGCCGCCGACGCCGAGACCGAGCATCATGTAGCCGTACTGGCTAATCGTCGAGTAGGCGAGCACCTGCTTGATATCGTCTTTGACGACGCCCATCGTCGCCGCGAACAGGGCGGTAAAGCCACCGACGAAGGCGATGATCGCGAGTGCAGTCGGTGACAGTGCGTAGTAGCCGAACATTCGGGCGACCAGGTAGACGCCGGCCGCGACCATCGTCGCCGCGTGGATGAGCGCGGAGACGGTGGTCGGCCCTTCCATCGCGTCGGGGAGCCAGGTGTGCAGCGGGAACTGTGCGGATTTACCGATGACGCCCCCGAGCACGAGGAGTCCGGTGAGGGTCACCCAGTTTTCGATCCCGATTCCGGCAGGCGTCCAGGCCTCGCCGGTGCCGTCGAGAGCGGCTTCGGCGGCCGCGACGAACGATCCGTCACCGGCGAACTGCAGCGTGCCGAACGTGGCCGCGATTGCGACGACCCCGATCAGGAAGAAGTAGTCCCCGAAGCGAGTGACCAGGAACGCCTTCTTCGCTGCCGAGGGGGCCGAACGGGTGCGGAACCAGAACCCGATCAACAGGAACGAACACAGTCCCACCAGTTCGAAGAACATGAACGCCATCAGCAGGTTGTCCGCGAAGACGAACGCGAGCATGCTGAACGTAAAGAGGCCGAGCCCGGCGTAGTACCGCGGCAGCCCGGTCTCGCCCTCGGCGTTCATGTACCCGAGGCTGAAGACGTGGACCAGGAAGGCGACCAACGAGACGATTACGAGCATCAGGGCCGACAGCGGATCGATCAGGATGCCGAACGTGAACTCGATCCCGCCGACTCCCGACGGGGTCTCGCCGATCGCCCACTCGTAGAGCGTCTCGTGATACACTTCGCCGCTCGCGACGGCAACCAGCATCAACGCGGACAGCACGAGTGAGCCAAGCGTCGCGAAGATGCCCGCGAGCGCCCCTTTCTTCGGCAGAGACTTGCCAAAGGCCAGGGCAATCACGAACGCCACGAGCGGGAACGCCGCTATCGCCGGAGCGTAGCTGAATACACCTTCCATCTTACCACCTCATCGTCGTCGGAACCGTGACATCGACGTCACGGAAGTTGCGATACAGCACCAGGATGATCCCGAGTCCGACGGCGACCTCGGCGGCAGCGAGCCCGATCACGAAAAGCGAGAACACCTGACCGGTGAGATTGCCGTGATAGAGCGCGAACGCGATCAGGTTGATGTTAGCCGCGTTCAACATCAACTCGACGGACATCAGGAACATCAGTGCGTTGCGACGCGTCAAGATGCCAAAGAGGCCGATACAGAACAGCCCCATCGACAGCAACACGTAGTACTCGATCCCCACGCCGACGCTCATCGCGTCTCACCTCCCCCTTCCGCTTCGACGTCATCACCGCCGTCGGCGACGGTCGTTCGATCGGCTGGCGGAGTCAGCGACCTCGATTCGGCACCCCGACTCGAGAGCGCAGCGACCGGTTCGCCTTCCTCTTCGCGTTTCGCAAGCACGAGCGACGCGTCGAGTGCGGCGTCGAGCGTGAGTGCGATCAGCAGGAACGCTGCGAGGAACGACTCGGTTTCTGGAATCGCCAACTGGCCGGACTGGAGCGCGCCGAGATCGAACAGCGCGTAGCCGATTTCGGAGACGATTGCGATGTCCTCCGGAAAGCCGACCGGCCGATCGCCGACGGTTCCAAAGGGCGTGTTCAACACGATTAGCGCCATCAGTCCGAAGAGGGCAACGGCGAGCAGGCCGGGAACGAGCGTCTTCCCGGTGCGAAGTTCCGGTCCGGTCGTCATGGCTGTACCACCTCGTCGGCGTTCGAATCCGTCGGACTCGTGCTCTCTGGCTCGTTACGCTGGACGAGCATCACGGCGAACGTGATGAGAATGAGGACCCCGCCCACGTAGACGAGGACCTGCATCATGGCGACGAACTCTGCCGCCAGCATCACGTAGTGGACCGCGATGCTGAGCAACGCCACGCCCAGCATGAGCGCCGAGTGCCAGGGGTCTTTTAGCAACACGACCCCGCCAGCACTGGCGAGGGTCACGAACGCAAACAGCGCGAACGCGAGTGTGTCCATCATTGGTAGTCCACCTCTCCTTTCCCCTCACCGATCCACGCACCCCGATCGGGTTCGCGTGACTCGAGCGGATCGATGTCTTTGTACCACGGTACCGACTTCAGTTGCTCTTTGTTGTAGACCAGATCGTGTTTGGTGTCACCAGTGAATTCGAAGTTCTGTGTCAGTAGAATAGCGTCGACGGGACAGACCTCCTCACAGAGCCGACAGTAGATACACTGTCCGATGTGGAGGTTGTACTGTTCGCCGTTTCGCTTGTCGTCCATCACGATCTGAATCGTATCGTTCGGACAGACGTTTTCACATTGCCGACACCAGATACACCGTTCCTGGCTGAACTTGTGGACGCCACGGAACCGTGGCGAGACATCCGGTGCGGTCTTCGGGTACTCTACCGTAAAGGTAGAGCCGTCCAATGCGTGTTTCATCGTGGTTGCCATCGACTTGAGTAGTCCGATCATGCGATCACCCCAACGATTGCCGCGGTCAGGAAGAGGTTAGCAAACGACAGGACGAGCAACCCCTTCCAGCCGATTTCGATTAGTTGGTCGATTCTGACCCGTGGCACTGCCGAGCGGAGCCACTGGGTCAGGAAGAACACCGCCCAGATCTTGATGATAAACCAGACGATCTCCGGCAGGACGGGACCCGCGGGACCGCCGAGGAAAATCGTCGCGATGATCGCGCCCCCGAGAAAGATGTGGAGGAACTCCCCGAGATAGATCAGCACGAAGTAGACCGAGGAGTACTCGGTCTGGTAGCCGGCGACGAGTTCCGCCGGCGCTTCGGGCATGTCGAAGGGGTTCCGTCCGACCTCGGCGAAGTTCGCGATCAGGAACAACACGAACGCGAACGGGTTCACTAGCGCGAACCACGCTGGGATCGCCCACTCGAGGCCGGGGATCGTAAACAGGGTCGTCTCGTTTTGGACGGCGACGATCTCGCTCATTTGGAGCGATCCCGCAAAGAGCACGACCGACATCCCGGTGACGACCAGCGGAATCTCGTAAGCGACGTTCTGTGCGACCGCACGAAGGCCACCCAGCAGCGAGTACTTGTTACCCGATGCGTAGCCGGCCATCACCAGACCGATCGACGCGATACCGGCAACCGCAAAGACGTACACGAGGCCGACCTCGGGGTCGGCGAGGTGGACGCCACTCCCCATCGGGATGACGGCGAAGCCAAGCAGTGCAGAACCCGCAACCACGATCGGTGCGAGGTCGTAGGCCGGTCGGTCGGCGTTCTCGGGAATGATGTTCTCTTTCGAGAGGAGTCGAACCGCGTCGGCGACGATAATCAGAATGCCACCCGGCCCGAGATGGTTGACCGCGATCCGGTCGGTGAACGTGGCCGTGATCTTTCGTTTTGCCCAGGGGCCGGCGACGCCAGTCATCGCGAGCATCAGGTTGCCGACGATGAAGGCAGCAATAAATGCCGCGAGGAACTCGCCGGCGACGCCGAACTCGCTCAGTCCGAGCAGGTCGTCGACGAGTTCGGGTAGCAACACCGTGTCGTTTTGCAGTGGGATCGTCGTTCCGGTCATCGATCCACCTCCCCGAGCACGATGTCGAGGCTACCCAGCGACGCGATCAGGTCGGGAATGTACTCCCCTTCGGTCATCTCCGGTAGTGCCTGTAGGTTCGAGAAGCACGGGCTCCGGATCTTGAACCGACCGGGCTTGTCGGTGCCGTCCGAGCGGATGTAGATCCCGAGTTCGCCTTTCGCAGCCTCGACTGCACGGTAGATCTCCGCGTCGGCGTCCGGCTTCAGCGTCCGGGGGACGTTTGCCTGTACCGTCCGTTCGTCCTCGGGCCAGTCCTCGAGCAAATCGAGACACTGCTCGATGATCTTGGCCGACTCTTCGACCTCCTCCATCCGCGTGAGAACGCGTGCGTAGTTGTCACAGCCATCTCGAGTGACGACGTCCCACTCTACGTTCTCGTAGTGGCCGTACGGGTCGTCCCGCCGGAGGTCGTAGTCGACACCCGAGCCGCGAGCGACCGGTCCCGTAACGCCGTAGTCTTTGGCCACCTCGGGTTCTAGGACGCCGGTGTCGATACACCGGGCCTGGAAGATTTCGTTCGAGGTGACCATGTCGTTGTACTCGGCGACCTTCGCCGGGAGTTCGTCGAGGAAGTCTCGCGCCTGCTCGATGAACTCCTCGCGGGGTTCGGGCAGATCCCAGGCGACGCCGCCGACGCGGAAGTAGTTGAACATCATCCGCTGCCCGGTCAGCTCCTCTAGGATGTCCTGGACGATCTCTCGATCGCGGAACGTGTACATAAATATCGCGGTGAACTCGCCGTAGACGTCCAGCGCGAAGGTTCCGAGCGCGAGCATGTGCGAGGCGATCCGGCAGAGTTCGGCCCCCATCGTCCGGATGACCTGTGCGTACTCGGGAACCTCGATGTCCGCCAGATCTTCGATTGCCCGCGCGTACGCCCACTCGTTGAGCAGTCCGGCCGAGACGTAGTCCCACCGGTCAGGGTAGGGCATGATCTGGTGACGGTAGGTCCCCTGCTGGCACATCTGTTCCTCACAGCGATGGAGGTAGCCGATGTCGGGCTCGATGTCGGCGATCGTCTCGCCGTCGAGAACCGTCTTGACGTGGAGCACACCGTGGGTCGCCGGGTGGTGTGGACCGACGTTCAGGAACATCGTGTCCGACTCGGCGTCGTGGTGGTCGTCCTGGAGCGGGTTCTCGTGTTCTGCCAGCGTGACGATCTGTGGTTTGTTCTGGTCGTAGTCGTCCGACAGCGGATGGCCCTGCCAGGTTTCGGGCAGGAGAATACGCCGTAGATCTGGGTGATCGGCGTACTCGATACCGACCAGGTCGTAGGCCTCTCGCTCGTGCCAGTCCGCGGTCCGGAACACCGGGTCCGCGCTCTCGCTTACCGGGTCCTCACGGGTCGTCGGCACGACGACGCTGACCTCGTCGCTTGCGTCGTCGTACTTCTTGAGGTGGTAGATCGACTCGTACCGGTCCTCGTACTGCTGTGCGGTGACACAAGAGAGATGATCGTAGCCGGCCTCCTCTTTGAGATCCGAGAGGACACTCTGGACTTCGTCAGGATTGACGACGAATCCGGGTGCGTTCTCGTGGTCGTCTCGCGCGAGTATGCGGTCCCCAATCACGGATTCGAGGGCCCTAACGTCTTCGGCATCCGGCGTCTCCTCTAGCGTGCTCATGGCGAATCAGCCCAGTTGTACCGCATGACGAGGTCGTCCTCGTCGATCTCTGCTGCAAGCTTCTGTACCAGTTCGTCCTGTTCGAGGTCGCCAAAGCGCTCGAGTTCGTAGGGCTTGACGACGACGGGCGCTGATTCACCGTTCTGGATTCGTTCTTGCAGTTTGAGGATTCCGTAGATAAGCGCCTCGGGTCGTGGCGGACAGCCCGGGACGTGGATGTCGATCGGGATGATCTCCTCGGCCCCCTTGACGACGTTGTACCCCTCCTGAAACGGACCGCCAGAGATCGTACACGACCCCATTCCGACGACGAACTTGGGTTCGGGCATCTGATCGTAGACGCGTTTCATGCGCGGCCCGAACTTCGAGACGATCGTTCCGGGGACGATCATGACGTCAGCCTGTCGCGGCGAGGCACGCGGCACACCAGCCCCGTAGCGGTCGACGTCGTGTTTGATCGCGTACGTGTGAATCATCTCGATGCTGCAGCAAGCGATCCCGAACTGCAGCATGAACATCGAGTTTCCACGCACCCAGTTCATGAACTGGTCGAACTTGGTGAGGATAAAGGGTGACGCGCCGAACGCTTCCCGAAGCTTCGAGTTGAAGCGATCGTCGACGCCCTCGCCGATCCGTGAGTCGCGGGTGTCCGTCGACGGCGCTGTGCTGCCGTGTATCGTCTGTCGTGGTTCGTCGCTACTCATAGTTCACGCTCCGTGTCCACCTGTCGTGGTGTTTTTGCCCACTGTACTGCGCCGTTACGCCACGCCCACGCGAGTCCGACGAGCAGGATGGCAACGAACGCCGCCATCGGTCCGAGGATCTCGAGTAGCGAAACGGCGTCCGATTCGACCGCATCCAGGTACACGACCGCCCACGGGAACAGCAGGACGGTCTCGATATCGAAGACGAGAAACAAAAGCGCAACCATGTAGTACTGGATGTTAAACCGGACGCGCGTTCCGCCGGTCGGAACCTCGCCACTCTCGTAGGTGGCACGTTTGTTCGTCTCGGGCACACTCGGGCGCAGAAGGTACGACACCACCATCATACCGAGGGGTATCAGTAGTCCCACGAGCGCGAGCGCCCCGATTGCTATCCAGTCGTTCATCTCCGTAACGTTCGGGGGTTCTTACCGCACGCATATAAGGGTTGATTGTTCGTATTACGGCTTAATACGGGTCGAGACTCGTCTTCAGCGACGAGAAAAAGACGATTAATAACCACACATTATATAATAGTCCAAAAAGGAAGAAAATTAGCTCTAGGGGCGTGAGACGCTACTTACGCTCACTGAACGCGAGTGTTCCCTCGTCGTGTAACTGTCGTGATACTGTGGCAACTTCCTCGCGAAGTCCATCGTGAGAAGCGACGAGTCGCTCGCGAACCTCGTCGTGTTGGCGCGCAAGAATCTGGGCGGCCGAGAGCGCGGCGTTGAACGACTTGCCGGCGTCGACGGCGACCAGCGGCGCGCCCGTAGGCATCCCGATCACGCTGTCGACGGACTTCTCCTGGACCGGGACGCCGATCACCGGTAGCGGATACGCGATCGAAGCCGCCATGTTCGGCAGGTCGGCGGACTTCCCGCCCGCACCCGCGATGACGACCTCGAGGCCACGATCCTCGGCCGTCTCGGCGTAGGCCGTCATCAGATCCGGCGTCCGATGTGCCGAAGTGACGTACGTCTCGAACGTAAACCGCTCCGCTGGCGGGTCAGCGTAGTCGGTCTGTTCGACGAAGTCGAGTTCGTCCACGAATGCGTCGTAGGCCCCGCGGCGTTTCCCGCCAGTCAGCATCGTCTCGAGGTCCGAATCGCTGCCCATGACGATCCCGATGTCGGGCGTCTCCTCGTCGGGCCGATCCTGGTCTGCCTCGCGATACAGTCGATCAGTGAGGTCGCTGACGCTCTCGCTCATGGCTGGTGGTGCTCCGGCAAACGACTTGAAACGCTAGTAAACGCCGCGACTACGACCGGAACGTGACGGCGTCCTCGAGGTCGCGTGCGGTCTCGAGCAGGTCTTCGACATCGGCGTCGATATCGCCAGTAACCGTCACGTGGCCCATCTTTCGCAGCGGTCGTGCCTGTCGTTTCCCGTACCAGTGGAGGTTCCCACCGCGCGTCTCGAGAATCCGATCGAGATCGCCCAGTTCGGCCTCCCGCTCGTCGTCGACATCGCCGAGCAAGTTCGTCATCACGGTCGGCGACCGCAGGTCGGTGGCTGCAAGCGGCCAGCCCAGTACCGCACGGACGTGCTGTTCGAACTGCGAGGACCGTGCCCCCTCGATCGTCCAGTGACCGGAGTTGTGGGGGCGGGGAGCGATCTCGTTGAGCAGGATCTCACCGGCACTCGTCTCGAACAACTCGATCCCGTAGACGCCACGCCCCGCCATCACCTCGAGCACGTCCGCCGCGACCTCCCGAGCGCGCTCCTCGACGGCGTCGCTCGAGCGTGCCGGAACGATCGTTTCCCGGAGAATTTCGTCGACGTGGACGTTCTCACCGATGGGGAAGGTCGCGATTTCTCCCTCGCCCTCGACGGCGATAACAGACACCTCGCGTTCGAACTCGACGAACGACTCGACCATTGCGGGGCCGGCGACCGACTCGAGTGCCGCCTCGGCCTCCCCTTTCGACTCGACGGGGACGTTTCCACGGCCGTCGTAACCACCAGTCCGGGCCTTCAACATGACCGGCGCGCCGTAGTCGTCGATCGCCGCGCGGACATCGTCGGCGCCCTCGACCTCGCGGAAGGGCGGGACCGGAACACCCGCGGCTTCGAGTTCACGTTTCTGGACGAGTTTGTCGTGAATCGTCTCGAGGGTCGCGGGATCGGGGTGGACGGGCGTCCCCGAATCCTCGCTAACACGCTCGAGTACGTCCTGATCTGCGAGTTCGATCTCGAACGTGAGAACGTCCGCGCGCGCAGCCAGTTCCCGGATGCCGGCCTCGTCGTCGAAGTCGGCGACGATCTGGTCGCGTGCCACGAGCGCGGCCGGACAGTCCGGCGTCGGGTCCAGAACGACGACCTCGACACCCAGCGGTGCAGCCGCCTCGGCGAGCATTCGACCGAGCTGTCCGCCACCGACGACCCCGACCGTCGGACCTGGCGTCCGTAGCGTTGTCATCGCCCGGTGATTGGCCCCGTTGGCGTTTAAGTATTCTCAATCCTGGTCATCTTGGAGTCGTATGAAGGCCCGAATGTACACGTTCGTGTTTATAGAGTCTTTCACGGTGAGTCGACACTGGTCGGCGCTTCGACCCCGCCACAGCCGGCTCGCAGCGTCCATCGAGAACGGTACCTCTTTTACTCGTCCTCTCTACCGCTCGAGTATGACCACGCTCGGACTGGTGGTCGCCGAGTTCAACAGACCGATCACCGAGCAGATGGAAGAAGTCGCCCTCGAGGCCGCCACCGACGCGGACGCCGAGGTGTACGAGACCGTCCACGTCCCCGGCGTCTACGACGCGCCGCTGGCTGCCGATCGACTCGCCCGCCTCGAGGCAGTCGACGCGGTCGTCGTCGTCGGAACGGTCATCACCGGCGACACGGATCACGATCAGGTGATCACCGACGCCGCCACACAGCGGTTCGCCGACATCAGTCTCGAGCGTGACACCCCCGTGACCCTCGGCGTGACGGGTCCCGGTATGTCCGCCGCCGAGTCACGCGAGCGCATCGAGAACGCGGCGAAAGCCGTCGACGGTGCGCTCGACCTCGTCGAGCAACTCCCCGATCCACAGTAACAGACCATGTCCATGGAATTCACCGATCGCCTGACTCGAGTCGAACCGTCCGCGACGCTTGCCATCTCCGCGCTCGCGACCGAACTGGAAAACGAGGGAGAAGACGTCGTCGACCTCTCGGTCGGCGAACCCGACTTCCCCACGCCCGAGAACGTCGTCGAAGCGGGCAAGGACGCGATGGACGCCGGCCACACCGGCTACACCACCTCCGCGGGCATCCTCGACCTCCGCGAAGCCATCGTCGACAAACTCGCCGCCGACGGACTCGAACACACCACCGACGAGATCATCGTCACGCCCGGCGCGAAGCAGGCCCTGTACGAGATCGTCCACGCCCTGGTCGGTCCTGACGGGCAAAGCCCGTCGGACAGCGAGACGTCGTCCCACGCAGGCGACGAGGTCGTCCTCCTCGATCCCGCCTGGGTCTCCTACGAGGCGATGGTCAAGATGGCCGGCGGCGACCTCACCCGCGTCGACCTCTCTCCCTACGACTTCCAGCTCGAGCCCGCACTCGAGGACCTCGCCGAGGCAGTGTCGGACGAGACCGAACTCCTGATCGTCAACTCGCCGTCGAACCCCACCGGCGCGGTCTATTCCGACGACGCACTCGAGGGCGTCCGGGATCTGGCCGTCGAACACGACGTCACCGTCATCTCCGACGAGATCTACAAGGAAGTCACCTACGGCGTCGAGCCGACGAGCCTCGGGACGTTCGACGGCATGGAAGACCGCACCGTGACGGTCAACGGCTTCTCGAAGGCCTACTCGATGACCGGCTGGCGGCTCGGTTACTTCGCTGGCCCCGAGGACCTAATCGATCAGGCCGGAAAACTCCACAGCCACTCCGTCTCGTCGGCCGTCAACTTCGTCCAGCACGCCGGCATCGAGGCGCTCGAGAACACCGACGACGCCGTCGAAGAGATGGTCGACGCCTTCGAGGAGCGTCGCGATCTGCTCGTGGAACTGCTCGCGGAACACGACGTCGACGTCGCGGTTCCCGACGGCGCGTTCTACATGATGCTACCGGTCGACGAAGACGACCAGGCCTGGTGTGAGGGTGCACTCGAGGACGCCCACGTCGCGACCGTTCCCGGCACCGCGTTCGGCACGCCGGGCTACGCACGGATTTCGTATGCAGCGAGCGAGGAACGACTCGAGGAAGGGGTCGAACGGCTGGCTGAGGAAGGCTACCTGTAGTCGGGACGGCGACCCGTACTCGAATCGAACTCAGAACGTCCTTTCCTGCTGATCTGACGCGAGCGGTGATGGCCGAGTCCCCGTGAGCGATCGAGCAGTCGTCGTGGCACATACTGTCCCGACAGCAGACGGTCGGTGTCCGGTTCAGTCGTCGCCTGCGGAGCCGATCTCGAAGTCCGAATCCACGCGACCGGACGTCCTGTCGGGCGAGACCGACCGTTCGTTCCCGTCTCGGCCCGCTAGCTGGTCCAGTGCGGTCGGACTCCGGAGAACGAGCGCGCCGACGCCGACGAACAAGATGAGATCCAGATATGTCCCCATGAAGATCCCGGCGAACGACGTCAAGATCGCGAGGTTCTGTTCCGACATGACGCCGACGATCGGCAGGACGATCCAGACGGTCACCGAGAGATTGCGAAGTTTGCCGTAGAGCAACCGCCGTTCCCCGCTGACACGCGTTGCCGCCCGGTCGATCGGTCCGACGAGCAAGGCGGCGGCGATCACGATCGAGACAAACACCAGCACGGAGGCGACGGTCGCAGCCGGCTCCGGGAGGTTCCAACTCGCCAGGACGCTTCCCGGAAGCGCGTTCACTGCGAGGATCAACAACACGGTCAGGTTTCGACTGGCACCCGCGATCGCCCCGAGTAGCCACGAGACCACCGTAAAGGAGACGAAGTAGCCGAGGAATCTCGCGTGTGGGTACGCCGCTCCGTCCGCCGTCGTGGTCAGGATCTCGTTTGCCATCATGGTATTTGCGACCGCCATCACGAGACAGGCACCGGCGACGGCGAGCCCGTACCGTCGTCGCCCCGACGGATGCTGGAAGCTCCAGCCGAGGAACCCGATCGTCGCCAGACCGAACAGCCCGGCAAACGTCCAGTACAAGACGAGACCGTCGATCATGCACCACCACCCCCACTCGGCGACTCGAGGACATCTGGCGTCGTCTCATCCTCGGCGGCGAAGACGTCGAGCGTACTCGTGAGTTGCTGTGCCTGCTGGTCGAGTGCGCGTGACTTGTCCGACACCTGTACCGCGGTCGCGGCCGTCTCCTCTGCGGCGGCAGCAACCTCCTGGGAGTGTTGGGTCGTCTCCGCCGAGACCGTCGTGACCTCGTCGACGATCGTCGCGATCTCGGCCGCAGAGTCGGCCTGGTCGCCTGTCGCGTCGTCGATCGACTTGAGCCCGTCGTTGACCCAGTTGATCCCGGTCGTGATCTCCTCGAGTTGGTCCTGGAGATCGTCGATCGTCGCTGCAGTGTCGGTGATTCGCTCGTCGACGGCTTCGATCTCGTCGGCGCTCGTTACCGCTCGCTGCTGAATCGACTGGAGGGTCGTCTCGACATCCTCGACGGCGTTTTGTGTCTCCTGTGAGAGGTCCTTGACCTCCTGGGCGACGGCACCGAAACCGGAACTGTTTCCGCCCGCGCCCGCAGACCGGGACGCCTCGATCGCCGCGTTGACGGCGAGCATGTTGGTCTGCTGTGCGATTTCGTCGATGAGCGTGATTATCTCCTCGATCCGTTCGGCTTCCTCGTTGAGTCGATCGATCGTCTCGACGACCGCTTCGGTCGTCGACACCGACTGCTGGATCTGTGACTGTGCCTCGGCTGCAGCGTCTCGTCCGTCGTCGGCGCGGGCCACGACACGGTCGGACCGATCGGCAATCTCGGACGTCGTCGACGCCACCTCCTCAGTCGTCGACGACAGCGACGTGACTTCGTCCGAGGCGAGTTCGAGAGCGTCCGTCTGTCGGCTCGAGCCGTCCGTGATCTCCTGTATGCCCTCGGAGACGTCGGCGTTTGCCTCCTGGATCTCGTTGGCCGAGAGCTGTAGTTCGGTCGAAGTTTCGTCCAGCGTTCGTGCGACCGTCTGGCCCTGTGCGACGAGCGCCTCTATCTGGTCGACCATCTCGTTGAACGAGTCGGCGATCGCTGCCATTGCCTCGTCGTCGGTCTCGGGCTCGAGCCGTCGCGTGAGGTCGCCACTCGCACAGACGGCCATCACGTCGGAGAACCGGTCGGCTTCCGCGAGCAACTGCTCGTTTTGTCGTTCGGCCGTTTGCTGGGCCTCGCGAGCACGTTCTCGTTCCCGGTCGAGGTCCGTAAGCGTCGTCTCGAGCGAGTCGCGCATCTCCGCAACCGACCCGTACAGCGTCCCCACCTCGTCGATCCGTCCGGTCTCGAGGTCGACCTCGAACTCGCCGTCGCCGATACGTTCGGTCTTCGTGCTCAACTGCCGGAGTGCCAGTGCGATGTTTCCGCCGATCACGATTCCGACGATCGCGAGATGGACGACGAAGATGACGAGCAACGACGCGATCGCCGCGATCGCCCGGTCTTCCAGTGTCTCACCAGTTCCATGAACGACGTGTCCAGCGAAAAACGCCCCCAGGCCGAGTGTCAACGCGATCACGAACACGAGGATCGAGGCCGTCTTGACGCTAAACCGGCGGCGTATCCTATCTGGAACGAATACTCTTCCTTTCATTTATTGCGTCGAACGTTTGTATACAGAACAGATAATAGTTACTGTTATAAATATAGAAATAAAACAAAGTTCTGTTTGGTTGTCATCAGTGGGCTGTGTGGGAGAAAATAGAAAAACAATCGGAAAATAGTAAGAGTTACAGCATCAACACCATATTTTTATACGCAGTATCTAAAATAACTACTATGGCCGATTCAACAACAGAGATGTATCGAACTCGAGCGGACACACTGGCGACCGAAGCCGGATCGGGGCCCGAGTTACTCTGTGCACACGGTTCGTTGATGGACCGAACGATGTACACGCCACAACTCGAGGCACTCTCCGACGAGTATCGCGTCGCAACCTACGACCTTCGCGCCCGGACCGAACGAGCCACCACCGCCTACGACCTCTGGGACCTCGCAGACGACTGTCACGCTGTCGTCGACGGGCTCGAGATGGACCAGCCCGTCATCGCGGGAATGTCGATGGGCGGATTCATGGCGTTGCGATTCGCGCTCGAGTATCCCGATTCTGTCTCCGGGCTCGTCCTGATCGATGCAATCTCCCAGCCCCACCCCGAGGACGACGTCGATCTCTATCGCGGAATGATCGACCAGCTCCGCGATGCGGAGGCGGTTCCAGAGAACACCGCTCGAACCGCTTCGCAGTTCCTGTTTGGCGAGACGACCCGCGAGGAGAACCCAGAACTCGTCGAATCGTGGATCGACCGCTGGACGACCTACCCCGGAAAAGCCGTCTACCAGGAAATCGGCTCCTGGCTCGACCGCGAGGACGTCACCGACCGACTCGAGGAAATCGACGTCCCCGCTCTCGTCGTCCACGGCGAGGAGGACGCATCGCTCGATGTCGAACAGGCCGAACCGATGGCCGACGCGCTCGGTGCGCGGATGGAGGTCGTTCCCGACGCCGGCCACTCTTCGAACCTCGAGCAACCCGAAGCAGTCAACGACGCGATTCGCCAGTTCCTCGAGACCGTCTACAACTGATGTAAACCACCCTACCCTACTTCGCTCGGGGGCTATGGCCCCGCTCGCTCGTTGAGGGTAGGGCTTTCGCGTGGACTCCCGT
>JGI2924J29684_1077802_pt1 | contig 22745 bp, 15 predicted proteins | sample BenlonsequencITS_FD_29684 | JGI IMG/M metagenome (IMG submission 29684)
GCCGCAAGCGAAGGGCGGCCGGAACATACCAGACTGCCGAGGCGATCGAGAAGCCACGAGGCACTCTGCTCCCTAGGCTGCTCCTCTACCATGATACTGTTGTTTCGATAAGTATTCCTGCCAGCACCCTTCTTATCCTTGCTCAGATAGGCGGTAAAGAAAGACACAAGCTTTTCACCTTCGCTCCCCAGCTCCCGTTTCAGGAAATCCCTCAACTCGGGAAAGACCGGCTGCAGCAGTTCTGACTCGGCTAAAAGCCCCATATCGATAAGATCGGTAGCGATGGTGCGGAATTCTCCAGGCTCAACCGAATCGATCCCGAAAAGCTCCCGTAGCCGCTCTGCAGAATAGAGCCCTCCGGTAATAAGGGCAAGATAGAGCAATTTTTGGTGAAAGGCAGGCAGCTCGCGGATCAGTCGTTTTGTGGCAGCAAGACCGGAAAAACCCCTTGAGCCCCTGCGCAGCAACAGACCCATATGGTAGAGGCTTATCGCCGTTTCCTCTTTTTCAACGTCCAAACCGATAAGAAGCTCCTCATCTACCATCCGAGTCAACTCTTTCTGATGCCACAGTTGAAAAGCAATCCTGCTAACCGCATAGTCGGAAAACTCGGCCGGGAGCTCCTCGTCCCTACTCGAAATCACGGCAAGCAAGCCATCTTTGCCTTGGTGCAAGCCGAAACAACGGGAAAGAGAACGAATCGTCTCCCGCCTGAATCTATCAAGCCCCTCTATAAACAGAATAGGGGGAAGCAACGCCGCTTTCATCTCCGCAACGTATGCTTCAAGATAGAGGCCGAAAATCAGCTCGGCATCCTCTCTTCTCACCGTTTCAGGATCACGTTCAAGTAGGTGAAAAAGGGAATTCCAGCAAACCTTGGAACCGGGAGAAAGCGCGGACGCAATGCCCTTCCATCCCCGTCTGACCATCGCCTCCAGCAGAGGAACACCGACGCCGGTGAATCCCTCTGGAGGTTCTATACGAAGAAACGGGAGATCCTTTTTTCGAAATGCAATATGCCGTCTCAGATAGTCCAAAGCATGAATTTTTCCACTTCCCGGCGGTCCCCAAAGAAAAAGGATCCCCGTCTTTTCACCGTTAAGAAAGGGGGTAAAGCTATCAAGAAGCCCATCCATTGAGCAGTGGCCATCGAGAAACGTCAAAATCGAATCATGGTTGTCGGTGCCCTCTTTTCGGCTGCCAGTTACAAGAAAACCTCTTTCCACTTCGCTTAACTCAGCAAATGGAGAGAAAAGCTCGGCAGCACTAGGCTCCATCCAAAAGGAGCCATCAGGCTTTACGGTAAAAAGATAGCTCCAAAGCTTTGCTTCGAGCTCTTCATCATCTCCAAACTCCTCCTTCACAACAACAAAATTAAGGCCTCGGAGTTTTCTCGCCTTTGCCTCAAGCAAACTCCAGCCGTGAAGGAACTTTTCAAAGAGTCCTCCAAGTTCGCGCTTCCCAGGAGAAAAACGATAAAGCAAAACAGAACCGAAGTTCCGAGGGGCTCCGATAGCCGAACCAAGAAAAAGGTGATCAAGGGAGGAGCATAACTCATTGATAAGCTCCGGCTCTATCACTTTTAATTGTTCCAGACCATTGATTTCTATCAATACATCTACCATTATTGTTATTGTAACGTTATAGAGGAAAATGGCAAAGTAGAATTCATATGTCTTACATCAGCTATAAAGGAAAAAAGTATCGACAGGTGAAGTTTACATTTTCAACCAAGGCCCCGTTTGAAAAAATTCTGGAAACACTTAATCAAATCAGTTTCAACGGTTCGTTCAGAAGTGATGAACAGGCAATCTATGCCATTTTGGAGTTGGTAAGCAACTCCCTGCGTGCCCATAGAGAAAAAGCGGTTAAAGAGAAAATCGTCTTGAGGATTCAAGGGGAGAAGGGACGCACCCTTGTCCGCCTGAGAGACCTTGGAGGTGGTTTCGATATCTCAAAACTTCCCTATGATATTACCCAGCCCGTCAATGAAATTGACACCATCAGCGATGCATTTGAGGCATATCGGCAAAAAAACAATTATCGTCGTTTCGGAATGGGAATTCTGTTGGCCAGAAAGGTGTTTCCCGGTTTCAGACTCACCTTCGACGAGCGAAACGGCACTATTGCCGGCACCATTGTCGATCTTTCCGATAAGGTTTTCGATACGGTAGGAACCAGGTCTCCGGCCGGTGGAGCATTATAGTGATGGAACCACAGGAACGACGAATCGATCAACGTAACCATAGCTATGCAAAGGCCTTTCTTCCGGATCACAATGCCATTGGTTATATTCGTGATATTTCAACCGGTGGTTTCAGAATTGAAGCCTTGGGTGATCCCGGTATTCCTGAAAAGGTAGAAGTGACCGCCGTTTTTATTCCGAACGAGGAGATGCGCTTTCCCCCCTTCACCCTGCGGGGACGGGTCGAGTGGCGCCATGAAAATCCCCCGACAACCAGCCTTGGTATCGCCGTCACTCGCTATGTCAGTCCGGGAAGTGCCCGGCTGTTCCGTCGTTTTCGAAAGATATGGAAACGGCTCGCAACATAGGCTTCCTTATCAGAGGACCACTTCCGGAGGCTTTGCTCCCCCCTCCCAGAGGCGGTCGTCCCGCTCGGTAAAAGAACGGCCGTACACAGCCTCAAAGAGATAGCGAAAATCTTCCGGCTTCATCTCCATAAATTGCAAACCGTAATACGCCCTGTTTTCTTCATGATATTTTCTCATTACCCTGCAGGCTATTTGCATGGGGCGACTCGACAGGGTCAACCGAATGGAAAGATCACTGTACATTCCGATCTGGGAAGCAAGCTCGGCAGAGGAATGGGTAAAGAGAAGCCCCGATGCACTGATATTGACAATCTGAGGCTCATAGGATTCCACTTGTCGCTTTCCACCTGCAAAATAGCCGTTTTGCTGCAGGGAATGGACAAGGATCGAAGCGAATTCGCTACAGATGTCGAAGACCTGGAGAGTAAAGGGCATCCCTCTGCCAATGCCTGTCTGCAAAAGGATCACTCCGATCACATATTCTCGGTAACATATCGGCATGACAAGCTCGGAAAGGATACCCTCGTGCCCCAAATCCAGCAGCCAACTCTTAAGTTCCCCCCGCTTTTTGCCGCAGAAGAGATCGCTATCCCCGAGCGGAAGTTCCTCATCCACAACCATACGCCGCCCCTCCGCCTCCTCGAGGGAGGGAAAAGATCGTGAGGTGTCGGGCAAAAAAAGTGCATTCCCTCCGGAGGCAACTACAAGCTCTTCGAATGTTTCAGGCTTTTTTTCCCGAAACATTCGAATCTTGGCAACCTCCGCATATTGAGCGATGACCTGATTGAACTGTTCGAGAAGTCCCTGAATAGAAGAGGCATCAAAGACAGAAGAAAAGATCATCTCCTCTTGATCAACCTGTGCAAACTGGGATGTCCGGGGAAAATCAAGCTCAATGCGACTGCTTGCAATATCGAAACTAAGATGAATATCGCCCTCTGGAGGAGGCACACGCTCGAATTTCCTTTGAAGATTCTTCACAACCGTATTGGGAATCGAAATAAGGAGCTCTTCTCCACCTTCGAGGATGCTTCCTTCAAAGGTCATGGTGTGGTCGAAAAAATTAAAAAAGAGACGTACCGGCTCTCCTTTTATGAAAATTGGCTCGGAAGGAGAAAGCTGCTTTAACCGAAGTGTAGAAAGATCGACAAGGGAAAGAACCTTTGCCGAGGCCCGTTTCCGCTCACCGTGAACGGCAATCTCAATCTGCTGCTCCTCCATTTTCACGAGAACGAACTCCCGTTCTATTCTCCCCAGCGTATTGCCCATATCCACTCCTTTCAAAAGGATCAAGTAGGAAAAAATCTGCCGCAGCAATTTTCCATCCCTTTGCATAGTGTCTAAAAAAGAGGGTGCCTACCCTGCTGCCGCCTTTTTCATCGAAAAACCGCAAGCGCACCGAAGCCTTTTCTTCTGCCGAAAAAAGGGAAAAACGACCGACACGCAGCTCCCTAATGGAGCGGGGCTTTTCTTCCCCATCTTCGGCGACCCTGCGAGCCCGTTCATAGGCCTGCCGTATTTCCTGATCGATAAGCGGTGAATCCCTATTGGTGTCGGCAAAGAAACGGTATAGTTCCTGAACAACCTCCTCGAAACCACTCTGATCCTGTTCCGATCGGTAAAGAGCTCCGATTTCAGGATCCTCGGGATAGAGCGGAGAGGCCTCCTGACGTAAGAGGTAGAGAAAGAGCGATTGTTCTTCGCCACTATTGCCGCCGATAACAACAACATCATCCTGCTTCTGTGAAAACAGAAACAGTGCCGGTACTATCAGGAAAAAGATGACAAGATACAGAATAAGCAGCTTTTTGCCCATACCCTTTTGTATATCACCCCACCTCCTTTGTCAAACGCTGGACATCGCTCGGTCAGTCAGGATACACTTGTCATGGTATACTATAATGCGAATGTCTTTTTCGGAGGAGAGCGATGACCTACACCGCAGCGGAAAAAATTCTAAAAGCACATCACAGAGAAGGTGATTTTCTCAAAGGCAAGGAGATCGGCATTACCATCGACCAAACCCTTACCCAGGACGCCACAGGAACGATGGTCTATTTACAGTACGAGGCCATGAACATTCCACGGGTCAAAACGGAATTGTCGGTCTCTTATGTCGATCACAACACGCTGCAAAATGACTATCGTAATATGGATGATCACCGCTTTCTTCAGTCGGCCGCCGCAAAATTCGGCATCTACTTTTCCCGTCCCGGCAATGGAATCTGCCACCAGGTTCACCTCGAACGTTTCGGAAGGCCGGGAAAAACCCTTCTTGGAAGCGACAGTCATACTCCTACAGGCGGAGGATTGGGAATGATCGCAATCGGGGCAGGAGGCCTTGATGTTGCCGTTGCAATGGCCGGAGCGCCTTTTTATCTCACCTATCCCAAGATTATTGGTGTTAAGCTGACAGGTAAACTGGGAAGGATGTGCAGTGCAAAGGATGTCATCCTCACCGTACTAAAGCTTGAGACGGTAAAAGGCGGGGTTGGTAAAATTTATGAATACTTCGGTCCGGGCGTAAAAAGTCTGACCGTACCTGAAAGGGCAACCATTACAAACATGGGTGCAGAACTTGGTGCGACCACAAGCCTCTTTCCTTCCGATGAGGTTACAAAGGCCTTTCTTGAGCTGCAGGGACGAGGCAATCAGTGGGAAGAGGTGAAAGCCGACGAGGGAGCCGTGTACGACAAGATCATCGAGATCGATCTCTCAAAGGTGGAGCCTATGGCCGCTTGTCCTCATATGCCAGATATCGTTGTTCCGGTTTCAGAACTGGCTGGTAAGCCCCTTCAGCAGGTAGCCATAGGATCCTGCACAAACAGTAGTCTCGACGACCTCGGCGTGGCTGCCGACATCCTCGCCGGAAAAACGATTGCCCAGGGAGTGAGCCTCGGCATCAGTCCAGGGAGCAAACAAACTCTTTCGGCAGCGATGAAAAACGGTATCATCGAAAAGCTGGTGGATGCAGGAGCCAGAATACTCGAAAGTGCCTGCGGGCCCTGTATCGGTATGGGGTTCGCCCCCTCTTCGGGAGGTGTTTCCCTCCGTACCTTCAATCGGAATTTCAAGGGACGCAGCGGTACGGCCGATGCCCAGGTCTACCTGGTTAGTCCGGAAACAGCGGCAGCATCGGCTCTTATGGGTGCCATCACCGATCCTAGGGATATAAAAGGGGTGGAACGAAAAGATTATCTTGCCTACACCGAGATAAAAGACAATATGATTATTCCGCCTTTCGACGAAAAAGAAGCGGCAAAGGTGGAGATTGTACGGGGCCCCAACATCAAGCCCTGCCCCACGGCAAAGGCAGTGGCAGATAATCTGACGGCAAACGTTCTGCTGAAGACCGAAGACAACATAACGACCGATCACATCATGCCTGCCGGATCTAAGATTCTTCCCCTCAGGTCCAATATCCCCGAAATCTCGAAGCATGTGTTTGAAGCAGTCGATCCCGACTTCCCGCAAAAGGCCCTTGCCGCCGGTGAGGGAATCATCATTGGTGGAGAAAACTACGGTCAGGGCTCCAGCCGGGAGCATGCGGCCCTTGCCCCCATGTATCTCGGGATCAAAGCAGTTATTGTCAAAAGCTTCGCACGAATTCATAAGGCAAATCTCATCAATTTCGGTATTTTGCCCCTAACATTTTCCGATCCCGCAGACTATGACAAACTTGAAGAGGGCGTAAGCCTTTCTTTCGGGAACCTCCCGGACCAGCTGAAAGCAGGCAGAGAGGTGACCGCAACCCTTGTCGGGGGATCCGGCGACGGCACAAGCATGGTCTTCCTCCACGATATGGAAGAACGTCTCCTCAGCGTAGTTCTGGCCGGAGGACTGTTGAACTTTACCCGGCAAAGCAGTGGGCAATAATGGCAGACTACCTTAGTTCGGCCTTTGAGCTTCCCGTTAGGGATCCGGTCTGGGGTAATATCGGTTTGACACCCGAATTTAAGCGGCTGACCGATGAGGCGGCATTTCAGCATCTTGCAGGAATCAGGCAACTGGGGCCCAGTTATCTTGTCTACCCCGGAGCCGTTCATACCAGGCTTGCTCACAGCCTCGGTGTGTTTCATCTGGCAAGACGCCTGCTTCTGACTTTTGCCGGTCGTGAGGAGGAGTTGATTCTTGACCGCGATGAAATAACCATCTTTCTTGCAGCAGCCCTCCTTCATGACCTCGGCCATTTTCCCTTTGCCCACTCCTTCAAGGATCTTCCTTTAAAGAAACATGAGGCGATTACCGCTGAGATCATCAGCTCTTCCCGCCTTGCCGGGGTCATACGGCGGGAACTTGGGATCGATCCCGAGCTTGTCGCCGCAGTCATCGACCACGATCTACCCGTTCCGGCAGGAAAAACAGGAGAGCGGATAGGTCTTTTTCGAAGACTCTTATCCGGAGTGCTCGATCCCGACAAACTCGACTATCTCAACCGTGACGCTTTTTTTTGCGGTGTTCCCTACGGCAATCAGGATGTGGACAATATTCTTGACTGTACCCGTATCCTTCCCTCGGGAAAGGTCGGAGTAGATGCATGCGGAACCGTAGCGGTGGAAAATTTACTCTTTTCAAAATATCTCATGTACAGAACCGTCTATTGGCACAAGACGGTCCGTATCGCCACCGCCATGATAAAACAGGCGGTCATGATGGCCCTGACCGACGGGAAGATAAAACCTGAGGCTCTCTACGGACTCGATGACGATGCCTTCTGCCGCATGGCAGGTGAAACAGACTACCTGCCCCTTGAGCTTGTAGCATCGGTGCGCCGACGGCATCTTTATAAGATGGTGACGGAGTTTGACGAGGAAGAAGGAGAGCTTCTCATCGATTCGCTTTCATCCTCTCCTGAAGAGCGGCTCGAAGCCTCGATCCAGGCCTCTTCCCGTCTCTCTTCTCTCCTTGGCCGAGATGTTTCCCCCGAACAAATTATCATCGATATTCCGGAGCCGATAAGCTTCGAAACCGACATGGATGTCCTGCAAGGCGGTAGGGAAATCGACTTTGTTTCTTCCGGAACGCTTTTTACCACCGAGGTGGTCGGTCAATTTGCCAGAAGCTTGCGAAAACTGCGAATATGTGCCGAACCATCCCTCGCCGAAAGGCTTTCGGTCATGCGACAGGACAAAATTACGGAGTTGTTCCTGTAAGGTATGAGAGTAAACGACGCTGCGGCATTGGCGGAGAGGCTTTCCGTCGAGATGGTGATGGGGGGAAACATCCCTCCCTGGATCATGCGTTTTACAAAGGCTGCAGGTAAGGCAATAAACCGCTACTCCATGATACAAGAGGGAGAGACCGTCATCCTTGGAATCAGCGGGGGAAAAGATTCCCTGGCACTGGCACTGGCACTTTCGCTCAGGTTAAAATGGCTGCCGATCAGCTACAAGCTTCATGGTCTGCATATCGACTGGGAGGAGTATCCCGTTCCCGATCAGAAATTAACAGCCTTACGCCGCTACTTCGATCTGCTTGGAATCCCGCTGGAAACGGTTCGTGCGAGTATGTTTCCCGAATCCTTCGACGGGAAATTCAACTGTTATCTCTGCAGTAGAAACAGGCGTCGCATTTTTTTCGAGAAAGCGAGGGAATTGGGTGTCCGAAAGATTGCCCTCGGACATCACCTTGACGATATTGTGGAAACCACGATGATCAATCTTTTTTTCAGGGGACAGTTCGACAGCATGCAACCTGTTCAGGATTTTTTCGGGGGAGATCTATTCGTGATCAGGCCTATGTGTGAGGTGCGTGAATCGATCATACACAGACTTACCTCTGCCCTTGATCTTCCGGTGGTGAAGCCAGATTGTCCGTATCATGAAACGAATATTCGTGCACGTTTGAAGCCAATCGTACGGGAACTATCCCATATCGACCGCTATGCAAGGGAACATGTCTATAATGCCCTCAATTTCCCCACCGATCTCATGAAAAGCTTGCAACGGTGAGGCTTCTTCAATAGAGTTACTGTTGAGGCAAAGGAGAAGATGATGCAGGTATTTAATGTGATGGAAGAGCTCGTTCTTGAAATGGTGCATGAAATTTTCGAGGAAAAGCGAGGTAAAGGCTTCCCACTTGTCGACTGTGAACAATGCAGACTCGATGTAGCATGCTATGTTCTCAATCGGATAGAACCTGAATACCTCATCTCAGGCAGGGGCGTCGTCCACGTTCAGAACGAATTACGGCAAAATTTTCAAAAACGGGCGGATATTGTATCCCTTGTCAACGAAGGGATACGGATCATCACTCAGAATCAGCGCCCTTATTATGAGGCACATGAAGATGAATCGGCTAAAGAGGAAGGAATCTCCAGGGGCCCTTATTTTAATTTCCCGGCGATCATCGGTACGATCCTCAATGGAAAAACCTTCGAACCTGCGGAAAACCTCAATGTCTTTCTTTTCCAGGACGGTAAGCCTGTTTCCATGATCGACAGGAGCTGGCCCAATCCATATTTTATCGTCCGGAGCACAAGAGGTAGCTTCAGTTTCTGGCCCAGGCCGATCAAGGCGTCCCGAGAAAACGAAAAGAAAAACGTCAATCTCGAAATCAGGGCCGAAGCGGAAGGATTTCAGCCGATCAGACACTTTATCGATATTCAACTCACTGCCGTCCAAGCCTACTGTACTACCTTCTCCATGGAAAGGAGCCTGAAGGTAGGCAACCTCTATTTTTTCACAAAGGCCAGCGAGGAGGAACAACGGGAACTTGGGGTCGAAGACCTATAAGAGGTTACGGTAGATTAATCGAAGTGCTCACTATGCACGCCGTAATGCTGAATACGGCCGGGAATTTCACCTTCAAGAAAAAGCATTACCTTATTCATAACACGCTCTCCATGTTCCCGGCTGTTTGTCACAAAGGCCCCTCCGATCTGTCCGAAGCGAAGGCTGTCGTGCAGATCGACCTCAGCAGCGGATATGCGGAATTTATTCCCTAATCGCGCGACCACCGACTTGATAACCCGCCGCTTCTCTTTGAGGCTGGTTGTCTCAGGCAGTTCGAAAAGGCACTGCATCATTGTCACAATCATTATTGTTCCCTCACTTCAGTCCATTCAAATCCCCGAGAGATTCCAGTGTGAGGGCACTGTGTTCCCGGCTTTCGGGAGTGCGCTCTCGAATCTTCATCGGCAGATAGTTTTCATTGTAAAGACGGGATAGTATGAAAAGGTCATCCCCGCTGTAGCGGGATGGAATACGAACCTCCAGATTGTAATCCGGCTCTTCATAGCCTCGACGCATGACATGAACGGGATCAGTCACCGTTACGGCGAAATGAGGGCCGTAAAGAAAGAGTAATGCAATAAGCAGCAAAATCACTATGGAGAAGACCAGCAATTGCTGGGCAGCAGAGGCGGCTCTTGCATCCCGAAGATCAAAGAAGAAGGCATGAGAGCCCTTTTCTGCAACCCGGTAATCTTCCGCATCGAAATGGCGTCGATAGTAATCATTGTTAAAACGGGTATAGAGGGTTAGATCCTTATCGGTATCACGGACCAGCAGCAGATCCCCCCTCATAGAGAAAAGGTCTTTGAAATATCGTTCCGCTTTCACGTTTTCATCCACAGCGTCAAGAAAGCGGTTCTGTTCAGCCTCTGCCACCCCGGTCGGTGTGGGAATATGCAAAACAGAAACAAAAAAACCATAGACGAGAGCAGCAAAAACAACGGTCGAAACGGCCAGAGTCGACAGCCGTGTCAGATGACGCTGTGCCATGGAGCTGTCGACATATTTTATGTTTCGAAAGAGTTTCAAGACCCGAAGGAAACGCAACACCCTTGCAAGGCGAATGGCTTTCACCGCTTTCAGCATGTTAAGCGCACCGCCACCGGCAAGAAAGAGCGATCCGCCGAGGCTTAGCACATACACCCGCGGTCCGCTGTCGAAAAGCAAAAGAGGAAGGGCAGCAAGAAAGTCCACCCACCCTCGCCGGCGGAAGAAATAGTCGCCCCCCTCTTTTCGACCAAGCGCAGTGAACCACCTTACCAGGAATTCGATGGTAAAAAGCAGATCAAAGGCAAAACCTGCGCAGGCAAGATAACCCCTCACCTGGGCAGGCCAGTAAGCTATAAGGGCAATCTCTTCAAAAAAGGTTTGAATAAGTACAAGAAAAATCGCCACGGTCAGAAAGGTATCTAATGCTCCTCGTTTCTCTTCTTTCATTGTTACCATCCGTTTTCAGCGGCGAGCCGGTATAGCTCATCCGTCATCTTCACATCATATCCAAAAAGCCGGTGGTTTCGTCGGGCAATGCCGAACCAACTACGTTCCTGCCCCACCGCCCCGCGATCGATCTTGAGTCCGGGATGAAAATCGCATGCCAGCATACTGAAAAGGGCGGAAAGCCGGGCGGTAGCCGGAATATCATTTCTTTCGTCGAAAGAGACATTGCTGTAAACCGCACTCTCAAGAAGCTCAGCAGGTAAAAAAGGAAGCTCTTTTTCCAAGGCCTGTATCACCTTTTGAGCAAATTGAAAGGGAATAAGCCCGGCCACCTCATGTTGTCCCGGAAGCCTTGCAACCTGGAAAAGGAATACGGCAGGCCGTAAAAGGATAGAGGTTCGAATGAGATTCTTCACCTCTTCCTGGCTCATCGCAAGCTTTTGAACCTTTTCAAGCTCAAAGCGGATATAACCCCTTCCGTCGTATATACGGTCGAGATAGCGATGCGCAAGATGAAGCTGTATGGCACTGTAGGGGCCTGTAAGAGCCTTTCGAGCCAAGGGATGGGCAATCAGCTTCATCATAAAAGAGAAAAGACGAGTTTCCCGATCATCGGAACGCCCCGTGGGCCGGGGAAAAAAGGAGAGAAAATGGAAATTGATGGTTCGGGCAAAAAACTCCTTCAACCCCGAAACCACCGATTCGGAGGTAGAAGCATAAAGTGCCTGCATAAGTAGTTTATAGATCTGATTCCAGGACTGTCCAGGAAAAAAGTCGGGAGAAGAAAGGGTCGGATAGAGCCGCCCGGCATTGATCCGCAGAAAGGAAATAATCTGCTCTTCCTTTTGGAGCGGAGCATAGGCTTTCAAAGAGGGATTGGCCAGCAGATGCCGCACAAACTGACTCGCTTTCTGATCCATGGCTCTTATTGTACACGAAATCTCAGCGCTGCGCTATAATGTGATATATGTCGCATCAGCGAAGAACCCTTCACATCTGCATGCTGTTTTTTTGCGTTGTTCTCCGCGTCGCGGCGGCAGACGAGGTCCCGCTTCCTTCGGAAGAGGTTCCCGCCACCCTCTTTGCATCGATTCCTGAAGAAGATATCGACCTCTATGTCTCAGGAACCTGGCAGGCCGAAGTTTCGGCGGGATTCGCCCTCACATGGAGTACCCTCTCCCCGGTCATGCAAACAACAACGATCTCCGATATCGACAGTGGATTTCGTTTCGACCAGTATCCGGATATCATTATTTCTCTATGGATACGAGACCGCTGGTTTTTCGATCTCTCCTTCAAAGAGGGCAACGACGTCAATTCTATTGTAGCAGGCTATCAGGGGAAAGAGGGAGAGCTTGTGCAGGAGGTACGGGTCGGTAATATCGATATCGGTTCCTTCGAATCAAGCTTTTTCACCCTTCCGGAAGCGGGGATAGATTCCCTCGGTCTCTGGGCTCGGCTGACCCCTGAGCACTCCGAACACAGCTTCGCCCTTCGCTACGACCCCGCTGCATACCAGCGTGTTACCTTCAGAGGGATGAACGAGGTAAAACAGGAGCAGTTCGACCTGGACGATTATTCGACAAACAGGGTCTTCGTTCTTCCCGACGACGATGTTGAGGATGTGGTGCTCTATATCCAGGATGAAGACGGAGCGTTTCAGGAAGCCGGCACCGATGATGCGGTGGTGGATACCGAAAACGGAATTGTCTACCTGAAAGAGGCCCCCACCGGCAGGGTGGCGGTCTACTACAAAAAAGGGGGAAAGGAGGTGGGAGATAGCGGCCTTGGCACCGATGCCCTCTGCGGTATCAATGCCGACGGCCTTTTTGATCCCAAGGCAACGCCGGTCGATTTTTTCTTTGATTCCGGGACCGCTGACTCATATAACGGCCTCGATAGTTTTGACTTTTCCGATGAGCTTGAAACCACTGTCGACGGTAATACGGCCCTACTCCTCTACCGCCCCGGCCTCTGGTCCCCCTTTCTCCACCGCGGCATCTACGAACTGTCCACGACCCCACAGGAGGATGAACTCTATGCGGCCCTCATGAGCGGCAGCGACGAATACGATGGTATTTCCCTTGAGGCCGAGCAGCTTAGCTATGGAGAAGAGGACTTCGGTAAGCTGATACGTATCGTGGATGAGGATCGGGAGCTTTCGGATATGCGATCATTGTATCGTCGTTATCCTCTGGCACGGGCTATCATCGAGGCAGGCTACAATAGCGATATCTACGGCCCGAAGCGGGGAATAAGCGGAGATGCAGCCCCCTGGTTGCTTCAAATCGAACACCTTTCGGAGGTTTCTGCCTTTCAACTCGAAGAGGGGGTGCTTGGGGATTCGGTATCGGTGACAAAAAACGGTAGAGAACAGTCCCGCTTTACCGTAGACTACGACACAGGAGTTCTTACTCCGCTTTTTACCGTAAACGATGACGATCTGATCGTTGTTACCTACCGTACAAGAAGCGGAGGGGATCTTGGAGACCTGATCTTCGCCACCCAAAACAGCTTTACCCTTACCGACAGGCTGAGCCTGGGCCTGGATGCGGGGTTTCGCTGGAATATTGCCGGTCAATCCTACACCACCGAATCCGATCAGGCCCCGGGATTCATTGCCGCCGGTACGAGCCTTTTTTACGATAACAAGGATGAGGAAGATTACGCCCTGAGCTTCAGCGTGGAAGCGGGGCTCTCGCTGAATAATCCCGACACCACCGGAATTTTTCGACTTCTGGGCATGAACGATGCGGGAGTCGATGTTCCCATCAGCAACAAGCGCCTTTTTCCAGCCGCCGCCGACGATGCAAACGAAGATCCTGTAAACGAAATTGAGGCACAGTTTCTTCAGGATGATCGCGGAAAACTCTTTTACTACGACTTCTACAGTTACCCCACGGTGGGCACTGCCGTTCTCAAACGCTACGACTGGAACGTCCCCTCGGACCAGAGATACCCTTACGATGAAGATGAGGGGGAAGACCGCGTGGGACCTTCCATAGCGGCGACGGGTAGCGAGACCGACGGCAACGCCCTGGTCTTTACCTACGAGCTTGACGCCGGAGAGTGGGTCGGCGGCCGCATCCCCTTGAGCACCGGCGGGAACGCCCTGGATCTCTCTTCTGCTACCAGAATCGATCTGTTGGTCCGTCCCCGCCAGGATATCAGCGACCTAAACATCTATCTCCGAGTCGGAGACCTCATCGAAGATCTTGACGGGGACGGCCTGCTCGATGAGGAATCGGGTTCCCTCTCTTCCGGTTTCTCCTTCGATCCCGACGGTATCGACCGTCCTGTCGGAGGCGACAACGGCAAGACCGACAGCGAGGACCTCAACGGCGACGGCGAGCTAAGCTGGACAGGTGGTGAGGATGACGATCTGGTGTGGGAAGAAGTAATAATTGACCATTCCGACACATCTTCAGAATTTAAACCTGGCAGCAACAGCTGGCAGCGGATCAGCATCGACCTCTCGGCGGCAGAGCGGGCCAAGCTCCAATCGGTTACCGCTATGGACATCATGATCGTCAATGAAGGATCAGCGGCGACAGGAACCATCCTGGTTGCCGACCCCATCTTTGTCGGCACCAGCTTCTCCGTGAGCCCGGATGATTCCACAAGCCAGACGGTAACGGCAAGCGAGGCCCTTGAAACACGGGCCGGGGCAAGTTCGGCATCTACAAGCCTTGCCGAGGCCTTCCCCGATGAGGCCGAGATCTTCACCGACGGCGAGACCCAGCGCTGCGCCCTTTTTACCTGGGATGCCGGCATCGCCGGCGGCACATGGAGCGCATCCACCCTCACCCCCACTGCCGATCTTGGAAACTACCAGGCCCTGCGATTTTTTCTCAGAACCCCCGATCCTGCCCCTGATAACATAATGGTCTCTCTAAGCTCCACCGAAGGGAAAGGCGTTACCGCAACCTTTGTTCCGATCGAAAGCGATGCATGGCAGCTTATCACCATCAATCTCGACAAAAAAAGGATAAAAAGCAGCGAAGGAACCATATCGGATCAAGAGGTTTCCGTTAACGATCGGGACGCCGCCGTATCCTATTTCAAGATGGAGGTCGAGACTTCTTCCGAAGACACTTCCGGAGAGCTGTGGCTCGATGAGCTGCATCTGACAGATGCCCTCATGTCCCTGGAATCCACGGTTAAGAGCTCCGTTGCCTACCACAAGCCGGGGACCTATTTTTCTTTAAAAGGGAAACCGGTATTATCCGAGTTTGATTTCGCCTCCGAATCAACCTGGAACGGTGATTACGGGACCGCCGCAGGTAGTGATTCCACCCACTCCTTTTATTCATCATCTGCACTCAGCAGCGCTCTTTTTAACGGAAATGTCTATGGTGATTTCGCCTTCTCGGCCGAAGCCTACGAATTTCTTCCCTCCTTTACCGCAGGCTACGCCATGCCCGTTGCATCGGGAAGGATCAAGGCAGCCGAAGAGTATGCCGAAGACCACGCCGCAGAGGGGATCACCTTCAGCCATTCGGCCGAAATTACCTTTGCTCCCTGGATTGCAAACCCGGAACGCATACTTTCTCTGGAGAGCAGTTTCTCAAAGCCGAAGACAAAGGTCAAACAACAGTGGGCCATAGGCATGGGAGCCGGCAGAAGTGAGGCCCATAACGCCTTTTCCCTTTCGCTCTCAAACGCACTTACAGGGAGCGACGAAGAGGAAGATGAAACCTTTTCAGAGCGGATGTCGGAAAGTACCGAAGGCCTGTTGCTTCCCCAAATGGACCAGGTTACACGCCGAAACTCGGAATTGGATCTTATGCAGATGTTCCCCCTGCCCCTTGGTTTTCTCACGGTGGAAGCGGACGGGAGCACCACCGCGCGCAGTTCCTCATCCGAGCGGCTTGATGCCGACCATCTGCTAAGTACGACCTGGGATCTGCCTATGGAGAAAAAAAGAAACCTGCGATTTCGTCTCTACCATGCATTGGAGGCAAAAGTAAGCATAGAGGATATAACATCCACTCCGGCCACACCGCTACATTCGCTGATTCTCGATGCAGAGGGCTTTTCCACCGGTATCGGTTCCATCTATGCCCTGCTCTCCTCAGACCCCTTATCGGTGTTTGGAACGGGGCCTTTTACGGGAGATGAAGAAAAGCTTTTAACCGCATCCTATACCCCGGCAGCCTCATGTTCCTTTAGCCGCAATCCGGGGAGCGCCCTCAGCGACCTCATTGTCCCGGCAACATTCGACATCACCCGCTCCACCACCTATGAAAAAAGCTATGATGAGATCGGCAGAAGCGGAGTAACATCGATTTCGTGGACAAGCTCTGCGATTAATCTCTTCGGCCGTTTAGGCAGCTACCCTCTTGCCGATTGGTACAGGACCGATGCATTTGCCTCCTCCGCCAGGTTCGACATTGAGGATAGCGGGGCCCTCGACGCCCTTCATATTGCGTCATTTCTTCTTCAGATCACTGAGAAGTATTCGCTTAAGGGAGAAAACGACTTTAGCGCAAGCTTCGACGAGGGAGCCTCTCTGGATACCCTGGAAAATGAAACGACGGTGACGCTGATTAGTAGAAAGGGAGAACCGAGGCGCTTGCCGATTCCCCATTACCTCAGAGGGGACGGCCCGGTCCGCCTCATCCATGAGCTTTCCTTTGGCAACGATCTTCTCTTCGATAATGAAGAGAATGAACAAGATCTTACCCTTTCACTTTCTCATGAAACAACCCTCGATCTCTCCTCCCGGGGAGAGATCAATGCACATCTTACCGGGCTTTTCATGCGTGAGGCCTATGCATCCGGAAGTGATTCCGTCACATACTATACCATAGGTTTCGAAGCAGGCCTCGGCTTCACTCTCTCCTTTTAATAGATCATAGATTACAGACACGCTGTTGTTTTATGGGTATGAGGGATATACTATAAAAGGTAAAGGATGTAAAAAATATTAAGTTTGTAAAAGGAGGGGCGTATGCGCAAACCACTTCCCTATGTAATTATAGGCTTTGCACTCTTAGCCGTTTTTCCTCTTGCCGCGCAGAGCGATGAAAACCAAGCTACAATACAAGAAGGGGAACATCCGGCGTTTCATTTCCAGACCACCATAGCGCTGGGGGCTAAAACCTTTAACGAAGAGGACGGCGAAGTTACCTACAGCATGATCAGTTTTACTCCAGACCTCTCCTTCGGTAAAGTAGGCATCGGTTTGGACCTCACCCTGCATTATCAGAGTGCCGACGGCTTTGAGGTACGGGAAGAAGATTGGGTCCCAAAAGATGGAAAGAGCTTCCTCGATCTGTACCTCCCCATCTTTCGTTATGTCCGCTACGGAGAGAAAGGGGATGATCTTTATGCGAAAATCGGAACCATCGAAGACGGGACCCTTGGCAACGGCTTTATCATGCGCAACTACTCCAACGCCCTCTTCCTTCCCGAGCAGCGGATCGTAGGTCTTGCTCTCGACATTGACGGGCGGCTCTTCAATTTTCCCTACATCGGTCTGGAAACCTTTACCGGTAACCTTGCCCGTTTCGATGTTTTCGGTACCCGCCTCTATGCACGGCCCCTTGCAGCCACGGAACTGCCGCTTCTCAATAACCTGCAGATCGGAGTGAGCTATGCCGCAGATTTCGATCCCGAAGCAAACTATGACTTTACCGTCTATACCGACAGCGATACGGTTTCCATGTTCGATGTCGATTTTCAGCAGCCGCTGCTTACCGGTGATCTCGCGACCCTTGTCTTGTTTGGCGATGTAGCCCTCCAGACGGGAGACGACGATCCTCATAGCGGTGCAATGACAGGTTTCGGAGGTACGCTTTGGGGCTTTCTCCAATATGGTTTCAGCCTGCTTTTCCTCGGAGACAACTTCGTGCCCTTCTATTTCGACGCCACCTATGATCTCTACCGAGAAGCAAAATATGCGATCTATTCGGGAGAGTTAGAGAGCGACGGCTATAATGGCTGGATGACCGTCGTCGGTTTCTCTTTTCTTGGCGATATGCTGGCATTTTCCACCACCGTCGACGGCTCATTCGCCCCCGACAACAGCACCGAAGATACTAAACTCCTTACCTATCCCCATCTCCGCGGGACGCTAAGTGTGGGAGAGGGATTACTACCCGGCTTCTTTTTCGACGCCTTTTACGACAAGCGGTATATCAACAGTTTTGATGATTTTGGCGATCCGGAAAACGCCACTATAGGTGCCGAGGTCAACTATAAAACGGGACCGGCGGTTATTACCCTCGGTTACAATCTACGATACGTACCTGAAGACGGATCCTGGGAGACCAGCAGCAGTCTGACGAGTTCCATCAGTTTTTAGGTAAGGAGGTAACTATGCGAAAAGCTGTCGCGATCCGGATCATACCGGTAATCCTACTTTTACTATTTCTTTCATCCACGGCTTTCGGTCAGTACGGAGAGCCTAAAGCAATTATTGCGTATGCTGCCGACGAATTCGAACTTGAAGTCGTCGATGCCGGCGGAAATATCCTTACCAATGTCACTATCGGTACTCAGCTTTCAGAGGGAGACACCATAAGGACCAATGGAACGGTGGCGGAGCTTTCCCTCGATCCCAACGGATCCATTATCAAGCTTGCTCCCAATACGGTATTTACTATTAAACAGTTCCAACGCTCGGATGATACTGTAAATGATTTTCATATGGTGGCAGGAAAGCTGAGAACAATTGCTGCCCGGGGTTCGCTTACCAATCGATACAGGCTCAGCACACCCTCCGCCGTCTGCGGTGTCAGAGGGACCGACTTTGGGCTAATCTCGGTTCCGGGATCAGAAGAAAGAGCCTTCGTCGTCGACGGATTGATCGATTATACCAATAACGTGGGGCAAACCATCAGCCTCGCTTCAGGAGAGATTGCGGACGCCCTTGCCGCCACCTTCGAAGCGATTCAAGCCTCTCAGCAGCAGATGCAGGATTTGCTCAGCGATATGGTTTTCGAACAGCTCGATCCGAACCTCGTTCCGGGACATACTCCCCAGGTCGAAGAACAGCCTCCGGCAGAAGAGGAACAGCAGACAGAAGCACCTGCCGAAGAGCCTCAGGCACAGTCCACGCCCCCCGAAGAGGCCGAGTCCCCCCCTCTGGCCGAAGAAGCGGTAAAAGAGGCACCGGTGCTGCCTGAAACAGCCACTGCCGCAGAATCGGGCAAGGCGAAAGGAGATGGGGCCCTTGGAAAACTGGGAAACATCCTCGGACTTCAGATCGGCACCGTAACCATCGATGGCCTGACCTATTCGAAGGCCGTGCTGCAGCCAGTCTTCGAGCTTGGAAAGCTGAAAGCGGCCCTCTACCTTCCCATCATCTACACCAACGATCTCTTCGATTCCGATGACTGGTATCGCCCCAGAGGAAACAACGAATGGTCTTTCGGTACCGATCAGGATTGGGAGGATGATCCCCTCGATGCCGCGGGTGATCTTTTTTCCGACATCTTCCTGAAAATCCGTTATGTCGAATACGGAGATAACAGGGACCCCTTCTATCTGAGACTCGGCAACCTACGTACCATGACCATCGGACACGGCATACTCATGAAGGATTATGCCAACGATTTCGACTTTCCCGCCATTCGGAGAATCGGCTTCAATACAGGCATTCAAGGAAATAAGATTGGTCTCGAAGCGGTCGTCAACGATCTTAGCAAGCCGGAAATCTTCGGAGGCAGACTGGTATTGCGTCCCTTTGGAAAGGCCTTCCCCCTCGGCTTCGGTTTTTCCGGGATCATCGATGTCGATCCCGACAGCATAACCGATCCCCTTACGGCCCCGACGGATATGCCGAGCGATATCATGATCTCTGCCGCGGCTGTCGATCTGGAATTACCGGTTATCCAAAAGAGTGCTTTGTCCATTGTTCTTTACGGCGATATGGCAGCGATGGTACCTATCATCGACGGAAATTTCGAATTTGATGCTGTATGGGAGGATGGAGCCTCTTCGATCAGCGGCCTTCGGAATTACGGAGTGGACAGCGGTCTCTTCGGTAACATTATCTTCCTCGATTATCGTCTCTCCTACCGTTATTACGACGGAGTATTCCACCCGACACTCTTCGGACCGAATTACGAAAGGCTTCGTGGTATCTATGCCGTCGAGGCATACAACTACCTCCAGGATCCATCCTCTTCCGACTATGACAGGAGCGTCATGGGAATATACGGAGAGGCCGGAGCAACCCTTTTTCAGGCGTTTAGGATAGAGGCAAGCTATTTCGGGCCATGGAGCCCCGACGGAGGGGAAGTTGAAGAAGATGAAATGAGCCTGACTCTCAGCATACTACCGGAGGTGATTCCCGTTCTCGGTATCTACGGCTCGGTTACCTATTCGAGAACGAAATTCTTCCCGCTTCTTGCAGGAAGTAGCGATGAGGATCTTTCCCTCTTCGATGCATACGCAGCCTTCAGCGGAGAAATCGTCTATCCCGCTGCCCCAACCCTTGATATCGCGCTTTCAGTGGGAACCGCAATGAAGTATGACGGTCAGGACCCTGTCTATAATGATGACGGGACTCCTGATATGGCTCCGAGTTTTACCCTTGAAACACGCATACACTTTTAGTATGTTCTGAGTATGGAGAGAACACAACAGGACCGATCCCGAAGCATTCATCTGCTTCGGGATCAGGTCGCCCGAAAAATAGCGGCCGGCGAGGTTATCGACCGGCCTTTTTCTTTGCTTCGTGAGCTGATGGACAATGCCGTGGATGCCGGAGCAGATACCATTGACGTCCACCTTGCAGGCGGAGGCACCAGAAGTGTTCGAGTAGTCGACAATGGTTGCGGAATGGAACGGGAAGACCTTGAACTCTGCTTTCTACCCCATGCCACCAGTAAGATTTCCGAGGTCGAAGATCTCGACAGGATAACGAGCCTGGGATTCAGGGGGGAAGCACTTTCTTCCATAGCCGCCTGCAGCAGGTTGAGGATTACCAGTGCCGTTGCCGAAGGAGAGGCTTTTACCATAGAAGTCGACAACGGAAAACTGCTTTCTCTCCAGCCGTCGAAGGGGAGAAAGGGAACTGTTGTCGAAGCATCAGATCTCTTCTATTCCATACCTGCCCGAAAGCGTTTTCTCAAGAGTGATCAGGCAGAATTGTCGGCATGCCGTAAGCTCTTTGCGGAAAAGGCCCTCGCTTTTCCCGAGATCAGCTTCCGCCTTTTTTCCGAAGGGGAGTTGAAACTCTTTCTTCCCGCCTCGTCCCTCATCGATCGAGTCACGGCATCCTATCCCGGTCAGGTACATGCCTCGATGATCCATACAATCCAGGGTGCTGGAGAAGGGTTTCACTTCACAGCCCTTGGTTCAGGGCTCTCGCTTTATCGAAAAGACAGGCGCTACATCCACATCTATGTCAATAAGCGAAAAATCGATGAATTTTCCCTGGTTCAGGCCGTCAGTTACGGATACGGCGAATACCTGCCCGGGGGAACCTTTCCTGTCTGTTTCCTTTTTCTCGAGGTTGATCCCGAACGGGTGGATTTCAACATTCATCCGGCAAAGAAAGAAGTACGCTTTCGCGGCCTCAAAGAGATCCATCATCAGGTTTCCTCGGGAATCCGTGATTTTCTTCGCAGCAAATGGCCGACGCCCCTGCCCTATGAGATACCGGCCGCAGACGATCGTCCACACCTTTCCGAAGGGGAGAAAAATGATTTCGGCTCCTCGGGCTTTCCAAAACCATCCTACGACAAGGCCCCGTTTTCAAAGTCCTCTATGAGCCCTCGCTCGAAAAATTCTTTTTCTTTTCCGCCGTCATCGACTGTTGCTCCGGTAAAAAGCAACGCCGAACAAAATCGCCAGTTCTACGATCGCTTCGAACAGACCCGAAGCCAGCAGGAACAGCAAGCCGCAGAGGAATCGCAGGCCTACGCCTTTCGCTACCTCGGACAGGTCTTCGGCCTGTTCCTTGCCGCGGAAAAGGAGGGAACCTTCTACCTCATCGACCAGCATGCGGCACACGAGCGGATTCTCTACGAACAATTTGTAGCAGGTGCATCACGCAAACAGCAACTTCTCATACCCAAACGGCTGCAACTCGACGATGAAGGCAAAACCCTGCTTCAAGGTCAAATCGATTACTATCGCGGACTGGGAATCGTTATCGAGGCAGAAAAGGAGGGAGATAATCTGCTTTTGACGGCCCTTCCGGAAAGCTGCGTTCATCTCGAGAAGGAGATCACAACCTTCATCGAAAGCCAGGAAACGGGAAGCGACGGCTTTTCCGAACGAATTTTTGCCAATCTTGCCTGCAAAGCCGCTATAAAAGAGGGGGAATTTCTTCCCCCGGAAACGGCCAAAAAGATCATTGCCGGAACCTTCGCCCTAAAACAGCACCGCTGTCCCCACGGAAGGCCCCTCTATTTCTCTGTTACCGAAAAGGAACTCTACAAGGCCGTGGGAAGAACTTTTTAGCGTAGGCCTTGTGTTCTTGCCTTGCCGGAAAGGGCGGCCTTGAACGTGGGGCCGCCCTCCGTTTTTCATACTATCGAATCAGCTCCTCGATTTCCTGCCTCTTCGGATAATCGGGCTGTTTTTCCAAAAGCTTGTTGAGGATGTTCTTCGCAGAATCGTTCTGGCCCTTTGCGAAAAGAAGCTTCCCAAGCTGGTAATAGGCATCCCAATAGCTCGGATCGACCTTTATAAGCTCCTGGAGACTTGCGATGGCATCATCCTGGTCTCCTGTTTCGATGTACGCAAGGGAAAGATTATAGCGCATGAGGGTAGCATTCGGTTTCTTTTCGATTGCCGCCTTATAGTGTTTAATGCTGTCCTGGTAGAGCTCCTTGTGAAGGTAGACATTTCCCAGATTGTTGTTCACCTCGAGAGACTTCGGGTCGATTGCATAGGCGGCAAGTAACTGATCAAGGGCTTCATCGTATTTTCCCTGATCATCGTAGAGTTTACCGAGGTTGATTTTTGGAGGAAGGTAGCCGCGGTCCTTGGCAATGGAGGCCCGATAGGCGCTTACCGCCCCGTCGCTGTTGCCGACTGCCTCACTCGTAAGACCGAGGG
>JGI2924J29684_1077800_pt1 | contig 22730 bp, 17 predicted proteins | sample BenlonsequencITS_FD_29684 | JGI IMG/M metagenome (IMG submission 29684)
GACGACAAGGAACCGAAAGAAGCGGAAGAGCCTGCCGAGGAGAACGTTACCGAGCCTGAAGAGGAACCGGTTGAGGAAGAACCTGATGACGAGAAGCCGGATGACGATGAAAAGCCTGACGATGAGCCGGAGGCAGACCTCGAATCACTCACACTGAACCTCGTGTGTGCGGAGGATGGCACCGTCACCGCGACGTTCACCAACCCGAACGACGAGGCCGTCACGGTGAGCGCTGAGCTCAACGGCAGTTCGTTCGACACTATCGAGGTCGGTGCTAGTGAGAAACTCACGCTGGACGGACTCCCCGACGGCGACTGGTCGTTCTCAGCCGAAACCGAAGGCGGCGAGACGGTCCAGATCAACGGCAAGAACGTCTTCAGCGCGTCGATCGACTGCGAGGAGCCCAAAGAACCGCCGGCTGACGACCTAGAGTCGCTCACGCTAGAACTCCAGTGCGACGACGACGGTAACGTCACCGCGACGTTCACCAACCCGAACGACGAGAACGTGACGGTGAGCGCTGAGTTCGAAGGCAGCACCTTCGCCACCCTCGAGGTCGGTGCCGACGACACGCTCACGGTCGAGGACCTTCCCGACGGAGCGTGGGCGTTCTCCGCGATGACGGAGCAGGGCGACCGCGTCCTGATCAACGGCGAGGAACGCTTCTCCGCGACGATCGATTGCGGTGAACCGCCCGTCGACGAACTCGAGTCACTTACGCTAACCCTCGAGTGTCAAGACGATGGGAACGTTACCGCGACGTTTACCAACCCCAACGACGAGAACGTCACGGTGAGCGCGGAACTCGACGGTAGTTCCTACACCTCGTTCCAAGTTGGCGCCGGCGACACGCTCACGCTCGACGGATTGCCAGACGGTGACTGGTCGTTCTCAGCAGAGACCGAAGACGGCACAGTCGTTCAGGTCAACGACGAGGACACCTACAGCGAGACAATCGACTGTGGAGAGGAACCACCGGCCGACGAGTTCGACCCAGTCGGCCAATTCCCCTCCTGTACGGAGTTCTACGTCACCGACTTCGACAACGCGACGTCGGTGACCCTGGAGTTCCAGGATGGGACGAACCAGACCTTCGACGTCACGCAGCAGATGCTCGAGGAAGGGCAGTGGACATTCCCGAACGAAGGAAGCGAGAACTTCGGGAAAACCATCGTGAGCGCCACGATAGAGCGGGATGGAGAGACGGTCACGTTCGATCAGACCAACGACTGTGAGGAACCGGTCGACGAATTCGAACCAACTGCCGAATTCCTCAACTGCGAGCAGTTCCGTGTCACCAGCTTCGACAATGCGACGGCAGTGACGCTGAGTTTCCAGGACGGGACGGACGCCACCTACGAGGTCACCGAACAGATGCTCGAGGAAGACGATTGGGTCTTCCCGATGGTGGGCGACGAGAACGAAGGCAAGACGATCGTCAGCGCGACGATCGAACGCAACGGCGAGTCGGTTAGCTTCGACCAAACGAACGACTGCGAGGAGCCCGTCGACGAATTCGAACCCGTCGGTGAGTACCTCTCCTGCACAGAATTCTACGTCACCGACTTCGACAACGCGACGTCGGTGACCCTGGAGTTCCAGGACGATACGAGCGAGACGTTCGATGTCACGCAGAACATGCTCGACGAAGGTCAGTGGACCTTCCTCGGAACGGGCGATAACGAGGGAAAAACCATCGTCAGTGCGACAATCGAACGCGATGGCGAGTCAGAAACGTTCGAGCAGACCAACAACTGTGAGGAACCTGATGAAGAATTCGAAATTCTGTTCATTGGGTGTGGGAACTATGAAGTTACAGGACCCGACGACCAGTTCCCGATGGATGTGACGCTCCTGATCTACCAGCAGGGTAGCAACGAGGTTACTGAGGTCCAGAGAACGATTGATGAAGGACCGGGAATGGGTAGTCCGGGCGGCCAGTTAGTCGGGATGGAAACGCCATTTGGGACGTTCACCAATCCAAACTTCGACTTCGACGAGGAGAATTGTGGCGACTCATCAGGACGAGTAGAAGGAGTACCCGGTGACCCACGCGATCAACTCGACGGAATGGGAGAAGCTGGATCCACGCAAGAGGATTCAAGAAACAATACCTCTGGCTCGGACGACGAATCAGCGAACGAAAACACAGAAGCAGACTCTGTACAGGATACCCCAGAACAGGAAACGACCGAGGGGAACAATTCCAGTAGCAACGCGAGTGGAAACGAGGCTGGTGAAGCAACGAGTAGCGAAGTGACGAACGACGGGGAAACCGACGGAGGAGAGAACGAAAGCGACGAGTAGAATCACGAAATCGGCTCGAGCCCGGAGGATTGGCAACCAGAATCCGAACGCCCGCTTTTTGAGAGCGATGAACGGATAGCGGTTCGTGAGAAGTGGGACGATCAGGCGGACAGCGCAGAATACCTCCCGCGAGTCACTCGATCGACACCATCGCCAGGTCCTCCGCAAACCGCACGTCGCCGTCGAAGTGTTCGGCGATCGAGCGGCGCATCTCCTCGTGGCGGCCCTCCGTGTGCGGATACAGATGTGTGAGGTAGAGTCGGCCGATCTCGACGCCCGAGAGAGCCTTCCCAAGTGATTCCGGCGTCGGATGGTTCGACACGTCGACATCGTCTGGGAACGAACAATCGTGAGCCAGGATCGCACAGCCGTCAGCGAAGTTCGCGAGACCTGCGAAGGCCTCACTGTCGCCGGCGAAGGTGAACCGGTCGTCGAAGCGGTAGGCCAGACAGGGCACCGAGTGACGCGTCTCGTAGGAGGTGACGTCGAAGCCGGCGACGGCGAACTCGTCGTCCGGGACCACTTCGCGGATCTGGAGCTCGAGGCGTCCGTCCAGGTACTCGAACACGGAGAGGAGGTCGTCCACCAGCGCCTTCGTTCCCTGCGGGCCGACGATCTCCAGGTGCTCCTCGCCCGCGAGCCAGCGGGCCTTCATCAACGGGAGGAGGTCGGCGACGTGATCCAGATGGTGATGGGTCAGGAGGACCGTCGAGACGGCCTCGTAGCCCACGCCCGACTGTTCCAGCCGCTGTAGCACGCCGGCTCCACAGTCGATCAGGACGGTCCGGTCGTCCTCCTGAACGAGGATCCCCGTCTGATACCGGTCGCCCGTGGGCATGGCGGCACCGGTTCCGAGGAAGGTCACCTGCATACGCGCATGTGGGTGTGGACCGAGGAAAAACGTTGCGACGGCGCGGGTTTCGATCGAGAAGAACTTGCATCAATCGGCAGACGTGAACGGCATCGATGGACGACATTCAGACACCGTCACTCGACACGCAGACCCACGTCGGGTTCTCTCCGTGATATCGAGGGACCCAGCGGCTCGAGCCGGGCGACACGACGAGCAGCGCAGCGACCGGCTATTTCACGTCGACGTTGTCTAGCCCGTCGGTCTCCGGTTCGAGTTCCTCGGTCGGGTTCTGTGCGACGGCTGTCCCCAGGGCGCCGATACCGCCGTTTTCGCCCCCGATCCAGCTAATGCTCCCGTCGGGTTCGAGGAAGCCGAATCGGCCACCATCGTCGTCGATCACGAGGACGCCGGCGAAGAAGCCGTCTTCTCCCTCGGCGATCGTCGCCTCGTAGCCCTGATCCGCCAGTTGGTCACGATACCGCTCGAGCCTCGTCTCGAGGTCGGCTCGATCACTCATCGTCAGCGTCTCGAAGTACGTTCCAAGGTTCCCTGTCATCGGTCTAGGTTTCGTCAGTCACGTCGGTTTCTGCCGACGGCCGGTCGTCGGCCGCCGCGTTCTCCGCCGATTCGAGTTCCGCGAGTAACGCGTCGGCTTCCTCGAGCCAGCGAGCGGTGCGATCCGGTGAAACGGACCGCGAGTCCGTGCTCACCGACTCTGCGATTTCGGCTGGGTCCGTCTCGACGAGTTGCTCTAACGTTTCGATGCCGTGTTCTCGCAGACGCCCACCGATCGTCGGCCCGATATCGTCGACGAACTCGATCGGCTGGCCACCCGAGAGGACGGTGATCATGCCGCGAGCCTGTTCGATCCAGTCGTTCGCACGGCCAGGAGAGACGGTCGCTCCCTCCGAACTGACGATGGTGGCGAGTTCTTCTGGCGTGTGGGCGACCAGATCGACGATCGTCTCGACACCCGCGTCCGCGAGGTCGTTCGAGAACTGGGTACCGATACCGTGGACAGCATCGACCGAGAGACCGCTAGCGTCACGAAACTCGTCACCAGCAGCCACGTCGTCGCCGGGTTTCCGGGGAACGGATCGGCCCGGCCGGGTCCCGGCTCCGAGAATGTCCTCGTAGTCGAGTTCGTCGAAGTCGTCGATGTCGACGAGGTCGAAGAGATCGACGGTGAACGTGAGCCCGGATTCATCACCGTCGCGGGAGTCAGTGATGTAGATCTCCATGCCACGCTCGGTCTCCTCGGCGTCGAGCCCGACGTCGAGAGTTACGTCGGCGTTCGCTGCGTGGTAGACGGGAACGGCCCCGTCATTCGGGATTGCGCCATTCTCTACGAGTTTCAGGTAGCGTTCACGGCCGTGTTGTAACGCCTGTAGTTCCGCTTCGGAGAACGAATCGTACAGCGCCGTCAGAAACGTTTTGAGTTCGGTCATTCGACCGAGTCCTCCCCGCCTCGAACGTCGTCGAGGCGGCGTTCGATAGCTTGTCGAGCGGTCTTTCGGTCGTGGTTCTCGCGTTCGGCCGTCAACATCGCCCGGAGCGTCGCCCCGTCGTCGATGTCGTCGATCGCCGATTGCAGTTCGGAGACGGTGAACGCCGATGGATCCGGGACCGACAGATCGGCTCGCCGTCCGTCGTCGGTACCCGGTGCGATAGCGGGGCCGCCCCCGTCGGGGTGCCCCTCTGTAGCGGACAGCGCCGCCGTTCGCTCCTCGTCGACCCGATCGGACGTCGCGGTCTGGGTCACCCGGTCGAGGACGTCCATTCCCGCCGACTGATTCTGCAGTTCGGCGACCATCCTGACGTTCAGATCGTACGTCGAGCGGGTCTTTCGATCCATCGTCGTCTCTCGATCCGACGGCGTGACGCGCAGTCGCGGCGGTCGATAGGGGACCATCGCAGGACTGGCTGCCGCTGGCTCGTTCTCTACCGTCTCGACCTCGGTGATCTTCGCGGAGAACTCCTCTTCGATCTGGTGGATCACCAGGTTCGGCAACGAGAGAAAGAGCAAGAGCGGAATCTCGATCTCTCTGGCCACTCGGCGCGTGCCGCCCGCCGGATCGGATTCGATGGTCGTGTACCCGAACGTCACGGTGACCAGTTGACCGTCCTCGTCGTAGCCATACTCGCGGAGTAGTGCGACAGATTCTGTCTGCGCCTCGACGCTCGCGTCGATGGCCGCGATCAGCGGCCCCGAGAACAGCGACGAGAGGGGCAGGTTCTGCAACTCGTCAGTCACCGATGATCACATCCGAGGCCCATTATGTACCGTCGTTGGAGACATCGTCTTCGGACGTTTCAGTGATCGTCTGCTCGAGAACGTCGAGCAGTCGGGTAACCCCCTGTGGAGATTCGATCGAGCCGGCCTCGATGTGGACCGACTGATCGTAACTGCGCTCGATCTTCTGCTGTCGCTTGTCTGTCTTCTGGTAACTGGCCCCGACGTTGAAGCCGATGATCCCGCCGACGAGGCCGCCGACACTGCCACCACCGCCACCTTCCTCCTCGACCTGTCGCATGTGCGTCGAGTTGAGCGAGACGTTGAAGTCGACGGTCACGTTGTCGACCTCGAAGTACGGTACGTGGAGCAACAACAGGAGCGGAATCTTCATCTCGAACTCCTGGGTCTCGACGGTTCCCTGCTCGTTCGTCGCCTGTTTCTTGTAATGGAAGTTGACGTACACCGGCTCGCGCTGCGCGTTGAACGAGCCGAAACTATCGGTCTCCGTGAAACCGACATCCTGAATGAACGCCGCCGCCGTCTCGGACGCTTCGGCGTTCGCCTCGACGGCAGCGTTGAGCGGCGCGCCGAGGATCTTGCTATACGGAATGTTACCGAGTTCGTTCGGGAAGTCTGGATCTGACATTGCGTCCCAGCGAAAATAGGAACGAGATGACGATAAATACTTGCATCCGATTATTATTTTTAATAAGTTAGAAACCGAAGGAGTTTCAAGATTGTTTCGAAGACCCCACGGGCGACCGACCATACAAAATGCGGGAATAGTGGCCAGAGGTTTTAGTTAGTAGATTGGCACCAGCGGCAGATTCGCATCGACCCACGGAACACCAAGCCCGCACATATTCACTTTCACTCCGGCGACCCAACCCTCTTTGGTGCTCGCGTCCCAGGATACCTCGATGGAATCCGCCGAGTCGGTCGACCTCCACGAGCGCCTGTCGCTCGACACCGACGCGGACATCGCCGACCGCGACGTCCTGGACCTGTTCGAACCCGCGGTCCAGGAGTGGTGGATCCGCGAGTTCGGCGAGTACGTTCCCGAGAACGAGGGCTTCTTTACGCCACCCCAGCGCGGCGCGATTCCGAAGATACACGACGGAACCAACACGCTCGTGTGCGCGCCGACGGGGTCTGGGAAGACATTAGCCAGTTTCAGTGCGATCATCAACGAACTCTTTCGCCGCGATCGCGAGCAGGATGACGGACTGGCAAATTCGGTCTACTGTCTGTACGTCTCACCGCTGAAGTCGCTTGCCAACGACATCCACCGCAATCTCACCCGGCCGCTCTCCGGAATCGAGTCGATCATCGAAGAACGTGGCGACGACGTTGGCGAGATTCGCCACGCGATCCGCCACGGCGACACGCCCTCGAGCGAGCGCCAGAAAATGCTGGACGAGACGCCGCACGTCCTCAACACGACGCCCGAGACGCTCGCCATCCTGCTCAACTCGCCGAAGTTCCGCGAGAAGCTCCGGACCGTCGAGTACGTCGTCGTCGACGAGATCCACTCGTTGGCGGAGGGCAAACGCGGGACGCACCTCTCGGTGAGTCTCGAACGCCTCGAGGCGATGGCCGAGGGCGACATCACGCGAATCGGCTGTTCGGCGACGATCGACCCGCTCGAAGACGTCGCCGAGTTTCTCGTCGGCCGAGAGTATCCTGCAGAACCCGACGAATCGTCTCAGGCGACGTCGAAGGGGGCCAGTGATGACCCCGATACCGACGGCGAATCCTGTGACACAGCCGACGCGCCCCTGGAACCCGCCGGCCAGCCCCGGGAGTACGAAATCGTCGACGCCAGGTTCGCCCGCGACTTCGACCTCGAACTCGAGTGTCCGACGGACGACCTGATCAACACGCGCCGCGACATCGTCCAGGACCAGTTCTACCGGCGGTTACACGACCTGATCCAGGACTACACCAACACGCTCGTGTTCACGAACACCCGGTCGGGCGCAGAGCGGGTGCTCCACGAGTTGCGCGAGCGGTTTTCGGGCGACGGCGAACCCGGCGCTGGCACCAACATGGATGCGACGACCGAAGCGGCCGCAGCGCCCGACACACCCGGGATCGGCTACGACGAGTCGAACTCCGCCTGTCACCACGGCAGCCTCTCGAAGGAGGTCCGACAGGACGTCGAGGAGAAGCTGAAGTCGGGCGAGTTAGACGTCGTCACCTCCTCGACCTCCCTCGAACTCGGGATCGACATGCCCCACGTCGACCTCGTCGTGCAGGTCGGCTCCCCGAAGAGCGTCGCCGCGCTGCTCCAGCGCGTCGGGCGAGCCGGCCACCGCGTGGGCCAGACCGTCACCGGCCGCGTGATCGCGCTCGACCGCGACGAGCTCGTCGAGTGCGCGGTCATGCTCGCGAGGGCCGAGGAGGGGTTCGTCGACTCCGTTTCGATCCCGGCAAACGCCCACGACGTGGCCGCCCAGCACGTCTACGGGATGGCAATCGCCGAGGTTCGACCCGAACACGAGGTGAAAGCCATTCTCCGTCGGGCCTACCCGTTCCGCGAGTACGACGACGAGCGCTACGAACGCCTGATTCGGTACTTCACCGCCGACTACGCCGGCCTCGAGGATCGCAACGTCTACGCCAAGATCTGGCGCGACGAGAACGATCCGCCCGACGGTAAACACCACTACGAGGATCACCCAGTCGGCGAGACGTTGATCGGCAAACGCGGTCGCCTGGCACGAGTGATCTACATGACGAACATCGGGACGATCCCCGACTCGTTTACCTGCAGCGTCCACACCCGCGCGAGCGACGAGTGGGTCGGCCAGCTCGACGAGGACTACCTCGACACCTTGGAGAAAGGCGACGTCTTCGTCCTCGGTGGCAACCACTTCGAGTACCGCTATCGCCGCGGCTCCAAGGTGTACGTCGACCACACGCACGCGAGACCGACGGTGCCTTCCTGGTACTCCGAACGGCTCCCGCTCTCGACGGACCTCGGTCGTGAAATCATCGACTTCCAGCGGGAACTCCTGTCGCACTACGAGGCTGGCGGCGGCGCCCGGGTCCGGGCCTGGCTCAGGGAGTTTCCGCTCGACGACAACAGCGTCCGGGCGCTCGCGCGCCTGTACGACCACCAGTGTCAGTACGGCGGCGTCGAGAGCGTCTCGACCGACAGCCGACTCGCGATCGAGGTCGAACGCAATCGCGAGGAGTACGAACGCCACTACTACGTCCACTCCAATTACGGCCGGCAGGTCAACGACGGTCTCTCGCGATTACTCGCCTACCACTGCGCCCAGGAGGCGACCGCCAACGTTCGGGTCGCGGTCGCGGACAACGGCTTCGTCCTGTCGATGCCGTTGAACCGCAAGGTCGACGTCCCCGGAATCCTCGCCGACCTCGATCCAGACGCCGTCCGCGAGGATCTGCGGGCCGCCCTCTCCGGAACCGACCTCCTCCAGCGATACTTCCGGATCAACGCCACGCGCTCGCTGATGATCCTCAAACGCTACAAGGGCTACGAGAAGTCCGCCAGCGAACAACAGGTCTCGAGCGAGATGCTGCTCGGCTTCGCGGAGGGTCTCGAAGACTTCGCCGTCGTCGAGGAGACCTACCGCGAAATTCTAGAGGACAAACTCGCGGTCGACGAGATCGAATCCATCGTCGGCGCCATCGAGACCGGCGACCTGACCGTCGAACGGGCGCTGTTCGACTCGCCGACGCCCCGGGCGTTCGGCCTCGCGACGCTCTCGGCCAGCGACGTCGTCCTCGCCGAAGATGAGAGCGCGGCGCTCCAGTCGTTCCACGACCGCGTGCTCGCCGAGATCGACGACTCGTCACCGACCGGCGTCGTGACGGACGATTGAGGCGCAGGGAGCCCAAGAGGTATGGTGATACCCCCGTCGGATCCACAGTCCAGTGACGGCGTCCGTGGGTGCACGTTGCCGGCGCCAACAGGACTTTGCACGTACTTCACCCACGATCGCTATGAGCGACTCCAGCGAGACGAGTGTCGAAATCCCGTACGATGGCAGCGACGACACGTTCGAGACGGTTAGCGAGAACCGGGTTCGGCTCGCAGAGACGGATCTCGGCGGCGTCGTCTTCTACGGCGAGTACGTCACCTACCAGGACGCGGCCGTCGCGGCCTACCGCCGGCAACTCGGCTACGGCGGCGAGTACGTCCGCGAGCCAGACCTGACGACGCGCGTCGTCGCGACCGAACTCGAGTACTATGCCTCGGCACGGTTCGAAGACGTCCTGGAGAACGAAGTGCGCGTCAGTCGAATCGGGCGAACGAGCGTGACCTACGACCACCGCATCCGTCGAAAAGCGGACGGCGAACTGCTTGCCGAGGGGACGGTCACGCAGGTCGTCGTCGATGCAGAGACCGCCGAGTCCGCACCGGTCCCGGCGGAGATGCGCCAGGCCATCGTCGACCGGCAGTCGTCCTGATGGCAGTCGGCTGACCGGCCATAGAGTGGCTCGTTTCAGCGACTCGTTATCGACCATGCCTGTGCCGCGAGCGACAGCTACAAGCCTCGAGTCGTCCCAGTCTCGTCCATGCCCGGGAAGGTAGGTCCCGACGAGCTGGCCGAACACGTCTTCGAGCGCTCCGGTGCCCACGACGATCGCGTCAGACAGGGCCCGGGGTTCGGCGAAGACGCCGCGGCGATCGACGTGCCCGCGGGGACGCTCGTCGTGAGTTCCGATCCGATCTCGCTCGCCGCCAGTCAGGCCGGCCGCCTCGGCGTCGCCGTCGCCACCAACGACGTGGCCGCCTCCGGCGCCGACCCGGCGTGGCTCACGGCCGTCTGTCTCCTCCCGACCGACGCCCCGGAGACGCTCGCGACCGTCACCGGTGACTTGGACGACGCAGCTCGCGAACTCGGCGTGTCGATCGTCGGCGGCCACACCGAGTACGTCGACGCGCTCACCAGACCCACGCTCTCGTTGACGGCAATGGGCTTTGCCGACCCGTTCGTGCCGACCGGCGGCGCGACGGTGGGCGACCGCGTCGTCATCGCTGGCCCCGCCGGCCTCGAAGGAACGGCGATCCTGGCGAGCGACTTCGCCGACTCGCTGGCCGTCCCCGCAGCGACCATCGAGGCGGCGACGGCGTTCTTCGAGGAGATATCGGTCGTGCCTGCCGCTCGCCTCCTCAGGGATCGGGCGACAGCCATGCACGATCCCACCGAGGGCGGCGTCCTCGCCGGACTCGTCGAACTCGCCGGTGCCTCGGGCGTCGAACTCACGATCGAGCGCGAGGCGATTCCCGTTCGGGCGGAGACCGAGACCCTCTGTGCAGCAGCCGACGTCGACCCGCTCCGCATCTTCGGTTCAGGAGCACTTCTCGCGACCGTCCCCGACGAGTACGCCGACGATGCAGTCGCCGCGCTCGAGGAGGCGGGGATCCAGGCGGCGAGTATCGGATCCGTGACTGCCGACGATCCTTCGGGACGCCTCACGCTCGACGACGAGGAGATCACTGGACCGATCGCCGACGATCTCTATCCGCTGTGGGCCGAGGCGGACGAGCGGACCGAGTCCTGATTCGAGTCGCCGAAACACCTACGGATCGAGCGCCGACTCACCGTTCGATACGGAACGAACGTTCTTGGGTCGCACCCTCTTCCGAACAATCGAACGACGGCGTTCGCCTCGAAGATCGGATCCGTGCCGGTATCGGCCCTGATACGCGCGTGGCGATTCCGGCTGGACTGCCGGTCCCGGGCGAGCGCACGAACGAGGGACACACTCAGATGATATCGAGCGGCGATTTCGACCCGCAAACTGCCGACGAGCGAGCGATCTCGCCGGCGATCGGGTTCGCCCTGGCACTGATCGTCACGGTCGTCCTCGCCGTCGGCGTGGGCGTCCTCGTCGGGACGATTACGGAGGATCCGGAACCCGACGCCGACTTCGAGTGGCGTGAGTCCGGACAGGGAATGGACCGACAGGTCACGCTCGAACACACCGGGGGAGACACGATCGACGGGAGCGAACTGACACTCGAGGCGGCCGGGATCCGCGGCTTCGACGGCAATACGTCGCTGGCAGACTGGGGAACGGTCAGAAACGGCAGTACGCTCACCGTCGGCTTCGTCGCCGACGCCGACGTGGCCGCCAGACAGCCGTACCGATCCGACGTCCAGCTCGAAGGTCGCTCGATCGACGGAACCGACGAAGAAACCGGCGTCGACGTGCTGGCGATCGCGGTCGAAGGAACCCCGCTGGAACAGGGGACGGTCCTGGCCAGTTCGATGCGTGATGGGGAAGTCGTCGACGTCACCGCGACCGATCTTCGGTCGCTGGAACTCGTCTGGGACGGGTCGTGGGGAGAGACGACACTCGACGAACACCTCGTCGAATAAGAGAGAGAGATTCCATCCCGCTCCCGAACGCGCTCAGCTTCGCGCCCAGTCGAGCATCCGTCGGTAGACCGGATCGCTCTCGAGGGCTTCGGCGTCACCCACCAGCACGAGGGCTCTCTTTGGCCGCGTGAGTCCGACGTTGATCCGCCGATAGTCCTCGAAGATCGGGCCGTCGAGGTCGCCGCTCGCGACGAACGAGACGACGATTACCTCCTGACTGGACCCCTGGAAGCGATCGACCGTGTCGACGGTCACGTCGGCGGGAACCCGTCGCTCTATCTCGGAGACCTGCGCCCGAAACGGCGCGATGACGCCGATGTCGTCCCGGTCGAGCCCCGCAGCCTCGTAGGTCTCGATCAGGTCGGCGATTCGAGCCGCTTCCTCGGCGTCGGTGTGACGTTCCTCGTCGCCGGGAACGTCGATGAACGTGACCGGATCGCGCCGGTCGGCCGGCAGCGCCGACCGGGAGACGCCGTCGAGATCGTCGAGCGTCCGGCTCGCGACGGCCGGTGTCGCCGGACGGAGGCGGCCGTCGTAGAACTCGCGCGACGGGAACGCCTGAATGCGCTGGTTCATCCGATACTGTCGGTCGAGCATGACACCCGCGTCGGGGTAGGTCTCGACCAGTCGCTCGAACAGCGACTCGACGAGCTCGTTCTCGGCCTGCACCACCGGCGGCAGCTGGTGGTGGTCGCCGACCAGCACGAATCGTTCGGCGAGATTGATCGCGGCGTACGTCCCCGGTTCCGTGAGCTGGGCGGCCTCGTCGACGAGCGCCACGTCGAACGACTGCTCTTTCATGATCCGGGAGCCACACGTCGCTGTCGTCGCCGCGACGATCTGGGCGTCCTCGAGCGCTCGAACCCGGTCGTCCGGGTCGCCTTCGCGTTCGAGGCGCAAGTGCTGGAGATCCGGTCTGACGCCACTCTCCGTCCCGACCCGGGCGATTCGATCCGGGTCGATACCCGCATCCAGGAGCGCTTCGAGCGCGTTGTCGACCGCCCGGTTCGTAAACGCGGACAGCAGGATTCGCTCGCCCCGCTCGACCATCGCGTCGACGGAGCGGGCGATCGTGTACGTTTTGCCGGTCCCCGGCGGACCGTGGATCAGCGCACAGTCACGGGCACCGACGGCCTTGCGAACCGCTTCGTCCTGGGCAGCATTGTTGTCGACGAACGTCTCGTCGAGTGACTCGAATGCCGGTTCGGCGCGTTCGAAGAGGATGTCCTTGCGCCGCTCGTCGCCCTTGAGGAGCGCGTCGTGGAGCGCCACGAGGAGTCGATCGGTCGTCAGCTCGCTCGGGTAGATGTCGATACGGGCGACCTCGACGGGTTCGTCGGCCGTCAGGACCACGTCCTCGTCCAGCCGTTCGATCCGCGCCAGTTCAGCGTCGCCCCCGACCGGCTCGCCGTCGCTCGCGAGGACGAGATCGCCCTCGCGGAACTTGGCAGTTCCCGACGAGCCGCGTCGGGCCCGCAGTTCCCATCGGCCACCGTCGAGTTCGCGCGCCTCGACGAACTCGAGATCGACGATGGCGCGATCGTCGTCCGCTCGCTCCTCGGGGGTCTGTTCCCAGAGTTTTCCGTACTCGCGATGGACCTCGCGTCGTTCCTCCTCGATCGCGCGATAGAAGCGCTCGAAGTGGTCGAGTTCCGCCTCGGGCAGTGCCTGGCCGACCTGTCCGGCCTTCGACTCCTGATCGAGGCGGCCGGAGACGACCATACAGGTGTCGCGTTCGAAGCAGTACTCACACTTCGCGTCGGCTTCCTTCCCCGTCGGGACCGTGCCCGACGCCTCCATCGCCGCGATCTCGTTCCGGAGCCGGAGGACGTACTCGAGGAGGCCACGACCCATCGAGAAGTCCTTCGCCGGGGTGAGGTCGCCCGTCTCCTCGTTCCGGTCGAGCGCCGAGTTCTTCGTGTACAGGAGCGTCCCGGTGTCGATCGAGCCGCCGTGTTCCTCGAGGACGAGCGCGTACAGCGCCGCCTGCACCTTGTCCTTGAATCGGGGCTCCTTTCGCAGGTTCTTGCCCGTCTTGAGTTCGACCGGCGCGCCGCGGCGGATCGCGTCGGCCCGGCCCTTGAGCCCGAACGTCTCGCTGATGAGCAACTGCTCGGAACGCCAGTCGTCTTCCTCGCTCAACCGGCCCTGTTCGAGCCAGCCCTCGATCGCCGCGGCGTTCTGTCGAACGTCCTCGGCGGCCGACTCGGCCGACTCACCGAGCAGGCCGAGTTCCAGCGCCCGCTCCTCGATGCGCTCGTCGATCGAGGCGTCGAGGTCGCGACCGCGGAGGAGATCGCCGAAGACCTCGTGGACGAGCGTCCCCTTCACGACGGGGTAGTTGAGCGGAACGCCGGAGAGCTTGTTGAGGTAATACAGTCGCGGGCACTGCACCCAGTTGCGGACGTCGGTCACGTCGACGAGGTAGGACGGTTCGACGACGACGTAGGAGTCTGTCGTGGTCGCGTACTGGGTCTCACCGCGGAACTCGTCGCGTCCGGCCTCGGTCACCACGAGTTCCATCCCCGGTTCGAGCACGTCGGCGGATTCCGTCCACTTGCCCCACAGCGTGACCGTCGTCGCATCGACGTCTGGCCGGTCGGCCTCGACGGAAGACCGAGCCGACGTGGCTGCATCCGTGGTGTGGTCGAGGGTTGCAGTCTCGTCACCGGTCCCATCCGCCGCGACCGTCTCGTCCGCCAGCTGCACCGGCACCTCGGCCAGCTCCCGTTCGCCAGCGCTCGTCGAGACCGTTCGCGCCGTCACCTCGCCGACGACCGTTCCACGTACCTTCACGCAGGATACCTGCGCCGGAACCTGAAAAACGCTGTCGGTCCCGGTTCCGTTTCCGATTGTCGGCAGCAGATAACAACTGTCAGCCCGGCAACGCCGTCTCGACCCGGTACCGAGAGACCGTGTGGTCGGGCGAGTCGCGACGAATCAGTTGTACCCGCGCCACTTGTGGCCACACTCGGTACACTTGAAAAATCGCGTCGGTGGCTCGTCCGCCGACGCCGTCTGCTGGATGTAGTACCACGCCTCTTCGGTGCCACACTGGTCACAGCGGACGTCGGTCGCCTTCGGCTTTCCCTCGAAGTCGGCGTTTTCCTCGGTCTCGATCACCTCGTCGTCCGTCTGCGTCTCCGTCGTGACGAAGTCGGCCTCCTGCTCGCGATCACGATCGATCGTCGCGTCACAGGCAGTACAGACAAGCTGGTCGCCCTCGGGTTTCATCATCGAACCGCACTCGTCGCAAAACTGCATGAGTGGTCGTAGACCCCGACGGGTGAAAAGTCCCGCCGTCTCGGGCGAGGGGACGGCTGGCGATCGACAGAAGAGCTGCCACCGACACCATCGACCCGGACACCAACGAGACGGGACCGAGACGGCTGTACGTCGTGTCCCTGCGTCACCGATCTTCGATCGACTCCTCTTCGAGAACGACCGGACAGTTCGCGACTTTCACCGTCTGGACGTCGACGAGTTCGAGGATCGACGTGCCCTCGTGTTCACAGCGGACGGCCGGTGGGTCGGCAAAGTGAACGCACTGATGGCAGTACCGCCGCTTGTCGATGTCTCGGATCTCTCGCTCGTGAATCTCCCCAGTCGGCGGGTCGTCCGCCGCTTCGAGCTGGGCCCAGACCCGCTCGCCGTCGAGTGTCGCGACGTCCATCTCGTCGAACAGCGCCTGGACCTCGGCGCCGTCCGAACCCGGCGACAGCTCGTCGGCGAGGTCACCCATTGGGCTCGTCTCGCTAGCGCTCTCGGGGGTCTGCGATTCAGTCGCGTCGACGTCACCGTACGTCATGGACGTTCCGGTCGGCTCTGTGGTGTCCGACTTCGTCCCTGGCGATTCCGGATCGACCTCCTCAGGTTCGGACGTGTCGATCTCAGAGCGGTCACCACCATCTCCGGACGCATCCGACGTGTCGTCAGTCATGGGATTCCTCGTTCGATGAGCCGGTATCAACCTCGGCCGCTTCCTCGAGTCGCTCTCGCTGGGGACCGCCGGGATCCGAATCACCGGGGAGCGCCGGAGGCTCTCCCGTAACCAGCGTGTGCGAGCCGAGGATCGACGATCGGCGCTCGACGTCGGCGATCGACGCCCCGCAGTGAGGACAGGTCGGGGTCGTGAGCAACGAGATGTCGACGCCCGACCCACAGTCGGCACACGAGGCGCTCCGGACGTCGAGTCGGTTCGCCGCCAGTTTCAACTCGTCGGCGGCGGCTCGGCGGTTCGCCCGCGCTTGCATCGCCGTTCGCGTGTCGCGGAGATCGAGAACGGCGTTCGCCAGCACGGTGGATCGATCGGACACCAGTTCGAGGTCCGCAGCGAGTTCGTCGAGGATGGTCTCGTAATTGTCGAACCCTTCGTCGACTCGGTCTGCGAGCGTCTGGAGGCTCGCATCGATCGCCTCGACGTCGGCCACGACGGCGTCGATCGTCGACTCCAGCGCTTCGACCGTCTCCGCGTCGGCGTAGCGCTCGTGGTCGTGCTCGAGTAGGGCCCGACCGTCGACCTCGCGTTTGACCTGCACGACGCGGTCGCGGACGTCCTCGACGTGATCGATGAACTCCTCGCGCTGGGCCTCGACGTGGGCCCGAAGCGACGCCAGTTCCTCGGCGTCGGCGAGGTCGCCGTCGGTCGAGACGTCTCGAACCCCCTTGAGAAGTTGCCGACAGATCGCCTCACGAGACGATCCGTGCCGCGTCGCCTGTTCGTCGAGCCAGTCGCCGACCTCGGGCGGCACCGAAACCGTCATGGTATCGTTTTCGCGCCCGTCGCTGGCCATTTACCGTACATTGGGCAGTGAAATCCTTAACCGTTGGTCTCGACTCAGCGTTCGAGTCGAGCACTGGCCGCCTGGGTGAGAGACAGCTGACTGCCTCGCAAGGACCCAGCGACACGACGACAGTGACTCCGTTATCGGATCTTCCGGACGTTGCTCACGTCGAACCCGGTGTCGCCGATCTCGGTCTCGAATCGGACGATGTTCTCGTCTTCGAGCCGGGAGAGGACGCCGCGGAACTCCTCGACGACGAGCGTGCGTGCGCGTTCGGAGCCGCCCGTCTCCCACTCGAACAGCAAGGTCCCGTCCGCAGCTTCTTTGAGCCGGCCGAGCGTGCGTGCATCGAGCGGTTCGACGTTGACCAGCAAGAGGACGAGCCCACCCCATCGATAGGTCGCCCGTGCGAGCCCCTTGAGGAGAAAGGTGAGGTCGGCCGGATCGAACCGGTCGGTCGAGGCGGCGATGAGGTCCGTCACGGAGTCGATCACGACCAGGTTGCCCGGCGCGTTCGCCGTAAGATACTCGCTGACGGCCGCCAGTACGTCCCGCCTGTCGGTGGACTCGCCGAGCGCCCTGATATCGGGCGTCCGATCAGAGTACCACTCCGTCGGAACGGGCGAGAGCTGAAAGTACTCCTGTGAGAAGTCGGCTATCGTGAGCTCCGGGGCCGCCGCGTCGACGAGGTCGTCCGCGAGGGCGAAGCGCATCTCGTCGACGACCGCCGCAGACTCGTCCGTGAACGTAACGTAGTGAGCGTCGGCCGGCGGGGACGCCGACCCCTCCAGATCGCCGTAGTAGAGGTCGAACGTTGCCGAATCCGCCGTCGCGAGCGCGTTCATCGCCGCACTCGTGTAACAGAACTCCCTGGCACCCGCGCCGGATTCGCCGGCGAGCAGAACCACGCTCCCCGCCGGGGCGCCACCACCGATCATCGCGTCGAGGCGGGAGACGCCGAAGGGAATCCGCTCCATAGCCGTCCATCGAACGGCGCCGGGTTAGCTGTTGTGGCACCCCCGATCCAGCGGGAGTGACCGCACCCGTGCATCCAGAGTCCGTCCGCCCCTGAGCGGGTAGCCACCTCACTCGTGTACCCGGAACCCGTCCGCAGCCGGACGGGTGACGTAGACCGTCCCGTCCAGTCCGAGTTCGTCGAGACTGTCACGGGCGAGTGTCTCGGCCTCGTCACGGTGGGTTCGGTCGGTCACGCCGTAGACCGCCGGGCCCCACGACGACTGGCCGATTCCGGTGAGTACCGGGGCCTCGTCGAGGTGCTCGACGAGGCGACCGGCTGGTGGGCGAAAGACGCCGCCCTGGGTCTCGGTGTACCAGGTCCCGTTCAGGCGGCCGATTCGCTCGACTGCGTCGCCAAAGGCGTCCAGGTGCCCAGCCGCGGCTGCGGGAAGCAATCGCCTGGTGAGGACGCCAGCGATCTCGTCTGCGACAGCTGGTGACGCGTCTTCGACGACGGACCGGATGCTCGCGTCTTCCGCGTCACCGCTCCGGCCCGGCGTCGCGTCCGGAACGACCACGACGAACCGCCACGACTCCGGGAGTTTGTGGCGAGCGACCACCGGCGGGACGGTCCACTCGCCACGTTCCGGTGGCGCCGTCGTGAACCTGGCTGTCGGGTGGCCGGCATCGACGACGAAGCCGCCGCGTTCGAACGTCGCCACGCCAACACCGCTTCGCCCACCGCGTCCCAGTTCGGGGGCGTCTGACCGAATCGCGAGCGGGCGATCGTGTGCGAGTGCGGTCGCCGCGTAGACGGCCAGCGCGAGTTGCGTCCCGCTCCCGAGACCGACGTGGCGGGGGATCGACGACTCCACCTCGATCTCGACGCCGGACACGCCGAGGCGTTCGACCGCCCGGGTGGCGTACCGGCCAACTGGCTGGCCCGCCACCGAGATATCGTCGGCCGGTTCGGCGCTGATTCGGGTCCGCGGCTCGGCGAGGCCGACGCCAACGCCGCCGTACAGGCGGTCGTGTGCGAGCGAGAGGTTCTGAAACCCGACGTGGAGGCGGGCGCCGGTGCTGACGGTGACCATCGACGTCTCCTCCGTATGCTCGACCGCCTCAAGGGAATTTCGCCCGCGTCAACGTCTGCGGGCATCGGCATCAACGTCTGCAGGCGCCGGCGTCCCCCATCGAGCCGCGGAGCGAAATCACGGCGACGAGGGCACACTTATTCCCGTCGGGGCAGAACTCACCCCGTGATCGTCGTCCGCACGACCGACTTCGAACTCTATCACGGGGTGGTCACGGAGCTTCGCGACCGCGACGTGACGTTCACCACGATCGAACCGGCGCAGCCACTTCCCGACGAGACGACGGTCGTGATCACGGACGACGCGACCGAGACGACCGACATCGACGCGGACCTCCCGATCGTAACGGGTGAGCCGGATTCGCCCCGTCAGGCTGTCGATTGCGCGCTCACGCTCACCCGCGGCGATAGCGGCCGGACCATCGTCGGCGTCGATCCCGGCCGAAAACCGGGGATCGCCGTCCTCGTCGACGAGGTCGTCGTCGCGGCCTTTCAGGTGCCACTCGCGGATGCCGTCGAAACTATCGAGGCAGAACTCGCGACGGCCGACGATCCGATCGTCCGAATCGGAGACGGCGCCCGACTCCAGGGGACCACGATCGTGAACGATCTCGCAGACGACATCCGGGTCGAACTGGTCGACGAGACTGGGACGACACCGTATCTGGGGACCGGCGCTCGCGGCATGGGCGACGTCCTCGCCGCGACCAACATCGCCCGGATCGAGGGCGAATCGATCACCGAACGCGAGTTCGAGCCGACCGCCGGCGAGCTACAGGTTATCAAAGATCGCTCCCGGAACGCCGGCGAGACGAACCGGGCGATCGACGACCGATTCGCGCGGCAGGTCGCCGCCGGCGAGTTGACGATCGCGGAGGCACTCGCCGCGCATCGAGCGGAGACGGACGACGAATAAGACCGGCATCGAACACTTCGCAATCGAAAATCGCGTCCGCACCACAGTATCGAGTCGACCGATCCGGGGGCGAGCGGTCCGCCGTCAGTCGTCTTCGTCCGACGGGAGCGTGTCGTCGGACTCGCTTGCCGGACCGGTCTTCCCACCATCACTGGCGGCAGGCTGTGCGCCAGGGACGGCGAACGAGACGTCGTCCGGCCCCAGGTACTTCGTCCAGAGCACGAGCAGGCTCGGCAGGACGAGCACGCTCGCGAGGAACGCGTAGATGATCGTCATGCCCGTGATGATGCCGAACTGCTGGAGCGGCGGGAGGATGGCGAACGCGAGGACGCCGAATCCACCGACGGTCGTCGCCGCGCTCCCGAGCAGTGCACCGCCCGTGCCGGTGATCGTCCGGGACATCGCCTCCCAGACCGATCCCGTCCGTTCGAGTTCCAGGTTGTAGCGTTCACTGATGTGGATGCTGTAGGCCACGCCGAGCCCGACCGTGAGGCTCGTGATCATCCCCGTCATCACGTTGAACGGAATGCCGGTGAGATACATCGTCCCCAGGATCCACGAGACGCTGAAGACGACGGGCATCAGCGTGACCGCGCCGAGGGTCGCGCTCCCTTCCGTGAGCCGGTAGGTGAGCATGAGGAAGGCGAAGACGGCCACGAGCGTGATCACCAAGCTCTCGATGACCGTATCCATCAGCTGGTCGGAGACGATGTCGAACAGGATCGTCTGACCAGTGGCGGTGGCAGAGACACCCGCCGTCCCGTCGATGCCGGACGCGATGGTCTGCATCTCGTCGGTGACGTCGCTCATCGCCGCCGTCCCTTGCGTCGAGATGACCATCCGGACACCCTGGTACTGGCCGTCGTCGGTCTGGTGAATCACGTTGGACGCTTCGGTGGGCGCAGTCGCGAACAGGGCATCGTAGACTCCCTCGACGTTCTGGTCTGGCACCATGTCGTCGTTGGTGTCTGCCGCGGTGAGCGTCGCGTTGAACGATTCGTTCTCCGCGGCGACCGCCTGCATCGTTCGAATCGGACTCTCGAGGTCGGCGTCACCGCTCCCGAGCGTCGCGACGACGCTGTTGTTCGCGGCCTCGCGCTCGGCATCGTGGATCCGTTGTAACGTCTGTGGATCCGTGACGCCGTCACCCTGAACCACGATCTGGGCCTGTGCGTCCTCGCGGACGAAGTGCTGGTTGACGTAGTCCAGGTTCTCCTTCATCGTGTACTCGGCCGGTTTGAACGGTTCCGGCAGGTTCTTCGTCCACTCCGGTGGGTCCTCGGCGATGAAGTCCTCCTGATCGAAGGTCGTGTCGACCTGCGTCGCGCCGTAAGCACCGCCGGCGCTCACGAGCAGTGCGATGAGGATGACGGCAATCGGAGCGCGCCGTGCGGCCACCGACCCGGCGCCGAGGAGCTGGCTGAATCGGCCGCCGCCGGTCCCGAACGCCCGCTTCTTGCGATCGAACCCGCGGTTCTCGAGGAACTCGTCGAGTTCGACCTTGATCGCCGGGATCAGCGCGCCGAAGATCAACAGCGCGGCCGTGATCCCGGCCGCGCTCACCACGCCGAAGTCCTGAATTGGCGGGACGGGACTGGTGAGGTTCGAGAGGAACCCGATCACGGTCGTCGCGGTCACCCAGACGAGGGCGATCCCGACGCCGACGAGGGCCGTCCGCATCGACCCACGGGAGTCCGCTTCTGCGTACGCACCACCCTCGTGGCGCTGCTCCCGGTGGCGCATGAAGATGTGGATTGCGTAGTCGATCGAGAGCCCGATCAGCAGAACGGGAACGGCGATGAAGATCTGGTTGAAACTGATCCCAGTCCAGCCCATGAAGCCGAACGTCCAGACGAGGACGGCGATTATGCCGAAGAGCCCGAGGAGGATGTCCAGGACGTCGCGGTAGGCGACGATCAGCGCGAGGACGACGAACAACAGCGCGAGCGGGCCGACGATGGCCAAGCTGTCACCCATCGAGTTGTTGATCTCCTCGGTCATGACGCCGCCACCGAAGATCATGACATCGGTTCCGGGGGCGTCGTCCGCGTTCGCGATCGACCGCATCTCGAGCTGGGCGTCGACGATCGACTGCGGCATCGAACCCGTCTGGGCTTCAGCGCCCCCACCACCCTCCATCTGGTGGGTGACGAGCATCATCGTCGCGTTCGCGCTCGTCGAACCGACGTCGTAATCGACCGGCATGAAGGCGAGACCGTTCAGTTCCCCCGCTCCCTCTTCGCTGAGGACGGTGCCGAGCGTTCGGTCGAACGTCGTCTCGTTCATCGCCTCGATCGCCGCGATCTGATCGGCGATCGGCGGTGCGGAACCGTTCTGCAGGGCAGCCTGGCGCTCCTGCAACCGCTCACTGCGTTCGCTCAGTTGTGCGTACTCGTCCTCGAGGACGCCCTGCGTACCGAGCTGGTAGGCCGATTCGACCTGCGACTCGTTCTCGGCACTCTGGAGCATGCCGACGGCCTGTTCGAACGGCTGGAAGTGCGAGTCGGTCAGGGTGACGGGCGAGTTCTGGTTCGCCGATTCGAACGCCTCACGCGCCGACGACGACTCTCCGTCCCGGATCGAATCGAGCGACGCGCTCAAGGCTTCGGCGGTCGCGTTCAGTTCGGCCTGTCGCTGTTCGAGGGCAGCAGCTTCTTCCTGCAACTCGCGCTGTTGTTCGCCAGAGATCGCCGTGATGGCGACGAGATTCGCAACGCCGACCGAGGGCTGCTCCTCGGAGAGCGTTCGATTGACCGTCGGCTCGTCTCTGAAGGACTGCTGGAGTTCGAGCTGTGAGACGAGGGCGTCCTTCGTGAGAACGTTGTCCCCTCTGACGATCACCTGCGCAGAGGTTCCGTTCTCGTTTCCACTATCGAAGTTGTTCTGCGCGTACGAGAGCGCCGTCGATTCGTCCGAGTCACCCTGGAACGTATCGAGCGAGGACGTCTGGTCCACCATCCCTGCGCCCGCGCCCATGATCACAGTGAAAACCAGCATAACCGCGATCACCGCTTTGGAGTGATCCATGATCGCTCCGGCGAGGCGGTCCATCCAGCTCATGGGAGAACCGGTCCTCCGGTGGTCGTCGCTTTGGTTACCCGTCGTTGGTCGGCAGTCATCTTGTGACTGAATATTCAATCAGCACTTAAGAACTTTCTCACTTCACGTGCCCGCCGCTGAGCGAGTCGATAACTGATAACTGACACACACACACACACACAC
>JGI2924J29684_1077798_pt1 | contig 22709 bp, 19 predicted proteins | sample BenlonsequencITS_FD_29684 | JGI IMG/M metagenome (IMG submission 29684)
GGAGCCATAGCAGCGCGGCTACTTCGCAGCCAGTACCTGCTCGTAATAACGTTCGTACATCGGGATGATGCGGCTCGTGCAGAACTTATCCTGAGCGGTTTTGCGAGCAGCCTCCGCCATCGTCCGCTGCAGCGTGTCGTCGGTCAGGATTCGAATCGCGCCCGCGGCCATTGCTTCCACATCGCCTACAGCGAAGAGCAGGCCGTTCACGCCATCTTCCACCAGCTCCGGCACGCCGCCGACGCGGGTTGCGATGCACGGAACGCGGCAGGCCATGCCTTCGAGAGCGGCGAGGCCGAAGCTCTCCATCTCCGATGGCATCAGCATCAGGTCGCCCAGCGGCAGCAGGTCCTGCACGCTGTCCTGCTTGCCCAGAAAGTGGATGCGGTCCTGGATGCCGTACTGCAGCGCGAGATGCTCTGCGATGGAACGGTCGGGGCCGTCGCCAATCAGCATCAGCCGGCTGGGTACCGCGCGCGCGACGCGGGCAAACGTCTCCACCACATCGCCCACGCGCTTCACACGCCGGAAGTTCGACAGGTGAATCAGGATCTTCTCGTCGTCCCGCGCGTACTTCGGTCGCAGCTCGCGGCGCTTGGCCTCATCCGGTGTGTAGACGTCGCAGTTTACGAAGTTGCGGATCACTTCGATCTCGCGGGTGATGCCGAAGGAGCGTTCTGTCTCCTCTTTCAAGTGCGCGGAGATGCTGGTGACGCCGTCGCTCTGCTCGATGCCGAATCGCGTGATGGGCAGGTAGCCGGGATCCTGGCCGACCAGTGTGATGTCTGTGCCGTGCAGTGTGGTGATGAAGGGCAGGCGAATGCCCTTGGCTTCCAGCATCTGGCGCGCCAGCAGGGCGCTTACGGAGTGTGGGATCGCGTAGTGCACATGCAGCAGATCGAGACCGTAGAACTCGGCCACTTCCGCCATGCGACTGGCGAGCGCCAGGTCGTACGGCGGGTACTGGAAGAGCGGGTAGGTGGTCACCGCGACCTCGTGGAAGAAGATGCCTTCCTCGCGGCCTGTCAGCCGAAACGGCTGCTGATAGGTGATGAAGTGCACCTGGTGGCCGCGCGCTGCCAACTCAATGCCCAGCTCCGTCGCGACCACGCCGCTGCCGCCGTAAGTGGGATAGCAGGTGATGCCAATCTTCATCGCGATGCTCCGCTTGCCAACCGGTTAGTCCGCCAGTTCCACAAGCAGAACGCCGTCGGTACCGTCCACCTCGTTCAACTTCACCTCGATGATCTCCTTCGAGGAGGTTGGCACGACGCGGCCGACAAACTGCGCCTCGATCGGCAGTTCGCGATGTCCGCGGTCGATCAGTACCAGCAGCCGAACGGAGCGCGGACGGCCGTGGTCGAAGAGTGCATCCAGTGCGGCGCGGATGGTGCGGCCGGTGTACAGCACGTCATCCATCAGCACGATGTCGCGGCCGGCGATGTCGAACCCGATATCCCCGGCCTGCACCGTCGGCTTGGGGCCTGCGGTTGAGAGGTCGTCGCGGTAGAACGAGATGTCGAGCACGCCCGTCTCGACCGGCTGCTTCTCAATGCCTTCGATGATCTTTGCGATGCGCTTGGCCAGCGGCACGCCACGGCGCTTGATGCCGATCAGGCCCAGGTTGCCGCTGCCTTCGTGCTTCTCCACGATCTGGTGCGCCAGGCGTACCAGCGTGCGATCGATCTCGGACGCGGACATCAGTCGGCCCTTTTCGCGGATGCGTGGCTTCGTGGTGTCGGCTGCGGCGGGGCTGGTGTTGTCGCTCATCGTGCGCTGATGATACGAGGGGGCCGAAGCGCAGGGCAAGTCTGCGGCGGGTGTTAGCTCAGATTGCGCTGCCGCCGCGCGCGGAAAAGCGCCCCGGCAATCCATCCGCAGACCGATCCGGCAACGATCAACAGCATCACCGTCATGCCGTATCCCGCAATGAAACTTCCTGCGTGAAATTCTGGTGACTGCAGAAATCCAAGCAGCTCGGGCGGTGGCGGCGAGGTCTCCATGATCTGTTTCATCATCGCGTCGGACGCCGCACTGATCTTGTCGTCCATCACATGCGAGTGGAAGCGATACCGCAGAACGAACCCCGTGATGCCCGTGATTACGGCGACCAGCGTGCCCATCATCAGGCCGAGCGTACCGCCCAGGCGTGTGCCGGTGGCCGGGGACATCTCGCGCAGGGGACGCGCGCGCTGGTAGAACGCCACAGCAGCCAGCGACAGCATGGGGACCAGCAGCAGCGTAAGTCCACCCACCGTTCCATCCGCCACAGAACTTGGAATGGCAGCGGCAGGCACCACACCCGCCAGCGTCGCTACACTCAGGATGCGCAGGGCAACCGGCCAGTCCAGCGAGGTCGCATCGACCGACGGTCCGCCTGTCGCGCCGCCGGCGGCATTCGGCAGCGTCTCGGCATGCTCGCGTAACGCATGCTCTGACACGGTAAGTTGCGGCAGACCGCAATGCGCGCAGAATGCAGCCGGACCGTCATCGACGGCCGGCAGTGTTGCGCCACAGCGGGGACAGCTTTGCACCATTAGGAAAAGGCTACAGCAAAGCGCGCCGTCTCCGCAGCCGGGCGTTGAGCGCACCCGCTTTCGTTGCATCATGGACGGTATGGATACTCAGGACAAGGCACCCGGCGTGGTGCTTTCACTCGCAGGGCAGGTCGCCCTGGTGACAGGCGGATCACGCGGCATTGGCGCGGCAACCGTGCGCCTCTTCCGGCAGGCAGGCGCGCGCGTGGCCTTCAGCTACCGCGCCGCAGAAGAGCAGGCGCTCGCCCTCCAGGCAGAGATGGGCGGGCCATCCGTCTGCCTTGCTATCCGGCAGGAACTTGCCTCCGCCGCCGACGGCGACGCCCTGGTCGCCGCAGCCGTCGCCCACTTTGGCCGTCTCGACTGCATGATCGCGAACCACGGCATCTGGCCGCCGCATGATGCGCCCATCGGCAGCATGACCGACGCCCAGTGGCGCGGCACGCTCTCCATCAATCTCGACAGCGTCTTCGGCCTCGTGCGCGCCTCGGTCGCGCAGATGCAGCAGCAGAACCCGTCCCAGACGAAGGCCGCAAAAGGCCACATCGTTCTCGTGAGCTCCACCGCCGGCCAGCGCGGCGAGGCCTTCCACGCCGACTACGCCGCCAGCAAGGGCGCGCTCATCAGCATGACCAAGGGGCTCTCATCCGAACTCGCGGGCGAAGGCATCTACGTCAACTGCGTCGCGCCCGGCTGGGTCCGCACGGAGATGAGCGCCGCCACCCTCGACGACCCATCCATGGCCGACCGCGTCTTCCGCGTCATCCCGCTCGGCCGCGTCGCGACTCCCGACGAAATCGCCGGTCCCATTCTCTTCCTCTGCACGCCCTGGGCAGGCTTCGTCTCTGGCGAGATCTTCAACGTCAACGGCGGTGCCGTCCTGGTCGGCTAGTCCCTACTTCGAGCGAAGAATGCGCGCAGGATTCCCGGCGACTGTGGCCCCCGCCGGGACATCCTTCGTCACCACCGAGCCTGCACCGATGATCACGTCATCGCCCACCGTAACGCCCGGCAGCAGGATCGCACCGCCACCAATCCAGCAGTTCCGCCCGACCGTGACCGGCCTGCCATTCTCCAGACCGCTCAGCCGCGTCGCATGATCCCGCGGATGATCTGCTGCATAGATCTGCACCGCCGGGCCAATCTGCGTACCATCGCCAATGTGGATCGGCATCACGTCCAGCAACACACAGTTGAAGTTCAGGAAGACGCCCTGACCCATGTGGATGTTGTAGCCGTAGTCGCACGCAAACGTGCTGCGAACCTCGGACCCTGCGCCAAAACTGCCCAGCAGGACGCGCAGCAGCGCAGTCCGCTCGGCGCTATGGTCGGTCGAGTTCAAGCGCAGCAGTTGTGCCTGACACCAGATGCGCTCGGCGTCCAGCTCGGCGTCTTTTGCCTGGTAAAGTTCACCGCGCAGCATCTTCTGCTTCTCGGTGGGGGCGGCGGGATGCAATCTCTCGAACATGACATACTCTGATGCCTCGCCATCGCTGCGCGGAGGCATGTACCCTCGGCTTGGGACGTACGTCCAACACCGTATCACTGAGGTTCGATTGCCCACTCGAGTTCAACCCCTGAAGACCGCGCTGCTCCTGGCCCTGCTCGCAGGCACCTTTGCCTACGCCCAGCAGCCCCAGGCACCCAAGCGCGAAGAGAACATCGTCGTCACCCAGCCCAAGCCGGGCGAAGAGCTTGATCAGGTCAAGGCCCGCGCCGCACTCAACGCCATGTACAGCGCGCTGGGTGGCGCCCGCTGGCTCAACCGCGGCGACTACGTTCTCAAGGGCCACACCTCGTCCTTTTACAAGAACGCCCCCACCGGCGTCGGCGACTTCCTGCAGTTCCACCACGCCCTCCCCAACAACCAGTGGGAAGACCGCATCGAGCTCACCAAGAAGCGCGACATCGTCCAGCTATGGACCACCACCGAAGGCGTCGAGATCACCTACAAGGGCCGGAAGCCCCTGCCTAAACCGCAGCAGGAAGACTACTTCCGCCGCATCAAGTACTCGCTCGATACCATTGCGAACGTCTGGCTGAAGGACCCGGCAACCCTGCTCATCTACGGCGGCACCGCCGTCGTCGCGCGCCGCCAGGTGGAACAGATCACTCTCATCGACAAGGACAACAACTCGGTCGAAGTCGACATGGAGACCAGCACCCACCTGCCGCTCCGCCGTATCTTCAAATTCCGCAACGCCACCTACAAAGACTTCGACGAAGACGTCGAGGAGTACAGCGACTTCCACGACATCGATGGCATCCCCACGCCCATGGTCACCACGCGCTACTCCAACGGCGACATGGTCGCCCAGCGCTTCGTCGAAGAGATGCACTACAAGCCGGTTGACCCCGCACTCTTCACACCCAACGCGCCCATCGGGAAACACAGCTACTAGTGTTGCGGGCCACCTTCATCGTCGCAATTGCCGGCCTCAGCCTGAGCATCTCCGCACAAACGGGGAAAAGGCCCGCCGGCAAGGCCGAGCTTGAGCTGAATCTGGAAGCGCGCGATGTCGTCCGCGGCGTCCCCACCACCTTCCACGTCATCCTCCGCAACATCGGTACGCAAGACATCCGCCTGCCCGAGCCATCCCTGGGCTGCGCCAGCGCCACCAGCGGTGCTGTCCTGCTGGTGGAGAAACACACCCCGGAGCTGCCCGGCCTCGACGACCTTCTTACACATAGGTGCAGGGCAGACCTCACGTACACCCAGGACTTCCTCAAGCAGGCAAAGTCATGGGTGCTCCTGCGTCCCGGCGGTTACCTCGAACGCGTCGCCAGCCCCGGCCGCATGCACTACGAAAATCAGGGCGCCGGTACCTACGACCTCTTCGCCGAGTACACCCCACCCGTCCTCGAACCTGACCAGCGCCGCGCTCTGGCCGATGCCGGATATCTCTACCCGCAGGCCCGGCTCATCAGCAAACATGTCGTTCTGCGGAAGGACCGATAGCCGCCGCCAAGGTCCTTTTCGAACTCAAAATTTCCTCGAATTCGCGAAATGATATCAAAGCAGAACTTAATCGTTTCGCGGCACCGGCGCGGCGGATTCTGACGCTGAAATCTCAGTCAAGATAGCGGAAATGGGCCAAAAAGCCCTAAACCCACGACTGAGAGTAGGTGCCACGTGTATCTCAACAGCAATCTTTCCAAAGGCCACACGCAGCGCGCGCAGGATCACACCCAGGCGACCCGCCGTGCGTGGGCAAAACCCGAAATCCAGATCGCGCACATGCGTGACGCAGCCAACGGACAGACCGGCACATTGGACGGTATCTTGATCAACATCGGCAACGGCCCGATCCTCGGCCTCGCCTCGTAATCGCGCCTCACAACCCCTGCAAACAAAGCGGGACGGCCTCATAGGCCGTCCCGTTCCCCTTAACGCACATCCAGCGCAACGATCTTTGCAGCGCCGGCGATCCCATTCACGACATCCGTCTGCAGTACCACTTCAAAGTCATGATCTTTCGACGCCGGGCCTAGCTGTCGCTGCAATTCACGCATGCTCTCCGGCGACGCCAGAAACTCACCCGCAGCCGCCGTGCCGCTCATCCCAATTCCTGCTGCCACCATCACCACCTGGCCCAGAGCCTCGCTGTGAACGCGAGCCACCAGCGCATAATCGCGATTCACGATGGTCATCTTGTCATGCAGTCGCACGGACCACTGTCTCGATGCGGGCGAAGTCGCATCGCGTATGTAATACAGATCCGCATCGCTGCCCGCAAACCGGAAGCGCAGAGGCTCCAGCAACTGCAGCGTCCACTGGTTATCCAACCCACCCAGAAAGATCACCGGACCCTCGCGCAGATCGTTCAGCGTCGTGCCCAGGTTCAGCCGCACGCGCACCTGCCGGTGCTGTCGCTCCACCACAGACTCCAGCTTCATCATCGCCAGCACGTCGGAGTACACCACGTTCTCGCCCAGCAATTGGTGGTCAAAGAACGTTCCGGACGCGGGCAGACGCGTGTCCGCCAGATCCAGTGCATGCGCAATCGCCTCCTGCGTGGTGTTGGCCGTGCCGTGGCCGTTCTTCCTCACACTCATAGGCAGGCAAAACGTGATGGGACCATTTGCTGCAAAGACCGGCTGCCATAGAACATCGATCGGCGTTGGCCGCATCATCTGCCAGGCAAAGGCTCCGCCCGCACACAGCAACACTGCAGCGACCAGGCCCACGATCCACCACCGCAGCTTTCGCGAAGCAGGAACAGTGACTTCCGGAGCCGAAGGGACCAGCGGCAAGGCGGTGATCTCCGCTGCCGGTTTCTCCTCGAGGCGGGCGGTCTCTTCCGCCTCGCGGCCCGGCAGAAACTCCGGTATATAGGATCCCGGCGTGAGTTCAATCCGCATCTCGGAGGCGTGCGCCTCCTCGTGGTAGTACTGTGCGATCCGTTTTCGGATCTCCGCGACCGTCACGCGCACAATCGGGTCAGACGCCGTGTCGTAATCCGGCGCACGACCAAACACCTCCACGCCCAGCGTCCGCTCCTTCAGGTGCGGTCCGCGACCCTCCAAAGTCTCTTCGACGATGTATCGCAGCAGCGTCGGGTAGCGACGACTGTTGCGAAAGTGCGTGGAATGCAACAGCTTTTCCATCTGCGCGCGAACGGGTTCTGCCTCGTGCGGCGTGGCAGGTAACAGCACATGGGGATCGTGGGCAGTGGGTAGCATATGGTTCCGCTTCGAAAGGTCGAGTGCGAGCATAGGCGCTTCCTGCACCGATTGACAACCTCTTAACCTCCTCTTTACCTATGCATTTTTCGGCCATTTTCCCGGTTTACCTCTCCGTCCATACCCGTTAGACCTGAACAGTTCTTCTCCTTGCTCAATAGAGTCCGCTGGTCATTACTTAGTCCCTTCATCGCGCGGCGACTGATCGCGAAGTGACGGGAGTAACCAACAAAGCCAGAACGGCAAGGATCACTATGAATCGTTACTCGAACATCTTTCGGAGCAGCCAGACGCGCGCGACCCAAAGCCTCTCCTGTGCGGCCGTAACTCTCATGTTGTTGGGCGGTGCCACCGCGGCCCACGCTCAACTCACTACCGCAGACATCGTCGGGACTGTCACGGACGCAAGCAACGCTGTCGTCGGGAATGCCCAGGTCGAGGTCAAGAACCTGGCGACCAACGAGACCCGCACCGTTACCTCGAGCTCCAGCGGCGACTATGTCGTCAGCAACCTCAAGCCCGGCCATTACAGCGTCACCATCACAGCACCCGGCTTCAAGACCTCATCCACCGCCGACCTCGGGATCGAGGCAGGCGATCGCGCCCGTTCTGACGGCCACCTGCAGCTCGGAAACATCAACGAAACCATCAGCGTCGAAGCGCAGACTCCACTGCTTCAGTCGGAGAATGCGACCGTCAGCACGACGGTCACGGCACAGGCCGTGCAGGATCTGCCGCTCAACGGCCGTAACTACGTCCAGTTGGTGCAGCTCGTCCCCGGCGCGAACGAGGGTCCCGGTAACGGTCTCACCTCGGGTGGACGTCCTGACGATCGTCGCCAGTCCTCCTCCATCTCAGTCAACGGCCAGGACGACACGCTGAACAACTTCACCATCGACGGCTTTGACAACAACGAACGCGTCATCGGTACCAGCGGCGTCCGTCCGAACGTTGAAGGCATGCAGGAGATCAGCGTCCAGACCAACAGCTACGCGCCAGAGGCCGGACGCACCGCCGGCGGCGTCATCAACATCGTCACGAAGAGTGGCGGGAACCAGTTCCACGGCAGCGTCTACGAGTACTTCCGCAACGACATCTTCGATGCCCGCACCTTCTCCCAGAACACCGGCCGCAAGCCGGTATTACGTCAGAATCAGTTCGGCGGCAGCATCGGCGGACCCATCTTTAAAGACAAGACCTTCTTCTTCGGTGACTACGAGGGCCTGCGCCAGGTCATCGGCGTCACCTACAAGAGCACCGTTCCCACCCTCGACGAGTACAACAACATCAACGGCATCAATGGCGGTTCGCCCCAGGCGCTGGTAGCGAATGGTGCGGGCACGGCCGGTCGTGCGATCGACCCGATCGCACTGGCTTATCTGAAGCTCTTTCCCGCACCCAACCAGCCCGGTCTGACGAATAACTATATTGTCAGCCCCAGCAAGACGGCCACCAGCAACCTCTTCGATGTGCGCATCGACCATCACTTCAACGCCAGCAATCTCTTCTTTGGCCGTTACACCTACAACAAGGTGGACAGCACCATTCCCCCGGCACTGGGCACTCGGAACGGTCTGGACATCTCCGGTGGACGTTACATCTTCGCCGGTCCGGCGAGCGATGCAGCGCAGCAGTACGCCTTCGACTACACCCACATCTTCACGCAGAACCTGCTGATCGATCTGAAGGCGGGCTTCACCCGCATCAACAACCTGTCGTTGCCGCTCAACTACGGTAAGAACGCGGCAACGCAGGTCGGCTTCGGGCCGAACATGAACTTCAACGCCACCAGCAATGTGCTGCCGCCCATCTCCTTCGGTCCCTTCGCCGATATCGGTGACGGCGCCTACGTTCCCTTGCAGGACATCGACAACACCTTTCAGTACGCGGCCATCGTCAACTGGACCAGGGGGAACCACAACCTGAAGTTTGGCGCGAGCTACATCCGTCGCCAGGCTCGTAATCTGCAGAGCGCCTTTCCGGGTGGTCAGTATGGCTTCAACCTGATCTCGGACAACGTGTCCTCCACACAGATCCCTGATGCGACCGCCCGCCAGAAGAAACAGCAGGATAACCAGCTGGCAAGCTCACTGGTTGGCGCCTTTTCCTCGGAAGGCCGTAATTACAACCTCAACACGCCCGACTACCGCACCTATGAGCCGAGCTTCTTCGTGCAGGACAGTTGGAAGGCGATGCCAAACCTGACCGTGGTCTACGGTCTGCGCTACGACTTGTTCACCCCGTTTACTGAGGCACATGGTCACATCTCGAACTTCGACTTCAACCAGGCTCTTACGCTGAACTCGACCAACGTAGGTCAGGCTCTGAAGGTTCCGGGTGTCAACGGTGTCGACGGCCACGCGGGCATCGGTGTCGATCACAGCAACTTCGCACCGCGTGTCGGCTTCTCCTTCTCGGCGGCGCCGAAGACCGTGCTGCGCGGTGGCTATGGACTCAGCTTCTTCCCCGGCAACTACACCTCCAACGCCGATCTGAAGAATGCTCCGTTCGTCTCCGTCTACTCCCCCAACTGCGTCTCCAGCGTCGGTTACCAGATCCAGAGACAGCAGGGCATCGCAGCCAGTGCGTCCAACCCGGATTGCGCCACGGTTGCCGGTGCAATCCCGACGTTTGACGCGGGCCTGCCCTTGCCCGCCGCGCAGACGATCAACAGCCCGGCGCTCTCCTTCACCGCGGAAAGCCCGAACTTCCGTTCCGCGATGATTCAGCAGTTCAATCTGCAGGTGCAGCAGCAGTTTGGCGCCAACGTCCTGACCATCGGTTACGTCGGCAACATCGGTCAGCACCTGCCGCAGACCATCAGCGACATCAACGTTCCCAAGCCCGGTAACTCAACCATCCCTATCAGCCAGGGCGGTACGTCCAGCGCACGTCCTCTCAACGCGGTCCTGCCGAACCTGGGCGGTGTCAGCTGGATCATCAGCGAAGGCATCTCCAACTACAGCGCGTTGCAGGTCTCCTTCCAGCGTCGCTTCGTGCACGGCCTGTCGTTTGACGGCAACTACACCTGGGGCCGCGCGGCAAACGATGTCACTGGCTTCTCGCAGGAGGGTGCTCAGGGCGCGTACAACGCAGATCCGACGCGCATTCGCCTGATCGACTACGGCCTTGCGGAGAACAACATCAAGAACCGCTTTGCTCTCTCGCTCAACTACGCCATCCTGGATGGCCATCACTACAGCAACGCCTTTGAGACGTTCGCACTGGGCGGCTGGCAGATCAACACCATCACCGTGTGGCAGGGCGGCAAGCCCGTCTCCATCCTCAACAGCAGCTCTGCATCCCTGCCCGGTGACTCCGGGTATAACAACCGCGCCACTCCCATCAACAACGGCGGTACCGATCGTCCCAACCAGATCGCCGCTCCGGATCTTGGCACCCACACGAATGCCAGGTACTTCAACACGGCTGCTTTCGTTCCGCAGCCGCTGGGCACCATCGGTACCACGCAACGGAATAACGTCTTCGGTCCGCACTTCCGTCACATCGATCTGTCGCTCTTCAAGGACTTCCGCGTCACGGAACGTACCAAGGTACAGTTCCGTGCGGAGAGCTTCAACATCTCCAACACACCCAGCTATCAGTTGACGCAGGGCAGCGGCAACGTGCAGCTTGGCAACTCAGCCTTCGGTACCGTCACCGATGCCGACTCCAACTACACGCCGCGACTCTACCAGTTCGCACTCAAGCTCAACTTCTAACTTCTGTACAAGTTGTGTCACTGGCCTCCTGCCGGATAGCGCAACTGCTGTCCGGCAGATTTTTTACAGGCCGCATCCTACAGACCATGAAGACATTCACTTCGATCACGGCCATGGCTTTACTGGCAGTCGTAACCCAGGGCTGCGGAGAGAAGGCAGCGCAACCCGCGCGCGCCGTGCCGACTGCCGCCTTGAAGGCACCAGCGCCGACCGGCGATTGCGCTGCGAGCGAGATCAAGCTGACCTTCGACGGTCGCGACGGCGAATACACCGGCATGTCCCACGACGGAACGCTGATGGTCCTGCGCAATACCAGCGCCCGAACCTGCCGTGTGCCCAAGCGCCCGCAGCTCACATTCACAGACGCCGCGGGCAAACCCGTCGCGGTACAGGTCAACGTGCCGCGCGGCATGCATCCCGGCCCGGTGCTGGTGCCCGTCACTCTCGGGCCCGGCACCACTGCACAGTCCACGCTGCGCTGGGTCGTGGGCCCCGTCTACGACAAGAACACCTGTGCCGACACAGCCCGAGCCTCCATCACCCTGCCCGGCGGCCAGGCCTCGGCCAACCTGCACATGCACGTCTGCGGACAGACAGGCTCGCCCCTCGAGTTCGAAGAGGAGTGGCTGCAGCTCTCCTCCGAGGCAAACACCCAGGGGTAGGCAGTCGTCGACGCGGTAGAGTCTTTGTTGTGGAGAAGCAAACAGACAAGCTGGGATTGATCGCAGGCAACGGCAGTTTCCCGTTCCTGCTGCTGGACGCTGCGCGTGCCCGAGGGCTGCATGTGGTCGTCGCCGCCATCAAGGAAGAGACCGATCCGGAGATGGACGTGCGCGCCGCGAGCGACTCCGGCATGGAAGTGCACTGGATGAGCCTGGGAGAGTTATCAAGGCTCATTGAGACGTTTCAAAAGGCGCACGTTCGCAACGCCGTAATGGCCGGACAGGTCCGCCACAAGCAGATCTTCTCCGCCATCCGCCCCGACTGGCGACTCGCAAAACTACTCATGAATCTCCGCACCCGCAACACCGACATGCTGCTGGGAGCGATTGCGAAGGTCCTGAGCGATGAGGGCATCGAACTCATCAGTTCCACCGCATATCTTGAGCCAATGCTGGCAAAGTCGGGTGTGCTGACGCAACGCGCGCCAAACGAAGTTGAGCGGAACGACATCGCCTATGGCCTGACGGTCGCACGTGGCATCGCCGGTTTTGACCTGGGGCAAACCGTCGTCATTGCGGCGGGAGCGTGCGTCGCAGTCGAGGCGATGGAGGGCACGGACGCAACCATAGCCCGCGCCGGCGCGCTGATGGAATCGGTCGAAGAGGAATCATCGACACTGGCCAGGTCGCTGACGGTCGTGAAGGTCGCGAAGCCAAAGCAGGACCTCCGCTTTGACGTGCCCGTCGTCGGTGTGCCCACCATCCGGGCGATGGCAGCGGCGGGCGCAACCTGTCTGGCGATTGAAGCCGGGCGGACGCTGCTGTTTGATGAGGCTTCGATGCTGCGCGAGGCGGATGCTGCCGGGATCGCCGTGGTTGGTGAAGCGAAACCAGCAATGGTCTAAGTCACACCGCAGCTTTACCGCGGCACTTCAAAGACTTACCCAATCTTGCGCGTTTGCGCTTCCCGCAGCATGTGGGCTGAGTCATACTGATCACCGATTGCAAAAATAGAGCCGCGGCGGCGTGTCCTGCCACGGCTCGAAGCAAATGATCGAACGGGCCAAGGGAGATTCACCATGCAGCGTGCAGGATTGTGGTCGATGGTAGTGGTTGCGGTGCTGGCAGTGGGTGCCACCGCGCGTTTGGCAATGGCAGCGGGCGCAGGCGCCATGCTGGAACCGGGCGCTTCCGCGCCGAACTTCACGCTGCCCTCGCAGGAGGACAAGCAGGTGAGCCTGTCGCAGTACAAGGGCAAGTGGGTCGTCCTGTACTTCTACCCGAAGGATCAGACGGCCGGCTGCACCCTGGAAGCGCATAACTTCCAGCGCGACCAGGCTCTGTATGACAAGAATAACGCAGCAATCCTGGGCGTGAGCCTGGACACCGCTGAGAGCCACAAGATCTTCTGCACCAAGGAGAACCTCACCTTCAAGCTTCTCGCCGACCCGGAACACAAGGTCGTCGACGAGTACGGCGTCCCTGTGATGGCGATGGGACCGATGAAGGCCGCCAAGCGCGTGACGTACCTGATCTCGCCCGCGGGCAAGGTCGTTAAGGTATGGCCGGATGTGAAGGTCGCAAACCACAGCGAGGAAGTCCTGGCCGCGATCGCAGAAGCCAAGGCTGCAAAGTCGTAAGCTACGTTTTCGAAAAAGTGCAGGGCGAGCCTCCGGGCTCGCCCTTTTGCCTGCCCTGCTACTGAATCTTCTTCAGCGTGATCGACCTCGGGACGCAAAAAGGCCCGGAGCCTCAGGGATGAGGAGCCGGGCCTTTTTGCTTGCCTTAACTTCAGTGGTGCGGGTTGGGGAAGAACCGGATTACTTGGTGGCCTTCTTGGTTGCCTTCTTCGCGGTGGCCTTGGTTGCCTTGGTGGCCGTCTTGGAAGCTGTCTTCGAAGCCGTCTTGGTCGCCGTCTTTGCAGACGTCTTCTTTGCTGCGGTCTTCTTAGCAGGAGCCTTCTTGGCCACTGTCTTCTTGGCTACGACCTTCTTGGCCACAGCCTTCTTTGCTACGGCCTTCTTGGCCACAGCCTTCTTTGCAGGAGCTGCTTTCTTCGTTGCCAAAGTTTTGCCTCGCTGGTTGGATTTTGCCGCCTTGCTGCTGACGACCTTGCCACCACGTTTCGTCACCGACGGTTTCGTGGCAGACTTCGTTGCACCGGACTTCTTCGCGGGAGACTTCGTCACGACGGCTTTCTTCGTGGAGGTCTTCTTCGCGACAGTCTTCTTTGCTGGTGCGGATTTCTTCGTGACCACAGGCTTTGCTGCTGTCTTGACTACTTTCTTCGCAGCCTTCTTCGCGGGTGGCGGAGGTGGCGGCGTCTTCTTGGCTGCCTTCTTCGCTGCGGGTGGAGGCGGCGGAGGTGTTTTCTTAGCAGCCTTCTTGGCCGCGGGCGGCGGAGGCGGTGGCGTCTTCTTGGCGGCCTTCTTCGCTGCAGGTGGCGGCGTCTTCTTCGCTGCCTTCTTGGCCGTGGCCTTCGCGGGCGCTGCCTTCTTGGCCGGCGTGGGAATGCTGCTCAGCGTGGTCGCAACGGGAATCTCTGCGACGCTCTGCTCAGGAACGACGGACTCTTCGTCAGCCGGGGTATAAGGATCCACCTGGCTTGAGGGCGGCGCCTTCAGCGTGGCCTCTTCCGCATGGTGCTCGCTATGCAGCATCTTGTCGCTGCCCTCGGCGTCGGTGTCGTCATCGCGATCTTCTTCATCGTCGATGTCGTCTTCTTCGTCATCCAGTGTGACGTCGTCATCATCATCGTCCGAGGTCGTGGTGACTTCGTCCTCTTCGTCTTCGTCGTCGTCGAAGTCCTCGTCGGCGTCCTCTTCGTCGAGCTCCGGCTCGTCGTAGTCGTCCTTGGGCGCGGCGTAAAGCTTCAACTCTTCATCGAACATCATGGTTCAACCTCCAGCTACCGATGCAGGTAGGATGCAACAAACCCAGCGGACGCATGAGGCAATCGCAGACGAATGACACGATTGCAACACAGCAATATGGTGCACCGCAGATGGTGCAATGGCAAGAAGAAGTTTTCCGTGCGAGCAGAATTTGGTTCTGCTGCTTCTTCGTACAGCACCGCAGTTGTTGTCCGCGTTCTGCGCACAACGTTCTATCGCAACTGTAGCTCGCTTGCATAGCCTGTGCGCATACGTACTTTGTGCCATTCGCTAAACTGAACAGATGGCCCCGATCGTCAAAGCAATCCGCGGCACGCGTGACCTGCTGCCCCCTGAGACTGCCCTGTGGAATCGTGTCGAACGCACGGCACGCGATGTCTTCGCACGCTACAACTTCGGCGAGATCCGCACACCCGTTCTTGAAGCGACCGAGCTCTTCGCACGCGGCGTTGGCGAAGAGACCGACATCGTCAGCAAAGAGATGTACACGTGGGAAGACCGCGCACGCGCTGCAAGCGAGAAGGCCCAGTCACTCACGCTGCGGCCCGAGAATACAGCCGGTGTGGTGCGCGCCTACATCGAGCACAAGCTGGGCGATACGGGCCAGTTGCAGAAGCTGTACTACATCGGCCCGCAGTTCCGGCGTGAGCGCCCGCAGAAGGGCCGCTACCGTCAGTTCTTCCAGATCGGTGCAGAGGTCATCGGACCTGCAACCAGCGGCAGCGAATCACCGCTGCGCGATGCGGAGATCCTGGAGATGCTTGCCACGCTGCTGGACGAGCTTGGTATTCCACGCGCGAGCGCGGAGAACGAGTACAAGGGCTGGCGCCTGCTGCTCAACTCGGTTGGATCGTCGACTGATCGCCCGCGTTACGTTGCCGCTCTGCGCGAGGCGCTGCTGCCGGTGAAGGATCAGATGTGTCCCGACAATCAGCGGCGTGCCGAGACGAATCCACTGCGCGTGCTCGACAGCAAGGACGAGGCCGACCAGGAGATCATCAACGCTCTGCCGAAGATCGCCGACTATCTGGACGAAGCATCGACGCAGCACTTCAACGAGGTGAAGGCTGCGCTGGATGCCTGCAGCGTGCCGTACACGGTGAACCCGCGACTGGTGCGCGGTCTCGACTACTACACGCGCACGACGTTTGAGTTCACGGTGGACCTGGGTCTGGGCACGCAGAACGCGCTGCTGGGCGGCGGTCGCTACGACGGTCTGAGCGAGATGCTGGGCGGCCCCAAGGCTCCGGGCATCGGCTTCGCTATCGGTGAGGACCGATTGATCCTGACGCTGCAGGCGCTGGAAGAAGCTCGCGTCGCTGCTGAGGGTGAAGCAGACGCTGCGAAGATCGACGCCTACATTGCACCGCTCAGCCCTGCGCAGAACGCCGCTGCGCTGGCGCTGGCACGCACGTTGCGTACCGGTGGACTGAGTGTTGAAGTCGGTGACGGTACCTTCCGTCTGAAGAAGAGCTTCGACGCTGCAGACCGTGTGGCTCGCAGCATCGTCATCCTGGGCGAGGATGAGGTCAGTGCGAAGTCTGCAACGGTGAAGACGTTCAGCACAGGCGACCAGGCGAAGGTTGCGTTTGAGGATCTGCCGCAGGCATTACGCGGTAAGGTGTAGTGCGGACCCCACGTCTCACAGGCGAGATGTGGGGTCCGCTTCTGCAGATTTACTTGATCACGCCGCGCTCGCTCTTCGCAATGAACTCGGCGAGGTAGCCGACGCGCTCCCCGAACTCGCCCGCAGCGATCTTCTCGCGGATGGCTTCCAGCGCCTGCGAGGTATTCATCTTGTTGTTCTGCAGCAGGCGGTAGGCGGCACGCAGCTGCTTGATCTCTTCCGGCGTAAAGCCGCGACGCTCCAGCCCAACCTTGTTGATGCCGAAGGCTCGGTTCTCACGGCGGACGCTGGTGAGCGAGTAGGGCATCACATCCTGCGTGATGGTCGTTCCGCCGCCGATGTAGGCATAGGCGCCGATCGTGCAGAACTGGTGCACCGGTGCGTTGGCGCTCAGGACCGCATAATCCTCCACGATGACGTGACCGGCAAGCGTGGCGCCGTTGGGCAGGATGCAGCCGTTGCCAATGTGCGAGTCATGGCCGATGTGGACGTAGGCCATGATCAGGCAGCCATCGCCAATGGTCGTCTCGCCGCCGCCGCCTGCGGTGCCGCGGCTGATGGTGATGCTCTCGCGGAAGGTGTTGCCGTTGCCGATGGTCAGCCTCGTCGGCTCGCCCTTGTACTTCAGGTCCTGCGGGCTGCAGCCGAGGGAAGTGAAAGGGAAGACGCGGTTGTCGTCGCCCATGGTCAGGTGACCGTCGAGGATGACGTGGCTCACCAGTTCGCAGCGCTCGCCCAGCACGACGTTCGGCCCCACGATGCAGAAGGGGCCGACGGTGCAGCTCTCCGGCACCACGGCGCCGGCGGCGACAATCGCGCTGGAATGGATGGGCATCGTTAAACCGCGGCCTCGGGAAGTGCGGTCGCGTCCTGCTGCGGGTTCGATTCGCCGACGGTGGTTGGGGCGGCTGGGGTGGTCGGCGCGGCAGCGGGAGCCGTGGGGCGCGGTACGAGCTGGCACATCACCGTCGCCTCGCAGGCGACTTTGCCGTCCACGGTGGCGACGCCATGCATCTTCACCGCGCGCGAGCGCCACTGCAGAACAGTGACCTCAATGCGGAGCTGGTCGCCCGGCGTTACGGGCCGGCGGAACTTCGCGCCGTCGATGCCGGTGAAGACCATCAGCTTGTTTTCGCGGTCGGGGATCTCGTTCAGCAGAAGGCATCCGCCGGCCTGCGCGATCGCTTCCACGATCAGCACGCCGGGCATCAGCGGGTAGTCCGGAAAGTGTCCGGTGAAGTGCGGCTCGTTCGCCGTCACGTTCTTCAGGCAGACGATGCGCTGCTTGGGATCCACGTCAATGACGCGGTCGATCAGCAGAAACGGGTAGCGGTGCGGCAGCAGCTTCATAATCTGCTGGATATCCATCACGGGGGCGTGGCTTTCACTCATGGCTCCCAGCAGTATAGTTTGCCGGGGTGCCGGAGTTACGACGGGTGCATGAACCGTCGACCGCAGCCGCGTGACGAACCCACGCCGCTAGTCGTCGTCATCGTCCTTGTGGGCGTCCTTCGGATGCAGGATCATCTGCGGCACCGCCGCGGCATTGCCCATGGCATCCTGCCACAGGATCACGTTTAGTTTGCGCGGGTCGGCCCGGTCTTCGTGGGTAAAGTCCATCTTCGCCGAGGCCTTCGCACCAATGGCCTGGGGGGTGTTCGCGGTGTAGATCAGTTTGTTGTCGCGATTGCTGTAGTCGGCCGTGAAGGGCTCAGCGGAGCCGTCGCCGCTGAAGATCTGGATCAGCGGTGCGGAGGCATCGTTGTTGTTCATGGGCGGCAGGCCCAGCAGGTCTTCCATGGTGCGCAGCACGCTCACGGTCGTGTAGAAGGTGTGATCGACCGTCGCGCTGGGGCCGTGCGGTGCGTACTTGCTGGCGATCAGAGCGATGCTGCGGTGCGCGTCCACGTGGTCCGCGCCGTCCTGCGCATCGTCTTCCAGCGCAAAGATTGCAGTGCTGTCCCACAGGTTACTGTGCGAGATGGCATCGACCAGCCGGCCAACGGCCAGATCGTTGTCCGCAACGGAGGCGCGCGGCGTCGGGCTGCCGGCCTTGGTGCCCGCCGTGTGGTCGTTGCCCATGCGCATCATGATGAAGTTCGGCATGGTGTCGTGGCCCGCTGCCAGATCACGCTTCCACTGCTCCACATGGTTGCGAAACTCTTCGAAACGAAGCTGTTCCGGGAATTCGAGTCCGAAGTCCGGGTAGAGCGGATCGTAGTGGTTCTGGAGTTCGGGCTTGGTCGCGGTGTTCTTTGCGATCAGCGGAATCGGCCAGGGGTAAGGGCTGTTGCCGCCGCCATAGTTTGTGGGGATGGGCTCGCCAGGCAGAATCGCCGTGCGCGGGCAGCCCGTCGCCTGGCCTTCCGGAGTACCCAGCAGCGGGCTCTTGTCTTGCGCGACGTGCTTGTCGGTGCAGAAGTCGGTGTTGATGAATTCGCCGAAGTTCATCAGCGTCTTGCCGTGCCGCGCGACGTTCGTCCAGATGTAGCCGCTCGCCGGCTCGTTGACGTCACTGATGCCTTCAGCCAGCGGATAACCCTGCTCGACGACACCCTCGAAGTCATACATGCGCTCGCCGCCGCGATAGCTCTGCTGCCAGATGCGTTCGGTGTAGTCGCTGGTGATCCCTGCGGTCGACCATACGTGGCCGTTGCCGGAGACCTCGCCGGAGTCATAGAAGTTGTCGAGTACGCCGTACTGCAGCGCCAGCTTGTGCTCGTTGGGCGTGATGCTCTTGCCGTACATGGTCAGCGACGGCTCACCGTTGCCTACACCCAGGTCACCCAGGATCTGGTCGTAGGTGCGGTTCTCTTTGATGATGTAGATCACGTGCTTAATGGGATTGGCGCCGCCCGCGAAGCGCAGATGCTCCTGCGCCGCGTTCATGCGGTTGCTGGTCATTACCGCAGCCGACAGCTTCGCCAGGTCCGGCATCGCCTTTGTCAGATCGATGGACGCCACGGAGCCGTAGAGCAGCGTGGCGATGTACGCATGCGCGCGCGGCTTAAAGACCTTTGCCGCTGCCGGATCGTGCGGCGCTGCAGCGGGCGCCGCGTTCGGCCCGGTGCCCTTGCCCTTACCGGTTGCTACGAGCAGATGGCCTGCGTGCACGGTGACGGCGGTGGGGAACCACTCGGTGGGGATGAAGCCTGCGGCGATGGCGGGTGTCTTCGGGCTCAGCTTGTCCGTGGTGTGCAGTACTGCGATGGCGTTCGAGCCGGAGTTGGCGACGAAGAGTTCCTTGCCGTCGTTGCTGAAGGCCAGCGCAGAGGGGATTGCTCCGAAGAGAGTCTGGCCGGGCAGGCGCGTGTCCCATGTGCCCAGCAGCTTCATGCGTGTGCCGTTGAGGCCCACGGCTGCGACGGCATCGCGGTTGGCAAGCGCGACGTACAGCCGCGACTCATCCGCGCTCAGATGCATGGCCGCCGGGTGGGAGCTGGGATCGATGGGTCGCGCGGGCGGCATCAGCGGGAGCGTCTGCACCGTACGACCACTGACAAGATCAAGCTCGGCGACGGCAGAGCCATTCCAAAGACCTACAAAGGCGCGGCGGCCGTCGCGGCTGACCGCGATGCTGATGGGGTAAGTCGAAGGCACGACCGGACTGCTGGCCAGGTCGAAGCGCTTCAGCGTTGCGCCGGTGGCCGTGTCCATCAGCAGCACGTCATCGGAGTAGTCATCGGCGATCAGCAGCCGGTCGGCGGCGCCGTTCTTACCCGGGACGATCGCGAGGCCGGTCGGTACGGGGATCGCCTTGCCCTTGGGTGTGTCTGGGTTCAGTTCATTCTGCGTGCGACCCGGTGCCAGCGTCTGCAGTGGCACTTTCAACAGGCGTTCCGGCGTGATCACGCCATCGCGAAAGCTGTAGACGGCGATGGCGTTGCCGGTGGCCTGCTTGCCCTTACCTTCCGGATCGGTCAGGGAATCCAGGCTGGCATACAGGTGTGTGCCGTCCGATGAGAAGACCAGGCCCGTATAGAGCGTCTGCGGCATGTCGCGCGCGGTCCGGTGCTCCGGGAAGTCTTGTACCGCGTCGGTCGCCGTGTTGATGATGGCGATGGACTGCAGGTAGTCGCTCTCGGCGGTGCCGTAGCCACCGTTGACGACGGCGACATAGCGGCCGTCCGGCGAAGTCACCATGGCCATGGGGAGGCTGTTCAGGCGCTGCGGCGCGCCCAGTACCGGCAGCATCAGCTGCTTGCTGGATGGCAGGTTCAGGACCGTCTGCGGCTGCTGCGCGATGACAGAAGGGACTGCGAGCGAAGCTGAGAAAAGGGCTGCGGTGACGACACGCTGGGGACGCATGTCGAGCATGATACTCAAGCCATATGAAACTGGTATTCCTATCGCTTGGGTGGCTGCCCAGAGAGCCAGTAGGGCTCTCCCGCTGGAATGAAATCGATGTTCGTCTCGTGGAAGACCGTCTTCAGCCAAACGGCACAGTTGTCCATGCCGGGCTCTTCTGACGTGTAGTGCCCCAGCAGGATCATCGCCTTCCTGCGTCCCTGCTGCACGGCATCCAGCGTGTAGGAGATCGTCTCCCACTCAGGAATCTCACCAGCCACCAGCACCTCGACGTCGTCCCGCTCCAGAGCCTGGATCTGCCGTGCCTCGCCGGAAGCTCCCGGCGCGTAAGCGGCCTTGGTGACCTTCATCTTCGGATCGCCAATCACGCGCACAATGCGATTGCCCATCGTTGCCGCAAGCTGTTTGGCCAGTTCGGCGACGGTGATCGTCGGCACGGTAAAGAGGTACTGGTTGTCCGCATGCTGGTATTGCTTCCAGCCAGCCTTCTTCACCCAGCCCTCTGTAATGCCATCCGGCTTGCGTGCGTGCCAGCCGTCATGCCAGCGAAAGATGACGAGGCCATGCTCTTGGATGTAGGCCATCTTTTCGGCATAGACGGGATCGTTCTTGAACATGGTGTCCGCGTCCTGATGGTTATAGAACGTCGGCTCGTGCGTGATGATCAGGTTGTCATGCGCGGCGGCGGCCTTGCGTAGCACCTCCATGGTGGGCGCGATGACCGTCGCAATGCCGGTGACGACGGTGGCCGGATCGCCCGCTTTAATGGTGTCCACCGTGTTCGGAACCGCCGTAACGCCCGCAGCCTCACGCATCTTCGCGATGGCCTGTTCCGCGGTGAGGGACTGTTGGGCTTGCGCTGAGAGTGCCAGTACGAACAGAGCGAGCGAGACAGGGCGAAGGCTTGGCATCGAGGACAGTGTCGTCCTGAGTGACACCCGATGACAAGGGGGCAGGGACAGTAGTGAGAGAAGTCGACTCCCGATTGCAAATCCCCGCTCAGTTTCCGAAAACCCCGTTTTCTGGAATCCATGGCGGCCGCGCTAGGCGAACTGACGGTGAGTCGCTGCAGATCACCTAGCTTTTGAGAACCAGATGCCCACGTCGTTATCGATGAGAAGTCTGATCTCACGGTCATGGATCTCAATCGGGTAGCCCGAGTTATCTAACAGGACTCTTGGTCCGTTGCTCCCGCCACTCCATATTCGCCAGTTCCCTGTGGTCTCAGTTTTAGGCTTCGAAGAGCCGCCTTGGACAAGATCGTATTTCCCATCAGGCTGGAGCCTCAGGTGATCTGCGTTGTGATCACTCGCTTTGTTCTCCGGATCTTCAGATATGTAGACATAATCTCCAACCACAATGCCCGACGTGATTGGTTGCTGGGCATGTTTACACCCTGCGCCGACACCGAATGACGCAAGGATAACGAAAGACAGGAACCTGTTCCTCGAATTCGGCATGGCCCATCATCTCAACGGTCGCTTGCGATGTGCAAGAAAACCTTTTACCCGGAAAGTCTGGTTTTCGGAAAAAGGCGGCTGTGGGCTTTCCGCAAACGCCGTTTAGGGAGTAGCTGACTTCTAACGATAAGCCGACTTCTGTGGAGTTGGTGGGAGCGTCAGCGGAGGCCACCTTACCTCAAGGTCGCCGTAGTAGCCTTAGTCCCATGCACCGAGTCCTATTGCTGATCTTACTGACAGGATCGATTCGAGCTCAGAGCGCTCCGGACGCGATGGAATTGCTCCAAAGGGCGAAGAGCTTTGGAGAAAATACGCGGAGTTGGAGAGCCGAAGCCGTCCAGACGATGCAGGTTTCTGGGCCTGGGTTGAAGCTGGCAAGCACCGATATTCACATCAAACTAGCCGCTGAAGGCCCGCTGAAAATGAGCAGAGTCAACAGCGGGGATGACCGAACAACGATGGTCTGCGACGGAACCCAACAGTTCTATTCAGGGGATGGAGGGCTGAGCTATTACTTGAATGAAACGGGCGGACAGTGCAGCTTTCCACTCATGTCCTTTTACGAGCCATCGCTCATGAACTTCATCGTACCAAGCAGCAATCAAGCGTCTTTGTTCGTTGTCGGCGATGATTACGTCCATCTCGCGGATAGCGAGAGGCGTTGTGTAGTCGTCCGCATCGTGTTGGAGCAGGCCGTTCGCACAATGTGCATAGACCCTATTCGACCTGTCATCTTGCGAGATGTGGTGGAGATAGAGAACAAGGCAAACGGCTTTCGATCGTCAACCACAACCACCTTTCTGAGTTTCGAAGATC
>JGI2924J29684_1077797_pt1 | contig 22704 bp, 20 predicted proteins | sample BenlonsequencITS_FD_29684 | JGI IMG/M metagenome (IMG submission 29684)
GATCGTCTTCTCGGTATCGGTCGAGCAGGATACGCTGGATTGCAAGGTAACGAAGATGGTGCTGCAGCCGGTGGTGGAAAACGCGATCCGCCACGGCATCGAGCCGAAGGGCGCGAGCGGCCGGATCGACATTCGCGTGTTCCGGGACGGCGACGATCTCGTCTACCAGGTGCGCGACGACGGGGTCGGCGCCGACGCGGCGGCCATACAGGCGGTGCTGGACCAACCGGCGAAGGACCAGCGTGGACTCGGGCTGAAGAATATCCATGACCGGCTCAAGCTGAATTACGGCGCCCGCTACGGCGTGACGTTCGAGAGCGCGCCGGGCGAAGGAACCACCGTGACGATCAGGCAACCCTACGAGAAAGGATCGGTGCAAGATGTATAAAGTGATGGTGGTGGACGACGAAATCATCGTGCGCAGAGGCATCATGACCTCGATCGACTGGCCGAGCCACGGCATCGCGATCACGGCGGAGGCGCGCAATGGCAAGGAAGCGCTGATCAAGCTGCAGAGCCACCCCGTCCATCTGATTCTGGCGGACATCCGGATGCCCGTGATGACGGGAATCGAACTGGCCAGGGCGGTCAAGTCCGAATATCCGGACATCGAGTTGATTCTGCTGAGCGGATATGAAGATTTTCAATATGCGAAGGAAGCGATGTCGCTCGGCATTCGCCATTATCTGCTCAAACCGGTCCAGGCCGAAAAGCTGGTCGAGCTCCTCGTCGAATACCGCGATCGGGAGAGACACAAGCGGCTGACGAGGCAGCGGGAATTAATCCGGAACATGCTGTTCAACGAGCAGCTTCCGCACATGAAATCGAAGCTGATGCACAAGCTGCTCGACCGGCGGGCGGATGCCGGGGAGATCCGGGAGCAGGCGGCGACGCTGCGGATTCCGCTCGACGGACCGGCCTACCGGGTGCTGGTCGTGAAGGCGGACGGGAACCGGCTGTTCGCGGAGCACATGACCAGGAAGGAACAGGAAGCGATGGCGTTTGCCTTTCTCAACATCGTGGAAGAGACGCTGCTCGCCCGTTTTCCCGGATTCGTCAGTTACGCGGAGCCGAACACCGTGATCGGCCTGATCAACCTCCGGCCGGAAACGCCGGTCGGGGACGTCTGCGAAGCCGTGCGGACCAATCTGTCGACTAACCTGAGACTGCCCGTCTCGGTCCGGCCCGGTCGTTCCGTACACACGCTGACCCAGATCGCCGATTCTTACGAAGACGCGCTTGGCGCCCTGTCGTGCGGCGCGTGCCGCGAAACGGACAGCCCCGGCGCGTCGGCGGAAGAAGCGAAGGTTCACTCCCGGCTGGTGAAAGAGGCGGTTCGCTACGCCATGACCCATTACGGCGAACCGATCGGACTGTCCGAGACGGCCGAGCACGTCTGCGTGACGCCGGCCCATCTGAGCAAAGTGTTCAAGGAAGAGATGGGCGAAAATTTCATGCGGTGGCTGAACCGGATCCGTGTCGAAGAGGCAAGGCGGCTGCTGGACTCGACCTGGCTGCGAACCTATGAGATCGCGGAGAAGGTCGGTTTCAGGGATTACAAGTATTTCTCGTCGATCTTCCGGACCTATACCGGTTGTTCCCCCCGGGAATACCGGAACCGTCGGTCCGAATCCTTCAACGCCGATGGCAGAGGTTGATCGGTCATGCGTCAGAGGCTGATTGCGGCAGTTCTTGCGGTCGTCATGCCGATTTCGGCATGGTTGCTGGCCGGTTGCGGGGCCGCGTCCGATTCTCCGCGGCAAGCCGGTTTCGAAGTCAAATTCCCGGGCGACGCTCCGTCTCCCAAAATCACGTTGACGCTCGCGCATTCCTGGACGGCGACGTCGACGACGGCCGTCGATGTCGTTCACCGGAAGCTGGTGGAACAGTTCAAGCAGCAGAATCCGGATATCGAAATTTCCGAGGATATTCTTGACAATGCCTCGCTGAAGACGAAGATCCGGACGCTTGCCGCCGGCAACGTGCTGCCGGACGTGTTCATGATGCTCGGCTCGGACGCCGAAAAGCTGCTGGACAACGGCCTTATCATGCCCGTCGACTGGGTGCTGAACACGGATCCGGAGTGGCGGGACAGTTTTCATCCCGAAGCCTTCGAAGATTTCCGGGTCGGCGATGTCATCGCGGGCGTTCCGGTCCAGCTGACGGTCTCTTCCCTCGTGTTCTACAACAGCGAGATTCTGAGGCGCGCCGGTTATATCGAGTTTCCCCGGACCTGGGACGAATTCGTGGACGCCCTGCAGAGAATCAAGGAACTGGGGACGACGCCGATCGTGATGGGCAACAAGGACCAGTGGGTGGCGGTTTCCAGCCTGCTCAGCACGCTGGCGGACCGGCATACCGGCACGGACTGGTTCATGTCGCTCAAAGAGAACAGCGGCGCCAGATTTACCGATCCGGAATTTGTCAACGCGCTCAAGGCGATCAGGGAACTGTCCGATATCGGGGCGTTCAACGCCAGCATCAACAACCTCAACAACAATCAACAGCGGACGGCCTATTACGTCGGACAGGCGGCCATGTTCCTGGAGGGCGGCTGGGCGATCTCGTCCGTCGTCGCCGACGCGCAGAAACCGGTCCTGGATCAGACCCGTCTGGCCATTCTGCCGGCGGTGCCCGGAGGCCGGGGCAAGCCGGACGCGGTCTCGGGCGGATCGGGGTGGGCGCTGGCGCTCAACGCCAATCTGAGGGGGGAAAAACTGAATGCGGCGGTCCGGCTCGTGAAATGGCTCACGGGCGAGAAAGCCGCGGGCATGCTGGCGGAGCTGGGCGACATCTCCGTGTCCCGCGTGACCAGCTACGACCGCAAACAGGCGCCCGCGCTGTTCGCGGAATACCTGGACCTGCTGGAGAAAGTGGACATGACGCCCGTCTATGACGTGCGGCTGCAGCCCATCGTCGTGCAGACGCTCAACGAGGGACTGCAGGAACTGCTGACGCCGGGCTCGAAGCTCGAGCCCGAAGAATTGGCCCGGCGGATTCAGGAGGTTTACGAGCTCGAGCAATACTGAAGCAATACTGACGGCCGACAAAAAAATTGGATATTATCACAAAATTCAAGGATGTTCGCGGGCGGGGCCGCAGTCCTATACTCGTGAATGTAAGCGTTTACCTCCGCGGGGGACAAAACGCGAAACTACAACCAGAGGGGGAGATGAAAGCAATGAGGCTGAAAAAGGCTTCGATTCTGTTCGTCTGTCTGGTGATGATCTTCTCGCTGCTTGCCGCATGCTCGAAGTCGTCATCTCCCGGATCGACGCAGAATACGCAAACGGGCAGCACGTCCTCGTCCGGCGGATCCTCGTCCGATTCCGGCTCCAGCGATTCCGGAGGATCTTCGGGCGGCGCGTCGGGGTCGGGAGAAACGCCCCGGAACGAAACGCTGTACATCAACGGTTTGCAGTGGGGCGCGCCGACCAACTTCAACCTGCTGAGCGGCAACCCGGCCTTCCCGATCAACTACGGGAACTCGCGGGAACTGGTGTATGAGACGCTGTTCATGATCAACATGCTCGACGGCAACCTGGAGCCGTTGCTGGGCACTTCCTACAACTGGGTGGACGATCTGACGCTGAAGATCGAACTGCACCCGGAAGCGAAGTGGAACGACGGCACGCCGTTCACCTCGGAAGACGTGGTGTACACCTACAAGCTCGGTCAACGCTATGAAATCAACTGGACCAGCTATTGGGATTACATCCAGGATGTCGTGGCCGAAGACGCTCACACGGTCACGATCAAGATGAAACCGGACAACCCGAACAGACTGGTCGTGCTGGAGAGCATCGAACTCATCCCGATGTTGCCGAAGCACATCTGGGAAGCCATCGAGGAGAAAGCGGGCTACGATCTCGCGGCCATCCGCAGAGAGCCCAACGACAATCCGGTCGGCACCGGACCGTACAAGCTTTATTTCTATAATGACCAGAAGATTACGCTCATCCGCGACGACAATTACTGGGGGCAAGTCCTGTTCGGCAAGCTTCCCGCTCCGAAATACATCACCCACAACATCTACAAGGACAACGCGGCCGGCGATCTGGCCTTCAAGAACGGCGAGGTGGACGTGTCGCAGCAATTCATTCCGCAAGTGTGGAAGATGTGGGAAGACGGAGCGCCGATCAAGACGTATCTGAGCGAAGCGCCGTACTATCTGCCCGGATCGATGCCGTCCATCTTCTTCAACACGACGGTTCCGGGTCTCGACAATCCGGACGTCCGGAGAGCCATCGCGATGGCGATCGACTATGCGAAGATCGCGGAGCTGGCGATGAGCGGCTATTCCGCTCCGATGAAGCCGTCCCTGCTGCTCGACACGCCGGCGGAAAACAAGTTTATCGACCAAGACGCGATCAAGCCGCTGCAATGGACGACCGACGTCGACGCCGCGAACAAGCTGCTCGACAGCATCGGCGCCGAGAGGGGCAAAGACGGCATCCGCGTCCTGAACGGCGTCCGCCTCGGGCCGTATGAAATCGAATGTCCGTACGGCTGGTCCGACTGGAACGCCGCCCTGGAGATCGTCGCGCAAAGCGCGAAGGCGATCGGCATCGAAATCCGGACGAAGTTCCCCGAAGCTCCGGTGTGGACGAACGACCTGCAGACCGGCAAGTTCGACATCATCATGAACACGCCCGCAGGCAACGTGACGCCCGCCAACCCGTGGAGCCGCGCGCGCACGATCATGTACTCGAAGGGCGTCGCGCCGATCGGCGAAATGGCGTTCTGGAACTGGGGCCGCTACAAGAACGAACGGGCGGACGAAATCATCGAGAAGATTCCGACGGTGTCCGATGCCGAAGCCAAGGCGCTGTACACCGAACTGACGCAAATCTGGCTGAAGGACGTTCCTTCCGTCCCGCTCATGTATCGTCCGTGGGTCTTCTACACGGTCAACGAATCGGTGTGGAAAGGCTTCCCGGTCGATGGCGACGGCAGCAACATTCCGCCGCAAATCGCAATGGACGGAGCCGGCGTCAAGGCGCTGTATCAAATCTCGAGCCAATGAACGCTTGATGCCAATTCACACTTGAACGCGGGGGTATAGACGTTTTGAATGCCTATACGAAATATTTCGTCAAGAAAGCGGGATGGTATCTGGCGACCCTGATCGTCGCGCTCATGCTCAACTTCCTGCTGCCAAGGCTCATCGAAGGCAACCCGGTCAGCACGATCGCTTCCCAGGTATCGCAGGGCATGACCGACAGCGACTCGATCAAGCGCGTGTACGAGAACTTCGCGCGAGAGTTCGGGATCGACAAACCGCTTATCGTCCAGTTCGGCATCTATCTGAAAAACCTGCTTACAGGCGATCTGGGCACTTCGTTCGGACTGTATCCCCGCAAGGTGTCGGATATTCTGGGGTCCGCCGTCCCCTGGACGGTCGGACTCCAGCTTCCGGCCATCCTGGTCGGCTGGATCCTCGGCAACGTGCTCGGCGCCGTGGCGGCGTACCGCAAGGGCGTATTCGACAAGGTCCTGTTCCCGGTCGCGCTGTTCATCAACTCGATTCCGTTCTTTACGCTGGCCATCATGATGCTGTACCTGTTCGGCATCACGCTGAAGTGGTTCCCGATTTCCGGCGGCTATGATTATCAGATGGTCCCGAATCTCAGCCTGGAATTCATCTGGTCGGTCATCCGGCACCATACGCTGCCATTCCTGTCCATCGTGCTCGTGACGATCGGCGGTCAGGCGATCGGCATGCGGGAGATGGCCATTTACGAGCTGAACTCCGATTACGTGCTGTACAGCAAGCTGCTCGGCATTCGGGATTCCCGCGTCGCCCGGTACGTCTTCAGGAACGCCATGCTGCCCCAGATTACGGGGCTCGCCCTGTCGCTCGGCACGATGATCGGCGGTTCGCTCATCTGCGAAATCGTCTTCAGTTATCCGGGCATCGGCACGTGGCTGTTCACCGCCATTCGCCAGCTGGATTACCCGCTCATCTCCGGGTGCACCCTGCTGATCGCGGTCACCGTGCTGCTGGCCAACTTCACGGTCGAGATCATCTACGGCATCGTCGATCCGCGAATCAAGGCTGCCCAAATGGAGGAAGGTTGAGATGGGAAGCACAGTCCGTATTTTGCTGCGATCGCCCAAATTCCTGATCGGCGCGATCATCACGTTGCTCATGACCGCGTTCGTGCTGATCTACCCGCTCATTAATCGGGCAGACCCGTTCGAGATGAAGGCGCTCGCCTTCCAGCCGCCCAGCTCCGAACTGTGGCTGGGATCCGACAACTTCGGCCGGGATCTGTTCCTGGAACTCGTATACGGCATCCGGACTTCCGTCGAGATCGGCCTGATCGCCGGATTGATCGCCACCGCGATCGGACTCGTCATCGGCCTCGCTTCGGGTTATGTCGGGAGATGGGTTGACAACGTCCTGACGGCCCTGACGAACATGTTCATCGTCATCCCGTCGTTCGTGATCCTGATCCTCATCTCCGTCAGCATTGATTCCCGCAGCGCGTTCATCGTGGCGCTCATCATCGGGCTCACCAGCTGGCCGTGGACGGCGCGGGCGGTCCGGGCGCAGACGGTGTCGCTGCGCAACCGCGACCACGTCAATCTCGCCAAGATTTCCGGCCACAGCACATTCCGAATCATCGTGTTCGAGATCCTGCCGTATATCGCTTCTTATGTGTTCATGGCGTTCATTCTCCAGGTCGCGTCCGGCATTCTGGCCGAAGCGTCGATCTCGATGCTGGGGCTCGGACCGTACGACACCATTTCGCTCGGCACCATGATGAACTGGGCGCTCATCTTTGCGGCGCCGGTATCCGGAGCCTGGTGGGCCTTCATTCCGCCCGCGCTCGTCATCGCCGTGATCACGTTCGCGCTGTTCCTGATCAATACGGGAATGGATGAAATTTTCAATCCGAAGATAAGGAGCTAGCCCATGGAACCGAACACGCTGGAAATTGCCCGGGGCGAGGTTTCCGCTGCCGGAAACACGGTTCTGGAAGTCCGGGATTTGAAGACCTATTACAGAACCCGCCTGAAGGAAAAGGTTTTTGCCGTGGACGGCGTCAGCTTCACGCTGGAAGAAGGAAAAACGCTCGGCATCGCCGGCGAATCGGGCTGCGGAAAATCGACGCTGTCCATCAGCCTCATGGGGTTCTACTTCCCGCCGCTCCATTATGACAGCGGCTCCATCATCATCGGCGACACCGACATCATGAAGCTGAGCAAGGAGCAGCTGAGGAAGCAGATTCTGGGACGGAAAATCGCCTATATCCCGCAGGCGGCGATGAACGCGCTCAATCCGACGATGAAGATCATTCATTTCATCGAAGACATCATGAAGGAGCATCGTCCGGAACTCGACAAACGTCAGGTCCGGGAGCTGGCGACCGAACGTTTCGAAACGCTGAACCTGTCGCCGAAGGTTCTGGATTCCTTCCCGAACGAGCTGTCGGGCGGGATGAAGCAGCGGACGGTCATCGCCATCTCCACGATTCTCAATCCGACCGTCCTGATCGCGGACGAACCGACTTCGGCGCTGGATGTCACGTCCCAGAAGGCGGTCATCAAACTGCTCAAGGATTTGCTGGCGAAGCAATTCATCAAGTCGATGATTTTCATCACCCACGAGCTGCCGCTTCTCTATCATGTCGCCGACGAGATCATGGTCATGTACGCCGGCGAGATCGTGGAGCGGGGCACGTCGCAGCAGATCGTCTTCGATCCGCTTCATCCCTACACGAAGCGTCTGATGGGCTCGATCATCGTGCCGGAGCACGGCATGAAGGCCCAGAAGCTGGCCGCCATTCCCGGCGCGCCGCCGAATCTGAAACACAAGATCGTCGGTTGCCGGTTCGCGGACCGGTGCCTGTACACGACGGACGCGTGCCGGCAGGGGAAGATCGAAAACCGGACGTCGGGCAATCGCGTGTACCGTTGCCACGTCGACCCCGGCACGCTGAAGGAGTGGTATGCGAATGAAGAGGCCTGATGTGCTGCTCAGCGGCAAGAACGTGACGAAGGTGTTCGGATACGGGAAGAACAAAAAAACGGCCGTCCACGACGTCAGTTTCGATTTCCATGAAGGCGAGATCGTCTCGATCGTCGGCGAAAGCGGCAGCGGCAAGACGACCCTCGCGAAAATGCTGCTGGGGCTGCTGAGCGAAACAAGCGGCGAAATTCTGTACAAGGGCCAGCCCAGAAGCCTCAAGAGCCACGCGGACCGGAAAAAGTACTGGAAAGACATCCAGGCGATCTTCCAGGACCCGTTCTCGTCGTTCAATGTCTTCTACAAAGTGGAGAGGCTGCTTCGGGATTGCATCAAGCTGCAGGGACTCAAGCTGTCGGAAGAAAAACAGCTCGAGATGATGAAAGACGCCTGCTCGTTCGTCAATCTGAAGTTCGAGGAACTGCACAACAAATATCCGTTCGAACTTTCCGGCGGACAGATGCAGCGGCTCATGATCGCGCGAATCTTCATGCTCCATCCGAAAATTCTGATCGCCGACGAACCGACGTCCATGATCGACGCCTGCTCGCGGTCGACCATTCTCGATATGCTGCTCAAACTGCGGGAAGCGAATAACATGACGATCATCTTCATCACGCACGATGTCGGGCTCGCCTATTACGTCAGCGACACGATCTACATCATGGAGAAAGGCCAGTTCGTCGAGAGCGGTCCCGCCGATGAAGTGATCCTCAATCCGCAACATCCGTACACGAAGCAGTTGATTTCCGACGTGCCCAAGATTCACGAAGAATGGAATCTGGCCATTTGACGTCGCGACGGCCAGCATGCGGGAGGGACCATGAGTTGAAGACAAGGGATGTCCGCGAACTTGTGCGGCAAATGACATTGGAGGAGAAGGCGTCGCTGCTGTCCGGACGGGACTTCTGGACGACCAAGCCGATCGAGCGTCTCGGCATTCCGTCCATCATGATGACCGACGGGCCGCACGGGCTGCGGAAGCAGCGGGCCGACGCCGACAACCTGGGATTGTTCGACAGCGTGCCCGCCACCTGCTTCCCGACGGCCGCCGCCCTCGCCAGTTCGTGGGACCGCGACCTCATCCGGCAGGTCGGCGAGGCGCTCGGCGAGGAGTGCCAGGCCGAAGATCTGGCGATTCTGCTCGGACCGGGCGCGAACATCAAGCGCTCGCCGCTGTGCGGCCGCAACTTCGAATATTTCTCGGAAGACCCGTACCTGTCGTCGGAAATGGCGGCGAATCACATCCTCGGCGTGCAAAGCCAGGGCGTCGGCACGTCGCTCAAGCACTACGCGGCGAACAACCAGGAGCACCGCCGAATGTCGGTCGACGCGGTCGTGGACGAGCGGACGCTGCGCGAAATTTACCTGGCCAGCTTCGAGGGCGCGGTCAGGCAGGCGCAGCCGTGGACGGTCATGTGCTCGTACAACAAGGTGAACGGCACCTACGCTTCCGAGCATCCGGAGCTGCTGACGACGATTCTGAAGGAAGAATGGGGCCACGAAGGCTTCGTCGTCTCCGACTGGGGAGCCGTCAACGACCGGGCGGCGGGCGTCGCCGCCGGGCTGGAGCTGGAGATGCCGGGAAGTGGGGGCATCAACGACAAGAAAGTCGTGGAAGCGGTGCGGAGCGGCGCGTTGCCGGAAGCGGCGCTGGATGCGGCGGTCGAACGGCTGCTGGCGATCATTCTGCGGGCGGCCGACAGCCGGAAGCCGGGCGCGACCTACGATGCCGACGCGCATCACCGGCTGGCGCGCAAGGCGGCCGGCGAGAGCATGGTGCTGCTGCGCAACGAGGACGGCGCGCTGCCGCTGGCGAAGTCCGGCCGGATCGCGGTGATCGGGGAGCTGGCGGTGAAGCCGCGCTACCAGGGCGGCGGCAGTTCGCACGTCAATCCGACGCGGCTGGACCATCCGCTTGAAGAGATCCGCCGTTCGGTGGGCGACGCCGAAGTCGTCTACGCGCAAGGGTACGCGCTGGCGCGGGACGCGGCGGACGACGGGCTGGTGGAGGAGGCGCTGCAGGCGGCCGCATCGGCCGACGCGGCCGTGATTTTCGCCGGCCTGCCGGAGAGCTGGGAGTCGGAAGGGTTCGACCGCACCCACCTGCGGATGCCGGACAACCAGCAGCGTCTGATCGAGGCGGTGACCGGCGTCCAGAAACGGGTGATCGTCGTGCTGGCGAACGGCTCGCCGGTGGAAATGCCGTGGCTCGACAGCGTGAAGGCGGTGCTGGAAGCCTACCTGGGCGGCCAGGCAATGGGCGGCGCGGTGGCCGACGTGCTGTTCGGCGACGTCAACCCGTCGGGCAAGCTGGCGGAGACGTTCCCGAAGAAGCTGTCCGACAACCCCTCGCATCTGAACTTCCCCGGCGAGGGAGACCGCGTCGAATACCGCGAAGGGCTGTTCGTCGGCTACCGGTACTACGACGCGAAGGAGATGGAGGTGCTGTTCCCGTTCGGCCACGGTCTCAGCTACACGACGTTCGCCTACGAGAAGATCGAGATCGACCGGGAGCGGATGAAGGATGACGAGACGGCGGAAGTGCGCGTCACGATCGCGAACACCGGACAGCGGGCGGGCAAGGAAGTCGTGCAGCTGTATGTCCGCGACCGGGAGAGCACGGTCATCCGGCCGGTGAAGGAGCTGAAGGGCTTCGCGAAGGTGGAGCTGCAGCCGGGCGAGCGGAAGACGGTGACGTTCCGTCTGGACAAGCGCGCGTTCGCCTATTGGGAGCCGAAGATCCACGATTGGCGGGTGGAGAGCGGCGAGTTCGACATCCTCGTGGGCGCTTCGTCCCGGGACATCCGGCTGGAGGCGACCCTGTATGTCGAATCGACCGTGTCCCTGTCCTGGGAGATTCACCGCAACACGCTGATCGGCGATCTGCTGGCGGACGAGCGGACGGCGCCGTTCGTGAAAGAGCTGCTGCAGAAGCATTCGCCGTTCGGCCAGGCGGCTCAGTCTCAGAATGAAGAAGTCGCGGCGATGTTCCAGGCGTTCCTGAAGTACATGCCGCTGCGCAACATCGTCCGGTTCAATCCGGACGGGTCGGATCTGGACAAACTGATCGCGGAATTGAACCGGCGGGTATCCGCAGCCTCGTGATGCGGCGCCGCCGTGACAACGAACGGGCAACCGCTTCGGGATGCCGCTTCATGCGGCATTCCGGGGCGGTTGTTTTTGATTGGCGGGCGTTTTGCGAGGCGCGCTTTATCGTTTCTTTATTTTTCCCTGATACGCTTCAGACATGGCAGGCAAACTACATGAATGAAGCAAAGGGATGAGAAACATGACCCATGTATTGCAAACCGACCGCGTCAGCAAGCGGTTCGGGCGCGCGACCGTCGTCGACGAAGTGTCGCTCGCCGTGCGCGAAGGCACCGTCTACGGTCTGCTCGGACCGAACGGCGCCGGCAAGACGACGGTTCTCAAGATGATCGCGGGATTGCTCCGCCCGACCGGCGGACGGATCCTGTTCGGCGGCGAACCGTGGAGCCGAAAGAGCCTCGCGCAGATCGGAGCGCTGATCGAAGCGCCGGCGCTGTACGGCAATCTGACCGCGCGGGAGAACCTCAAGGTGCACACGTTGATGCTCGGGCTGCCGGACAGCCGCATCGACGAAGCGCTGGAGACGGTCGGCCTGGCCGGCGTCGGGCGGAAGCGCGCCTCGCAGTTCTCGCTCGGCATGAAGCAGCGGCTCGGCATCGCGATCGCGCTGCTCAAGCGCCCCCGGCTGCTCATTCTCGATGAGCCGACGAACGGGCTCGATCCGGTGGGCATCCAGGATCTGCGCGAACTGATCCGCTCGTTCCCGGCTCAGGGGATCACCGTGCTGCTGTCGAGCCATGCGCTGAACGAAGTCGAGCAGATCGTCGACGACATCGGCATCATCAGCGGCGGGAAACTGCGCTATCAGGGACCGTTGGACAAAAACGCCGATCTGGAGGCGCTGTTCATGGAAGTCGTCCGCGCCTCCGACAGGAGGGCGGGCGCAAGATGAAGAACCTGATTGCCGCCGAACGGCTGAAATACAAGCGCAGCTTCGCCAAGAAACTTGCGCTGGCCGCACCGCTCTTCTTCGCGCTGTACGGCGCCGTCATCCGCTTCTACCTGCCGGATCAGACCATGCTGCCCTGGCGCGCGCTGCTCGCCATGATCTTCAACTGGTGGCCGGTGCTGTTCGTCCCGATCGGGGTTTCGCTGCTCTGCGTGCTTGCGGAAAACCGGGAGAAGAAAGCGGGGAACTACCGCAGCCTCCGCGCCAACCCGATCAATCCCGGGAAGCTTTGGCTGAGCAAAATTGTTGTGCTAGGCTATTATCAGTTGCTGTCGTCCGTCGTGCTGATCATCGCGGCCGCAGCGGCCGGTCTCCTGACGGCAGGCGGAAGCGTTCCGCTGATGAAGATCGCGGCGGCCAGTCTGCTGATCTGGCTGGTCTCGCTCAGCCTTATTCCGATCCATCTGTTTGCGGCGGCCCGTTTCGGCGCCTTCGGGGGCCTTGCGCTCGGCATCGCGGCGATGCCGGCCGGCGTGCTTGCGGCGGCCAAGCCGTACTGGATCGCCGTGCCGTGGAGCTGGCCGACCCGGCTCATGGCGCCGCTCATCGGCGTGCATCCGAACGGCGTGCCGCTTCAGCCGGGCGATCCGATGCTTGAGCCTTCTACCATCCCGCTCGGCATCGCGGCATCGCTGCTGTTTCTCGCCGCATCTTCCGCTCTGACCGCCGGCTGGTTCGCGGGCCGAGAGGTGCGGTGACCATGACGGAACTGCGCCGAAGGAAACCGTATCGAAGCATGCCGGCCGTGACGATGCTGCGCCTGTTGCGGGCGGATTGGATGAAGACGAGGCGGACGCCGCTCCGCTGGGCCGTCATGACCGCTCCCGCGGCGTACGCGCTGCTCTTCCTCTGGTATATGTCGCAATTGCCGGTCAACGCGGCGCAGCGGATGCCCGGCGTTTTCCTCGAAGTCTGGACCGTGCTGTTCCCGCTGGCCATCGGAGCGCTGGCCGGACTGTTCAGCCTGCAGGAGGAACATGCGGGGCATTACAGCGCACTGCTCGGTTCCACCGCATCCAGACCGGTCGTCTATGCCGCCAGATTGCTGCTGCTTGTGCTCATCAACGCGGGCGGCCTGCTGTGCGCGGCGACGATGCTGCTGCTCGGCATGCGGTTGATCCCCGGGCTTGCCGCGGCGGATGCCGGGCTGTTCCATGGCGGCGCGCTGCTCGCCTTCGCCGGCGCGCTGCCGCAGATCGCGCTGCACCAGTGGCTCGGCCTCGCCCTCGGATGGGGCGCGAGCGTCGGCATCGGAGGAGCCGGGCTGCTGACGGCGGCGATCGTCGGCGCAACCGGCGTCGGGGATCGGATCTGGCCGCTTGTGCCGTGGGCATGGCCGGTCAGATTGGCGCAGATCCCGGCGGAGCCGGATGCGTTGACCCGCGGACTGCTGCCGGCCCTGCTGCTCTTCGCCGTACTTGCGATGGGCGGCGCAGCGTGGTTCGGCCGATGGGAAGGGAGGCGCGGCGAAGACTGATGATGGGGGACGGACGCAAGCTTTTTCGATGTTGAGGGGTGAGGGGATGGCCTGCATTTTGATCATCGACGATGAAGAAGACCTGGTCTCCCTGCTGCGGGAGGAGCTGGAGGCGCGGGGGCACACGGTGCTCACCGCGAGCGACGGCGAGGCAGGGGTGCGGCAGGCCCGGAAGCAGCCGGATCTGATCATTCTCGACATCATGATGCCGAATCTGAACGGTTACGAGGTGTGCCGGGCGATCCGGGACGAGGTGATGTGCCCGATCATTTTCCTGAGCGCCAAGCAGTCGGAGATGGACCGGATCGCCGCGTTCAACCTCGGCGGCGACGATTACGTACTGAAGCCGTTCGGCCTGCGCGAACTGATGGCGCGCATCGAAGCCAATCTGCGCCGGGAGCGGCGGGCCCAGTATCTGAACGCCGAGCGGAAGCGGTCGAAGCTGTACTTCGGCGATCTGGGGCTGGATCTGAAAGAGCGGACCCTCTCGATCGGCGGCAAGCCCGTCCCGCTGACCCGGCGGGAATACGACCTGGTTGAACTGCTCGCCACGCACAGCGGGCAGGTGTTCTCCCGCGAGCAAATTTACGAGAAAGTGTGGGGCTTCGATGCGGAAGGCGATTCGTCCACCGTCGTCGAACATGTAAAAAAAATCCGCGCCAAGCTCGCAGCCGTCGACCCGGATACGGAGTACATCGCCACGGTGTGGGGGATCGGCTACAAGTGGAACAAACGTTGAATGCCTGCTGAAGGAGCGCGCGCTCGTGAAGGACAAACCGCTCAAATCGCAAATCCGGCTGACCATCGTGCTGATCGTCGTCTCCAGCCTGCTGGCGACGATCGTGACGTATGCGGCGGGGATCTGGCTGTTCAGTTATTTGCTGTACAAAAAGATTAACCCCGCAAATTATTATGAGGCTCAAATACCGGGCATTGAAGCGTACATCCGGGAGCAGGGCGGGGCGCTGATCGATCCGGCCGCCCGGGAACGGCTGGAGCGGGTCATTCCGCGGGACGGCATGGACTATCAGGTGTTCGACGCGGCCGGGAACCGGGTGTACGGCTCGAGCGATGCGGCCTACGTCGCGCAGCCGGAAGACTTGATCCGCCGGCTCAACACGACCTTCCCGGCCAGGGGTAGATTCGTCCGGGCCGTGCCCGTCGTGAGCGGTCAGGACGGGCTGTCCGGCGCCGTGCTGCTTGCCTATGAGCTGAAGGTGTCGCCGGCAAGCGACAGCGGGCGCTACTGGATCGCGGCGCTGCTTATCGTCATGATCGCGACGCCGTTCATCTATTTCGTGCTGGCGATTCTGTTCTTCACGAAACGTTTTGCCGCCCGCGTGAACAAGCCGCTGCAGATGCTGATGGCGGCCGCCCGTCAGATCAAGAACAAGAATCTCGACTTCGAGCTCGATTACCGCGCCGACAATGAGCTTGGGCGGCTGAGCGCCGCGTTCTCCGAGATGAAGGACGAACTGAAGCGCTCCCTGTCCGCCCAGTGGCGAATGGAGGAAGAGCGGCGCAGCATGACCGAGGCGCTGGCCCACGATCTGAAGACGCCGCTGTCGCTCATTCTCGGCTATGCGGAAGCGCTGCTGGACGATCCCGAAGCGGCGCGCACGGCGAAACAGGCCCGATACCTGGACATTATCCGGGAGAATGCGGAGAAATGCTCCGCCCTCGTCCGGCGGATGCTGTACATCGCCGAACTGGAAGGCCCCGGCCTGCAAGTCCGGCCGGTCGAGGTCCGGATCGGCCCGTTCCTGAGGCAGAAGCTGTCTCACTATGAATTGGAGGCGCGGCAGCGCCGGATCCGCATCGAGGCGGACATCCGCGGCGATGCCGATGCGCCGGTCCGGTTCGATGCGGAAATGGCGGAGCGGATACTGGACAATGTGATGACGAACAGTCTGGAGCATACGCCTCCGGGCGGCCGTATCCGGATCGCCGTCCGTGTCCGCCCCGACCGGGCCGAGTATGAAATCTGCAATACGGGGCCGCCGTTCAGCAAGAAAGATCTGGAGAACCTGTTCCGCAGGTTCTATCGCGGCGCGGAAGCCCGCGGCAGCAAAGGCGGCCATGCCGGGCTGGGGCTCTACATCGTGCGGCAGCTTGCGGCGAAGATGGGCGGGGCGGCCAGGGCGTACAATGCTGAAACCGGCGAAGCGTGCATTGCGTTTCACCACGCCATCGAGACGCCGCAGACATCGTCCGCACGGCGTGAAGAGGCGCGACAGGAGGGATGCGCGGATGAATGATGACGAACTCCAGGCAGCCGTCGCCCGGGCCGTCCCCGGAATGGCGGGCGAGCGGATCGTGACCGTCCGGGAGGCGAGGGGCGGCGATATCGGGGAGTCTTACCGCATCGACACGGAGCGGCGGCGGCTCTTCGTGAAGGTGCGCCGGGACATGCCGGCGCGCTTGTTTCAGCGGGAAGCGGAAGGGCTCAGGCTGCTCGGGCAGGCCGGGGCGCTCGCCGTTCCGGACCCGCTCTATGCCGGGGAGATCCCCGGACAAGCGGGCGGCATGCTCGTGCTGGAATGGATCGAGACCGGTCCGGCCCGCCCGGAGACGATCGAGGCGCTCGGCGCCGGCCTCGCCGCGCAGCACCGCACGACGAGCCCGGACGGGCGGTACGGGCTGCGCACGGACAATTACATCGGGCTGCTGCCGCAGGTGAACACGCCGGCCGACTCCTGGCCGGCCTTCTACCGCGACTCGCGCCTGCTGCCGCTGGCGAAGCTGGCGGATGAGTGCGGGATGCTGCCGAAGCACAGAAGGGACAGGTTGTACCGATTGATGGAGCGTCTGGACCGGTGGCTGCCGGATCGGCCCGCCCCGTCGCTGCTGCACGGCGATCTGTGGAGCGGCAACTGGCTGGCCGGCTTGGACGGGCGTCCCTGGCTGATCGATCCGGCGGTCTATTACGGCGACCGGGAGTGCGACCTGGCGTTCTCGGAGCTGTTCGGTGGCTTTCCCGCCCGATTCTACGCGGCCTACCGGGAAGCGTACCCCGTCGCCCCCGAATACGAGGAGCGCAAACCGATCTATCAACTGTACCATCTGCTGGTGCACCTGATCCTGTTCGGCGAAGCGTACGGGGCCGCCGTCGACCGGGTGCTGCGGCGGTATGCCGGCGGCGTGTGAATGCGAGTCGTCAAACGGAGGAACGCGGAGGGAATGGGAATGAAACTGGCGGGCAATTGGAAGCTGCAGTGGTTTGAACCGGGGACCCGGGCGCCTCTGGAAATCGCCTCGCCCGATTTTACCGATTATTTCTGGCTCGACGCGAAGGTTCCGGGAGACGTGCACTCCACCCTGGTCCGAAAGAAAGTGATCGACGATCCGTTCGTCGGGCACAACGACATGAAATGCCGCTGGGTGGAGGACAAGGAATGGTGGTACCGGACCCGATTCGCCTGGGACGGGGAGCCGGAGGACGACGAGGTCGTCGAGCTGCTGTTTGAAGGGCTCGATACGTTTGCGACCGTTTACCTGAACGGTCTGGAACTCGGCCGCACGGAAAATATGCTGGTGGAGCACGCGTTCGACGTCACCGGACTGCTGCGAGAAGGGGACAACGTCCTGGCGGTCCGGTTCGACCCGGTGCATCTTCCGGTCAGGGACAAGGAGAAAAACTATTGGTGCGGATTCGAGAAAGACCGGATCTGGGTGCGGAAGGCCGCGATGAACTTCGGCTGGGACTGGGGGCCGCGCCTGGCGACGGTCGGCATCTGGAAGGACGTTCATCTGCGGAAATGGAGGAAGGCGCGGATCTTCTCCGTCTTTCCCCGCACAGCCGCCGTATTGGACGGCAGGGCGGTCGTGGAAGTGGACGCGGAGATTTTGCGCCGGCCGTGCGGCGGGGAGCCGCTGACCGTGGAGGTCAGCCTGACGGGGGACGGGCGGTCCGTCACCGGATGCGCCGGCCTGACGGCGGACGGGCGGTCGCTTTTTGCCGACGTCCGCCTGCCGGGACAGAAGGCGACGATCGTCCTCGAAGTGGACCGGCCGAAGCTGTGGTGGACGCACGATCTGGGCGAACCGTTCCTGTACCGGCTGACGGTTGCGCTGAAAGACGCCGAAGGCCATGTCCTCGACCGGGTTGAACAGGATTTCGGCATCCGGGAGCTTGTGTTGGAGGAGCGGCATGAGAGCGGGGAGAACCTGTTCTGTTTCCGCCTGAACGGGGTCCGCGTTTTCGCCAAGGGGGCCAACTGGATTCCCGTACACAGCTTCATCGGAGCGGCGGAGGACGAACGCTACAAGAAGCTGCTCGCCCTGGCGCGGGATGCCGGAATGAATATGTTGCGCGTCTGGGGCGGCGGCATTTACGAGAAGGATGTTTTCTACCGCGAATGCGACAGGCTGGGCATCCTCGTCTGGCAGGATTTCATGTTCGCGAACGCCCTGTACCCGGATTACAACCGCAACTTCATGGCGAACGTGTGCGACGAGGCCGCCAAGGCGATCCGGCGCCTCCGGAAATACACCTGCATCGCCCTCTGGTGCGGCAACAACGAGATCGACTGGCTCTATGAGCGGGAAAAGACGGCGGGCCGCATCACCACGCCGCTGTACGGGCGGAAAATCTGGCATGAGCTCATTCCGGAATTGCTGCACGAGCTGGACCCCACCCGGGTCTACCGGCCGAGCACCCCTTACGGCGGCAACGACCACAACGCGGAGGACGTCGGCAACCGCCACAACTGGCAGGTCTGGCACGGCAACGTGGAGCCGCGGAAGTTCGGGGAACCCGCGCTGCAGAATATTTCGGTGGAAGGCGTGTCGTTCAAAAACTACAAGAAGGACCGCACGCGCTTCTCCAACGAATTCGGCATGCACGCCTCGTCCAACCGCCATACGCTCGAACGGTACATTCCGGAAGGCGAGTTTTACTGGCAGAGCGAGGAGATGGCGTACCGCAACAAGGACATCTTCCATGAAAAAGGCATGCTGCTGATGGAAGGGTACACCGGCGTTCCCCGCGATCTGGACCAGTACATCCGCTACTCCATGCTGACGCAGGCGGAAGGGCTGAAATACGGCATCGAGCATTACCGGCGCCGGAAGCCGTTCACCGCCGGCGCGCTCATCTGGCAACTGAACGACTGCTGGCCGGGAACGAGCTGGTCGCTGATCGATTACGGTCTGCTGCCGAAAGCGTCCTATTACTACGCGCGGAAATTTTTCGCTCCGGTCGCGGCATCGATCGATCACGATCCCGGCAAGCCGCTGGCCGTCTGGCTGGTCAACGATTTACAGGAGGCGGTGGAAGACGAGCTGGTGCTGGAAGTCGTCACGTTTGAAGGCAGGGTGGTGCGGACCGAAGCGGTCGCGGTTTCCGTCGGGCCCAATGAAGCCCGGAAGCTCGCGGAATATGCCGAGGAAGAGCTGCTCGGCGGCGCCGCGCCGGATGCGGTCGCCGTCCGGCTCAGGTCGCACGGCGGCCGGTTCCCGGACAATGTGTATTACCTGCGGGATTTCAAGGATCTCCGCTTCCCGCCGGCGCAGCTGTCTGTTGAGCGATCCGCCGAAAGGCGGACGATCGCGGTGACGGCCGACCGGCTCGCGCGCTTCGTCATGCTCGATATTCCGCAGGAGGAAGTCGTCTGCTCGGACAATTTCTTCGACCTGTTCCCGGGCGAGTCCCGGACGATCGAGCTGCGGCACCTGTCCGGCGGGGAAATCCGGATCGAAGCCATCGCGGTGTCGGCGATCAACGGGGAAGCGGAAGCGGGCGGTTGACTTGCCGAAGGCAAGGATGCGGGCAATTAACGGCATAATTTGCCGTTATTGCCTGTGCGCACGGCAGGCGCAGGGCGAATAACGGCACGCCGTGCCGTTATTGGCGCCGAGCGGGGGCCGGATCGGCCTGACTGCGTCCAATAACGGAAGATTTTGCCGTTATTGCCTGTGCGCACGGCAGGCGCAGGGTGAATAACGGCACGCCGTGCCGTTATTGGCGCCGAGCGGGGGCCGGATCGGCGTGGCGCCCTGACGGCCGCATCCGGCCTCACGCCCCCTCCGCGGGAAATTCCATCGCCGCGGTCAAGCCACCCCCATCCGGGCTGTCGAGCAGAAGTCTGCCGTGGTGGGCCTTCGCGATTCGGGCGACCATCGGCAGACCCAGGCCGTGCCCGTGCCGGGGAGGCTGCTTCCGCTTGGACGAATACGGAAGCTCCGTCAATTCCGCCAACTGCTCCCGCGGGATGCCGCGCCCGTCGTCCCGAACCACGAGACGGCAGAGGGTCCGGTCTTCGGACAGGAATGTCTCGATGGCGATGCGGCAGCCTTCCGGGTTGTGATGGACGCTGTTCTGCATGAGATTGGCGATCGCCCGGAGCAGCAGCCTTTTGTCCCCGTCGATCTGTGTCTCTTCATCGGCCAGCCGCAGCACGATCTTATACCGCTCATCGAGTCCGCCGTTCAGCATATCCGCGGCCGCCTGCCGCGCGATCGCCGAGAGACGGACGGGCTCCCGGCGGATCGGCTGCATCTCGTACTCCAGCATCGAGACCAAGTTCAGGTCGCTGACGAGGGAGCGCAGCTTCTCGCCCTGGCGCCGGATGATGCCGGCCTGCCGCCGCTCTTCTTCCCCGAGATCGGAGTTGTCCTACGATTCTGCGGCAGACGGGCTCGCTCATCGAGTCGCCTTCGTACTACGGCCATCTGACGGGTCTGGAGAACTTGCGAGTTGTGCAACGGCTGCGGGGCCTGCCGGACCGCAATGTGGAGGAAGCGCTGCGGATCGTCCGGCTGGAGAAACACCGGGACAAGAAAGCGGAAGCCTGTTCGCTCGGCATGAAGCAGCGGCTGGGCATCGCCATGGCGCTGCTCGCGTTTCCCCGGCTGCTCATCCTCGACGAGCCGACGAACGGCCTGGACCCTGCGGGGATGGAGGAAATCCGGGAACTGATCAAGACGCTCCCCGGGCGCTACGGCATGACGGTGCTGCTGTCCAGCCACCTGCTGGCGGAAATCGAGCAGATCGCAACTTCGGTCGGCATCATCAACGAAGGCCGGATGGTGTTCCAGGGCAGTCTCGACAGCCTGCGATCCCGAAGCCGGGCGAAATCCGGTTCCATACCGGGGATAATGCCGCGGCGGAACGGCTGCTTGCCGTCCACGGGTATCGCCCGGCCCTGAGCGGCGGCCGGCTCGTGTTCGGCCCGCTCGCGGACCGGGAAGTGGCGGAGATCAACCGGCTGCTGGTGGCCCGGGACATTCCGGTCACCCGGATTGAGGAGCACAGGCGCAGTCTGGAGGATATTTTCCTGGAGCTGACCGGAAGGGAGAGAAGCCTGTGATGCGGGTGCTCAAGCTCGAATATTACAAAATTCGTCGCAAGAAAATCGTTCCCATGATCCTGCTCCTGCTCGCGGCGGAAATGCTGTGGGCATGCATGTCCAACAGCCTGTCCGTCTCCCGCAATCCGGATCAGGCCGTGTGGGCGTCGATCCTGTTCATGACCGCCTCCCTGAACGGGCTGTTCATGCCGCTCATCACCGCCATCGTCGTCTCCCGGATGTGCGACATGGAGCACAAAGGCTCCACGTGGAAGCTGCTCGCCGCGCTCAATGTGGGCCGCGGACGCCTGTATGCGGCGAAATACGGGTGCGCAGGCAGCCTGCTGCTGCTCGCCATTGCGGTGCAGGCGGCGGTGATGGCGGTCTACGGTCTGGCACAGGGGTTTCCGGGCGGGCTGCCCGCTCCATGGCTGCTCCGGTTCATCGGCGGGACGATGCTGGCGACGCTCGCCGTTGCGGCCCTTCAGCAATGGATCGCCATGGCCGTCAAAAATCAGGCGTTCGCGCTGTGCCTGGGGATGCTCGGCAGCTTCATCGGGCTTACCGCGCCGCTGTTTCCGGCGGGCGTCCGGCGGTGGATGATCTGGTCCTGTTATCTGGACCTCGCCCCGGTGACGTACCGGTATGCCGAATCCGCGGGCACGTTCGCGGCACAGCCCTGGAACAGCGGAATCGCGATGGCGGCGCTGGGGACAGCCCTCCTGTTCTTCATCTTCGGCAACCTGCATGTTGCCCGGAAAGAAATTTGAGGAGTGGGTGCGATGAGACAGAGTTTGTCGGCCGAATGGCTCAAACTGCGGCATTCCCGGATCGGCATTGCATCTGAACCGCAACTGGAACCTGGTCATGACCGCCCCCGTGCCGGTCGCCGCCGTCTTCATGGCGAAATGGATCGTCGCCTCGCTGCTGATCCTGTTTGTCCAGGCGCTGTTCATGGGACTGTACGGGATCGCGGGCCTGCTGCTTGCGCTGCCCGGGCCGTTCCCGGCGGAGACGATCGGGTGGGCCTTGCGCGGATGGTACGCCTGCCTGTCCATCAGCGCCTTGCAGCTCGGCTTGTCGCTCCGGATTCGCAGTTTCGCGGTGCCCGTCGGTTTCAGTCTGGCGGCGGTGCTCATCGGCTTGGGGCTGTATGTGGCGAAATGGGGGCTCTGTTTTCCGTACTCGCTGCTGACGATCGGCATGCATGTGCTGAGCCGGGATGCGCTTGATCCGCTGCAGGAGGCGCTGTTCTGGACGATGAATGCGGGGTACGGGGTGCTCTTTGCCGCCTGGTTCGTCCGCGGACTCAAGGTTCGGGATGTCGTGACGGCGTGACAGGGGGCGCATGCATCGGCGAGCTGAATGAACCGGCGTGCGTCGCAAAGCATCAGGTAAACATTATCCAATGAAAGCGGTTAATCTAATGAAATGACCGGCCGCCGGTTTTCCCCTACACTGGAAGTTAATATCCAGGATGGGGGAATGTGCGAAGAGTTCCCCGCTGTGCGGCCGCAATTTCGAATATTTCTCGGAGGATCCTTACCTGTCTTCCGAAATGGCGGCCAGCCACATTCGCGGCGTGCAGAGCCAGGGAGTCGGCACCTCGCTGAAGCATTTCGCCGTCAACAACCAGGAGCATCGCCGGATGTCGGTCGACGCTGTCCTTGACGAGCGGACGCTGAGGGGAATCTATCTGGCGAGCTTCGAGGGGGCGGTGAAACAGGCGAAGCCCTGGACCGTGGCTGCGCGGCAGCTGCTGGACGCGTTCAATCCGTTCGGCGGGGCCGCGGAGCAGGATGCGGGCGGCATGTTCGAGGCGATCATCCGGTATTTGCCGCTGCGCAATCTCGTGTCGTTCAGCGGCGGCAAGCTGACCGAGCGGCAGCTGGATGACTGGATT
>JGI2924J29684_1077796_pt1 | contig 22689 bp, 16 predicted proteins | sample BenlonsequencITS_FD_29684 | JGI IMG/M metagenome (IMG submission 29684)
GATTATATATAATCTTGGATATTTTCGAGGTGGAAGGCTCCTGTGGGTGCGTCTATTGCTGAACCAGAGAATTGTCGGGGTATCCTGTCCGTCGCCGCGCATCCTGCCGCTCGCTCTCTGTCAGGCGGTACTGTTCCAACTCTTCTTCGAGCGGGCCGAGTGCCCTACGACGTTCTTGATGTGCTTCGAGGAAGTTCGCAATATTCTCTGCCGCCATCTCTTTGAGTTCACCACTCAGGAGCGACCCTTGTTGATACTCGCGTGCAAGCCGTTCCACCTGCTCATCACTTTCTTCAAAGAAGTAGTACAAGAACTGATACGAGACATCCACCTCGGGATTCCCTCCCTGTTCTCGATGTTCTTTGAGACTAGTCTGTCCACCAGAGTAAGCGTGAGTACGGATTTTGCCGAAGACCGTCTCCCGGTCATCTGAAAGGAGGATGCTCGGTGCGTCGTCGGACGAACTCATCTTCCCCGGCCCTTCGAGGCTCGGGAGGAACTTTGAGAGCAAGGCACCGGGCTTGGCCACGTCATACCGTTGCTTGGCCGCGATGTCACGGCAGACTCGAACGTGGGGGTCTTGGTCAACCGCAATCGGGACGAGCGTCGGATGGCGACCCTCCACAAGTTGTGGTAAGAGGAGGTGTGTGGCTTGGACAGCAGGGTAGAACGAGAGACCGATATTCTCGGGCTCTCCATATGTTGCATCCACGGTCGATTGCGTCACTTCCTTGGCAAACGCAGTTGCTAAAGGATACACCACGTCAGCGTCAGCCGTGTCTACGATGATTCGGGTTCGCTCGGGGTCGAACCCAACCGCGAGAAGGTCAAGGAGGTTCTCGCGGGTGTAGTCGCTAATCTCGCCCAGCGATTTGTCTTTTAGGAAGTACTTCTCGTCGTCGGAGAAGGGGATGTAGACGAGAGTTCCCGTCTGGTCTTGCAGATACTTAGCGAAGTAGAACGGGAAGATGTGACCGATGTGCATCGGCCCTGAGGGGCCTCGTCCCGTCACGATGGAGTGTGGTTTACCTTCGTTGGCGGCATCAAGGAATGGGTCTACATCTCGCTCTGCATAGAACACGTCACGGCGCACGAGCGGATGGCTGGGGTCGGGAAACTTCGCCTTCTGTTCGGCAGTGAGGGCATCAGCCCCGAACTTGTCGAGGAGTCGGTCGTAGTCGATGTCGCCTTCGACGGCGTATGGCGTTACGGTGAAGTCGTCTTCTGCTGGCATATGTGTTTGATGGTTGTAGTCACTTGGAGACGATGCGATTGAGAAAGCGAGTGAGCATCGCGGTCGAATCTGCCGGGTTAAGCCCGTCCGACCCTAAACCGCGATACTGTCCACTTCCCGAAACGCGTGCCAACGCCAGCAATTGGCGTGGGAAGTGGACACCATATTGACATCGACGAGATTGCTCCCCTTATAGGTTCTGTTCCTCTACTTGTCTCGCAATCAGCAAACCAGTCCAACCGATTATTCTTGACGTGCCTGTCTTCTGGCGGTCGACGTCAGCGACGGCGTCGGCGACTACTGGCGCTCCCACGCACTCGGAGCGACGTCCAGCAGCTGAACTGCCGGGCGATACAGAAAAACGACGACGAAGATGATCGCGAGTTCGACCCAGAACCCGAGGTCGCCGGCGACGGCTCGCAGGATTCCGAGGACGAGAAACACAAGTACCAGCATCGCGACGTAGTGGGGGACGAGTTCGATCAGCAGGTCCGTATCCATACCGTGTGGCTCGACGACAAGCACCAAAGTGATACTGGCTGCGAACTTCGAGTTCCGCTCGCGACGTCCGGGGACCCCCGGACCCAGCTCGTCGCTTCGGCTCCGGATCGGGTCGATGATAAACTAGACTACGATTGTTTCTATTGTTCCTCGAGTAGTACTCGCTTTGAACCCGCACTGTGCCGAACATACTCAAGTAAGAAAAATAGAAAAGAAGTTTAAACTATCCAGGGCTGCGGTTCACCTCGAGGACCGATCCGAAACCACTCGCGTATCTGATAGGTCGAGCGCGCCGAACCACGTCCTCTCGGCGCGACGGGAGGTGGATCAACGTTCATTACTACCCGGCGGGTACTGTGGCACCGGATGGCACGAAACGAGCACGCCGAACGGTTCGAGAAGCGACTACGACGGGCGACGGTAGCGGTGACCGGCCGTGAGCGAGGGTCGAACAGATGAGCCGCGACGCCACCGAGATCACCCTCATCGGCGAGGACGACTCGGGCGTCATCGCGGAACTGACTACCTTCCTGGTCGAGCGCGATGTCGAACTGCTCGACCTCGATCAGGCCGACCGGGAGGGAACCTTCCGGCTGACCGCCAGAGTCGACACCGCGTCGATGGCGCTCTCACGGTCAACGCTCCGGGCGGAACTGCGGGCGCTTGGCGACGAGTTCGACGCCGACGTACAGGTACGGTACCCTTCGGGCTGCGAGAATCAGTCGATCGCCGTCCTGGTCACCAAAGAGAGCCACTGTCTGGAGGCGTTGCTCGAAGCGTGGGACGACGGCGAACTCGGTGCGGATCTCGAGGTCGTCATCGGGAACCACGACGATCTCCGTCCGCTCGCCGCCGAGTACGGCGTCCCGTTCCACGACGTCGGCGACGAGAGCGGAACCCCGGACGAGGACGAGTTACTCGAGCTGCTCGCCGAGTACGGGATCGACTTAATCACGCTGGCCCGGTACATCCAGATCCTCTCGCCGGAGGTCGTCTTCCGGTACGAGGATCGGATCATCAACGTCCACCCATCGCTGCTGCCGGCGTTCCCCGGTGCCGCGGCCTACCGCCAGGCCCTCCAGAAGGGAGCTCGAATCACCGGGGTCACCGCACACTACGTGACCACCGACCTCGATCAGGGGCCGATCATCACCCAGCGCGCGTTCAACGTTCCCGCCGACGCGACCGAGGCCGAGCTCAAGGCACGCGGCCAGCCCCTCGAAGCCGACGCCTTGCTCGAGGCCATCGAGTTGCACCTCGAGGACGAACTCGTCGTCGCGGACGGCCGAACGGAACTCGAGCGACCGAACCGATCGACCGCACAGCTCGGCGCCCCCGAGGAACTGGACCGCGCGAACCCCGACGCGCCGGTCGACGAACGCGAGACGCTGGCCGGCGACGAGCGGGATAACACGGCCGTTGCGGACGACTGACGCCGACTCCGCGGACTGTTTCCTCGAAACCGACTCGATCCTGCTTCCGACCGGAGCGTCTCTGACCGGCCGGATCGACTCCGTCGTCGTCCGTCTACGCCGAGGCTGTCGACGAGGACGACCCGCAGTTTTTGGTCACGAACGCGTCCGATTTCGTCGCCCGTACGGTCCACTACTGGACACGCGTCTTACATATCGTGGTTGGAAACTCACGCACGCAAGATACTTACTCCGGGTTCTCGCTACTCGTGGTATGGCGTTCGACCAGCCACTCGACCGCACAGTCCCGAGCGTCGCCGACGCCATCGATCGCGAACGCGATCGTCAGGAGTCGACGCTCGGAATGATCGCATCGGAGAACCACGTCTCGGCGGCCGTCCTCGAGGCCCAGGGCAGTACGCTGACGAACAAGTACGCGGAGGGGTACCCCGGCGGGCGATACTACGGCGGCTGCGAACACGTCGACACCGTCGAGGCGGAGGCGATCGAGCGAGCCCGAGACCTGTTCGGCGCCGACCACGCCAATGTCCAGCCCCACAGCGGAACCCAGGCGAACATGAGTGTCTACTTCGCCGTCCTCGAACCCGGCGACAGGATCCTCTCGCTCGATCTCGACCACGGCGGCCACCTGAGCCACGGCCACAGCGTCAACTTCTCCGGACAGCTCTACGACGTCGAGCAGTACGGAGTCGACCCGGACACCGGCTACATCGACTACGATGAACTCGAGCGGCAGGCCCGCGAAACCGAGCCCGCGATGATTGTCAGCGGCTCCTCGGCGTATCCCCGCGAGTTCGACTACGAGCGCATCGGGGCAATCGCGGACGCGGTCGACGCCTTCCACCTCGCGGATATCGCCCACGTGACCGGGCTCGTGGCCGCCGGCGTCCACGCCTCACCCGTCGAGCACGCCGAGTTCGTCACCGGAAGCACGCACAAGACCATCCGCGCGGGTCGCGGTGGGATCGTCGTGTGCGACGCGGAGTACGCCGACGATATCGACTCGGCGGTCTTCCCTGGTGCCCAGGGTGGGCCGCTGATGCACAACGTCGCGGGCAAGGCCGTCGGCTTCGCGGAGGCCCAGACGGACGCGTTCGAGCGCTACGCCGAGCAGGTCGTCGCGAACGCACAGCGACTCGCCGACGTCTTCCGGGAGCGAGGACTCTCGCTTGTCAGCGGCGGCACCGACAAACACCTCCTGCTGGTCGACCTTCGAGACTCTCACCCCGAACTCACCGGGACGGAGGCCGAATCGTTGCTGAGCGACGTCGGCGTCGTCGTCAACAAAAACAGCGTCCCCGGCGAGACCAGATCGCCGATGGTCACAAGCGGGATCCGCGTCGGCACGCCGGCGCTGACCACGCGCGGGTTCGACGAGGCGGAAATGGAGACCGTCGCCGACTGTATCGTCGACGTCCTCGACGCGCCCGAGGACGAAGCCGTCGCCGACCGCGTCGCCTCGCGGGTCGACGACCTCTGTGAAACGCATCCGATCTACGACTAGTTTTGGATCGAGGAGGGCCCGCGGGCGTTCCGTCCGCGTCCTCGTCGCCGCAGTTTTGAGACGGCGACGTCCGTCCTCGGACTACGGGATGCCAGTACCGTTGGGCTCGGTTTCGGTCCGACGGCACGGACGACGGTGAAGCGGCGCCAGGAGAGTACCGAAGTCCCGGACGGTCAGTCGTCGGACGGATCGACCGTTTCGGGGTCTGGGTCCGCACTGGACGTTTCGAGATCCGAGGACCCGATCGAGAGCTCGTCTTCCTCCCGGAGGAACAGGGGTCGCCGGGCGCCGAACGCGGCGATCATCGAGATCACCGCGAGCAGGGCGATGATCGAGAACGGGCCACCGGTGATGATCGCGGCCTGCTGAAGCGCGTCGACGCCGCCGGTGACCATTAGCAAGGAAGCAAGCGCCCCGATGAGAAAGCCCCAGATGACGCGGTTGATCGTCGAGGGTTCCTCGACGCCGCCGGTGGTTAGCATGCCGAGCGCGAGCGTCGAGGAGTCGGCCGACGTGATCAGGAACGTCGTCACGAGCACCAGGAACAGCACGGTCAGGATGCCACCGAGTGGCAGCGCCTCGAACAGCGGGTAGCCCGACCCCGCCTCGCCGAGCTCGCCGACGACCGCGAGGATGTCAGCACGGCCGCTGTCCTGGAGGAAGATCGCCGTCCCGCCCATGGTCGCGAACCAGGGGACCGTGATGCCGGTCGAGGCGATCACGCCCGTGACGGCAACCTGTCGGACCGTTCGGCCCCGCGAGATCCGCGCGATGAAGAGGCCGACGAACGGCGTCCAGGAGAACCACCAGGCCCAGTAGAAGATCGTCCAGTCGCCGACCCACTCGGCGACGCCCGAACCGCCCGCGGCGCCGGAGCCGGTGTAGAAACTCATCGTGATGAAGTCGTTGATATAGGCACCGAGCGCCTGGGTTCCCATCGACATGATTTGTGTCGTGGGCCCGAGCAGGAACGTCGCGACGGTCACGAGCACGAACAGCCCCATGTTGAAATACGAGAGCCGTCGGATCCCCTTGCGGACCCCGAGCGCGACCGAGACGGTGAACGCGACCGTGAGGCCGGTGATCACCGCCACTGTGCCGGCGTCGCCGACGCTGGCACCGGTGGTCCACTCGATGCCGACGAGGAACTGGCTCCCGACCAGCCCGAGCGTGGTCGCGACACCCCCGATCGTGGCGAACACTGCGAGGACGTCGATCGACTTCGCCAGCGGGCCGTCGAGGTTCTCGAGGCCGACCCACGGCGCGATCACCGTCGAGATACGAAGCGGGGCGTCGTAGCGGTAGGCGAAGTACGCGATCGGCAGTGCCATCACCACGTAGGCGGTCCAGGCGGAGACGCCCCAGTGGAAGAACGTGTACTGGATCGCGCTGACCGCGGCCCCCGAGGACTGGGACTCGGCGTCGACGAACGGCGAGACGGCGTCGTAGTGGAAGACGGCCTCGGCGGGGCCCCAGAACACGATCCCTGCAGCGATCCCTGCAGAGTACAGCATCGCGAAGTACGCCGGGAAGGCAAACTCCGGGCGCTCGTCGTCGTCACCGAGTTTGATGTTCCCCCACGGCCCAAAGATCAGGAAGCCGACGAACGCGACGAGGATGAACATCGCGGCCAGGTACCACCAGCCGGCGGCAGTCCACAGAACGTCGTTCGCGCCGGCCATCAGCGTCGACGCCGCTTCGGGGCGAAGCACGAACGCGAGGACCGCCGCGGTCGCGATGGTGAACCCAACCGCGAACACGGCGACGTCGAGCTCCTCGGCGAACCGCCGCAGCGGCCCGGTCGATTCAGAGCCAGCCACGCGTTCTCACCTCCGGTACCCGGATCGCTCGGTCGGTTCGTCGCTCGGTGCGCCGTTTCGTCCGCTCGGTGCGCTGTCGTAACATGCTAGATATTCTCTTCCAGCTAGTTCGTGCGACGGGCGTCCGTCTCCGTCGTGTATCGGAGTCGTGAATCGCGTTCGGTTCGGGAACGAGGACGCCCCTACTCGCGGTTGACGTCCTCGACGTCGTACCCCTCGGCCTCGATGCTATCGATGATCGCGGCGGCGTGTTCGATCCCGCTGGTCTCGATCTGGAAGACGAGGTAGGCCTCGCCGACGTTGAGCTCCTCGACGGCGCGGTCGTGACGGACCGTCTGGATGTTCGCGCCGTGGTCGGCGATGATCCCCGAGAGCTCGGTCATCTTGCCGGGCATATCGTTGATCTTCACGCGCAGGCGCAGGATCTGGCCCCGCCCGGTGAGCGCGTGGATCAGGACGGTCTGGAGCATCGTCATATCGAGGTTCCCCCCACACAGCAGGGGCATCACGGTTTCGCCGCCGACGTCCAGGTCGTCGGACAGCAGCGCCGCGACCGACGCCGCGGCCGCCCCCTCGACGACCTGCTTTGCGCGCTCGAGCAAGAGCAGGATCGCGCTGGCGATCTGGGAGTCGGTGACGGTGACGACCTCGTCGACGTGAGCCTCGATGAGATCGAGGGTCAGCTCGGAGATCCCTCCGGTGGCGATCCCGTCGGCGATCGTGTCCACCGTATCGAGCGTGACGGGAACGCCCTTATCGAGGCTCTCGTGGACGGTCTGGGCGCCCGTCGCCTGGACGCCGACGACTCGCGTCTCGGGGGAGAGATGATCGAGCGCCGTCGAGATCCCGCTTATCAGCCCGCCGCCGCCGATCGGGACGATGACGGTGTCGACTTCGGGGAGGTCCTCGTGCATCTCGATTCCCAGCGTGCCCTGGCCGGCGACGATCGCGGGATCGTCGTAGGCGTGGACGAACTCGACGTCGTGATCGGCCGCGTAGGACTGGGCGTACTCCATCGCCTCCTGGAAGTCCCGGCCGACGAGCTCGACCGTCGCTCCGTAGCTCCGGGTCGCGTCGATCTTCGCCTGGGGGGCGTGTTTCGGCATGACGATCGTCGAGTCGGCGCCACACTCCGTCGCCGCCAGCGCGACGCCTTGCGCGTGGTTGCCCGCGCTGGCCGCGACGAACTCGTCGGCGCCGTCCGCGACCGCCTGGCTGATCTTGTTGTACGCGCCGCGGGTCTTGAACGAGCCCGTCCACTGGAGGTGTTCCATCTTGAGGTAGACGTCGGCGTCGACCACCTCCCCCAGCGACGTGCTGCGCTCGATCGGCGTTCGCTTCACGACCGACTCGTCGTCGAGTCGCTCGCGTGCCCGTTCGACGTCCTCGTACTGTACCGCCAGTTCGGATTCCTGTGATTCGTTCATACGCATAGCTCTCCCGGCTACCGGATAATTTTGTCGCGGCCGGGATCGAACAGCGGCTCGTCCCGAACCGTCGCGTCGTAGCTCCGACCCTCGCACTCGATTCGGACCGACGTCCCGGCGGCGGCGTACTCCTCGGGCAGGTAGGTGTACGCGATCGACTCGCCGACGCTGTACCCGTAGTCGCCGGCCTGGACGTAGCCAACCGCCTCGCCGTCCGCGTAGACGGGCCGGCCGCCGAGCATCGCGTCCGTCGAGTCGTCGAGGGTGAGGCAGGCGACCCGCTGGTCGATCCCGTCGTCTCTGGCCTCGACGAGCGCTTCCTTCCCGACGAAGTCGGTGTCGAGATCGACCGCGAACGGGAGTCCGGCCTCGTAGGGGTTGACGTCCGTATCGACGTCGGCCCCCCACAGCCGGAACCCTTTCTCGAGGCGCATCGACTCGACCGCACCGGCACCCATGGGACGGACGCCGAGATCCTGTCCGGCCTCCCAGAGGGTATCCCAGAGTTTCTGTCCGTACTCGGTGGGCGCCCACAGCTCCCAGCCGAGTTCGCCGACGTAGGAAAGCCGCAGGGCGATCACGGGCACGTCCCCGACGTAGATCCGCTTCCCGCTGAAGTAGGGGAACGCATCGTTCGAGAGGTCGGCCTCGGTCGTCCGCTGGAGGAGCAGTCGTGCGTTTGGCCCCCAGAGTCCGATCGTGCTCTTCGCGGACTCCTCGACCGTGACCGAGACCGTCTCGGGGGCGTGTTCCTCGAGCCAGGAGCCGTGGATCCCCGGCGAGTTCCCGCCGCCGGTCGTCACCATGTACTCATCGTCGTCGAGGCGGGCGACGGTGAGGTCCGCGAGGACGGTCCCCCCTTCGTTCAACATCGTGGTGTAGCGGACCTGGCCGATCGAGAGGTCCATGTCGTTGCTACAGACCCGCTGGAGGAAGTCGCCGGCGTCGCTCCCCTCGACCATGATCGAGCTGAACGTCGTCATATCGTACATCGACACCTTCTCGCGGGTGTGGAGGTGCTCGGCGCCCTCGATCGGGGAGCGGTTGCTCCCCTGCCAGCCGTCCTGGTCGGGGATTCGGTCCTCGTACTCCGAGACGAGGTCGGCGTTTGACTCGTACCACTGCGGAACTTCCCAGCCGCCGCTCTGATAGAACTCCGCGCCCAGTTCCTGCTGGCGGTGGTAGAACGGACTCGTCCGGAGCCCGCGGCGATCTGCGGGCTGCCAGCGGGGTTCGACGATGCTGTAGACCTGCTGGTAGCGCATCCCGCCCCGGTCCATGAAGTACTGCTTGTTCCCCGCGTGGGGTTCGAACCGGTTGACGTCGATCCCGCTCGTATCGACGGGTCCCGACGGCAGCCGCGGGACGCCTGTCTCCATCCACTCGGCGAGGATCTTCCCGTAGCCGCCCGAGTGGGTCCACCAGATCGCGAGCCCGGTCCAGAGCCCGTCGACCTGTGCGGTTTCGCCGAGCACGGGCATCCCATCGGGCGTGTAGACGAAGATCCCGTTCTCGGTGGCGTCGAACTCCGCGTCGGCTGTCGCGGGCAGCAGCTCGTCGAACGCCTGTTTCGGCGACTTCTCGCGGTTCGGGTGGGTCGCCTTCCGCCAGTGCTTTTCGGTGAAGCTGTGGACCGACGCCTGGCTCTCCGCCGAGTTCGACCCCATCTCGTCGGGGTCGACCACGAGCGGCTCGTGGTTGTACGAGCCCAGCCCGTACCCCTCGCCGTGGGTCCGGAAGTACAGCGAGTTGTCCTGGTCCCGGCCGACCGGACGGTCCGGGGGCTGGGCCATCGACTCGGTGATCTCTCGATCGCCCGGAATCTCGAGCCCGGTGACGGCGTCGTCGGCCCGTTCGTTGCCCCGCAGCTCCTCGAGCGGTTCGGTGACGACGTACTGGTGTTCGACCGGGGCGATCGGCAGCTCGACATCCGCCAGCTGCCCGGTCTGATAGGCCCAGTTGTTCGTCGCCAGCACGCAGCGGTCACACTCGATGCGACCGCGGTCGGTTTCGACCGCCCGCACGGCGTCGTCCTCGAGTTCGAGGTCGGTTACCTCGGTGTGGCCGTGGAACGACGCGGGCGTCGTCTCGATGTACCACTGGAGCGCGTCGGTGCCGGCGACCTGGCCGTCGGTCGGCGAGTAGTACCCCCCGAGGATCTCCTCGGCGTCGACCAGCGGCAGCCGTTCCGTGACCTCCTCGGGTTCCAGCAACTCCGGCTCGGGGAGCCCGTAGGCGGTGGCCCACTCGACGCGCCGACGGAGAAAGTCCATCCGTTCCTCCGAGCGGGCGAGCTCGATCCCGCCGGTCTCGTTGTAAACGCCCGCGTCCTTCAGCAGGCGAGTCGTGTAGTGGGCCGTCTTCGTCTGGATCTTCGAGGGGGAGGTCTGGAACATGATCCCCGGGGCGTGGGTCGAGGACCCGCCGGTCACCGGCAGCGGCCCCTTGTCGAGGACGACGACGTCCTCGGCGCCCAGCTCCGTGAGGTGGTACGCGACGCTGCATCCGACCGCTCCGGCGCCGATGATCACCGTCTCGGCGCTCGATGGTAAGGCGTCTGTGCTCATATGCCACACTGTGTGCGGGTCGATCCTATAAGTGCATCGGTCAGCCGCTCGAAACACGACGAACAGTTCGATTCGACGGTTCGAACGGCGGTTTCGATCCGCGACTCCACAATATCACGATCTTCTGATAGGAGTTGTGAGAGTCGAGATCGATCACGACGCCTCCCCCTGCGGTGTCGACGTTTGCGGCCGCGTGGAATCGAACCTCGATTTCCGACACGGACCGACGACCGCAGCGCTGGCCGTTGCTCTCTCGGCAGACCGATCGATCCCGGGACCGACGTCCGCCGGTTCGAGACGTGAGTAGTCGGGGCCGCCTGTCGGCGCGGGGATAAACACCACAACTATTCCCCCTGAACCTACTTCGTGGACAGCTGTCAACGATCGGCTGGCACCTGACGATAGGTGTCTCTGCCATGCAGCGGGGGCGACACAACGGTGGCGCCCCTCTCCCATAGCACCAGTAGGTCCCTGTCTTTTCGCGTCGAGCCCGCTCAAAAAGTTCGTCGTCGAGCTACAACAGCGGTTCCTCCCGGACCGTCGCGGCGTAGCGCTCGCCCTCGTGGAGGATCTCGACGTCGGTGCCGGGCTCGGCATACTCCGGCGGGAGGTAGGCGTAGGCGACGCAGGCGCCGACGGTGTAGCCGTACTCCGCGCTGTGGACGTACCCCAGCGACTCGTCGCCGTCGAGGACGGGCCGGTCCTTGAAGACGACCGCGTCCTCGTCGTCCAGCGTCAGGCAGGCCACCTCGTGGTCGATCCGTTCGCCCTCCGCGGCCTCGACGACCGCCTCCTTCCCGATGAAGTCGGTCTCGAGGTCGACCGCGAAGCTCAACCCGGCCTCGTAGGGGTTGTGCTCGGTGTGCAGATCCTGGCCCCACAGCCGGAACCCTTTCTCGATGCGAAGCGAGTCGAGCGTGCCGTTGCCGTACGGCCGGAGGTCGTGATCCTGCCCGGCCTCCCAGAGGTGCTCCCAGAGCTGCTCGCCGTACTCGCTTGGCGTGTACAGCTCCCAGCCGAGCTCGCCCGCATAGGAGAGACGCAGTGCCCGCACCGGGACGTTCTTCACGAACAGCTCCTGGGTGGTGTAGAACGGGAACGCCTCGTCGGAGAGATCCGCTCGCGTCACCTCGCTCAACACGTCGCGGGCGTTCGGCCCCGTGAGGACGAACGAGGAGAGCTCCGAGGTGACCTCCCGGACCGTGACGTCCTCGGGGGCGTGTTTCTCGACCCAGGCGACGTGGTTCTGGCCGACCTCCCGACCCGTCGTGAGCACGAGGTAGCGGTCCTCGTCGGTCCGGGTGACGGTGACGTCGGCGCGCACGCCGCCCTCCTCGTTGCACAGGAGGGTGTACCGAATCTGACCAACGTCGATATCCATGTCGTTGGTACACAGATACTGGAGGAACTCGTCGGCGCCCTGTCCGCTGACCGCCAGCTTGTTGAACGAGGTCATATCGTGGATGCCGACCTCGTTACGGACGTGCAGGGACTCGGCACCCTCGATCGGCGACCAGTACTTCGCCTCCCAGCCGTCCCGCTCGGGGACATCCTCGCCGTAGCGCGCCAGCAGGTCGGCGTTCGAATCGAACCACTGGGCCTCCTCCCAGCCGGCCTCGGCCCACAGCTCGGCGTCGAGCTCCTGCAGTTTGTGGTAGACCGAGCTGCGGCGGATATCCCGCTGGTGGTCCGTCCAGGTCCACTTGGGGTGGACGATGTTGTAGACGATCCGGTACTCCTCGCCTCCGATGTCGCGGGCGAAGTCCCAGCTGCCCTCGTGGGGCTGGAACCGGTTGACGTTACAGTGCGAGAGGTCGATCGGTCCGTCGGGCAGCTTCGGGGCACCGGTCTCCATCCACTCGGCCAGCGCTCGCCCCGCGCCGCCGGCGTGGGTGACCCAGATGGCCGCGGCGGTCCAGAGCCCGTCGTACTCCTGGACGGGCCCCATCACGGGGAGGCCGTTCGGCGACTCCGCGAACATCCCGTTGTACTTGTGCTCGAGCTCCTTGCCCTCGGTGGCGGGCAACAGCTCGTCGCTGGCCTGGCGGGGCGCCTTGTCCGGGCGATCGGGGTGGGTCGGGTTGTTCAGGTGGTAGTCGGAGAACTCGTGGACCGAGCCCTGCTCGCCGTCCTCCTCGTTGCCGCCCAGCTCCTGGGGGTCCGGCACCAGCGGCTCGTGGTTGTACGAACCGATCCCGTAGGCGTCGCCGTGGGTCCGGAAGTACAGCGCGTGGTCCTGGTCCCGGAGGATCGGCCGATCCGGGTTCGCGAGCAGGCGATCGGCCCTCTCGCCGGAGACCTCGCGGTAGTTTTCGTAGACCGGATCGTCGGTGACGTCCCGGTCGTCGGAAAGCTCCTCGAGGGGCTCGGTGATCGTGTACTGGTGTTCGACCGGCGTCACCGGGAGGTGGACCCCGAGCTGTTCGCCCAGCTGACGCGCCCAGATGTTCGTCGCGATCACGACCTCGTCACAGTCGATGTTGCCGTGCTCGGTGACGACCGCCTGCACCTCGCCGTCCTCGACCGCGACGTCCTCGGTCCGGGTGTGCGGAACGAACTTCGCGCCCCGGTCCATCGACGCCTTCGCCAGCGCGGCGCAGGCCTTGACGCCTGACACCTGGCCGTCGGTCGGCGAGTAGTAGCCGCCCTGGATAACGTCGCTGTCGACCAGCGGTAGCTTCTCCTCGACCTTTTCCGGCGAGAGGAGCTGCGGATCCGGAACGCCCCAGGCGGTGCCGTGCTCGACCCGGCGCTGGAGGAACTCCATCCGCTCGTCGGTCCGGGCAACCTCGATCCCGCCCGTCTCGCTGTAGAGCTGGTTCCCGTCGTCGTCCTCGAGTTGCGAGTACAGCTTGCGGCTGTAGTTCGCGAACTTGGTCAACACCTTCTCCTCGGCGGTCTGGAACATGATCCCCGGCGCGTGGCTCGAGGACCCGCCCGTGGTCGGGAGCGGCCCCTGATCGACGACGACGACGTCCTCGCGTCCGAACTCGGTCAGGTGGTACGCCGTGCTACAGCCGACGATACCGGCGCCGACGATGACCGTATCGGCCTCGGCCGGCAGACTATCGTGCGTGTCCATAACTCGCATCGATATCCCGCTGGGGGACAAATATAGTTATCGCCCCGGGGTACTGTTCCAACGATCGATACGTTCGATGACAGGTAGAGTTTCGCTCGGCCGCCCGGGAAGCCATGCGGCGCGATCGGTTTCCGGATCGGAGCGGTTCCGCGACGCCGACGGGCGGCGACCCGGTCCGTGCGTCCTCGTCGAAGGGGTACATATGAAGGGACGGAGTATTCCCCACCCAGTCTTACTTCGAACCGGATCGAAGCGTAGTCAAATCATGAGTATCGGTGACTCGGTAGATACACTCTCCCAAATAATCGACCGGTACGAGACGGACGGCGGATCGGTCCAGCAGGTCGACGCAGCGATCTCCGGGCACGATGACGGGCCAAGCGCCTCGGTCGACGTCCTCGTCTCCCCGTGTGATTCCGACTCGGCTCCCGAAACCGCACGGCTCGAGGACGGAACACTACAGCTCGAGTTCGACGCGTCGGTCCTGCCCGCACTCGAGGAGTACGCGCCCGACGGAGTTCGTATCACGAGCGACGGCGCCTGCGTGACCGGTGACGGCGACGTCGTCGTGACGTTCGCCGTCGAGTTCGAGGACGTGGAGTCGACGGAACGTGAGGGCTCGACGCCACCGACCCTCGAACCGGCCATCGACTCCGAGCTCGCGGCGAGCGAGGACGCCGAAGACGACCCTCCCGTCGACCCCCACCCGGAGCTCGACGCCGAGACTGTACGAGCGCTCGCGGACGCCCGCGACGAGGACGTCCCGCCCTACGAGGACGTCCCGTACCTCGAGGCGCTCTACGAGTCGCTGGATACCTTCGAGGCGATGGCGGACGTCCTCGAGATGGACGTCGCCGCCGAAACTGTTCGTCGGTACATGATCGACGCCGGAGTGCACGATCCGGTCTCGTACGACGTCGACGAAGACGTCGAGCCGGACGGGCAGGCGTCCGCGAGCGAGCCGGAGCCCGACAGTCCGGACGAGGTCGCCGACCCGATCGAGCGCCTCCCAACCGAGCGGCTCGCCGCCGACGGGCTCGGGCTCCCTGAGGGGGTCGACCTCGAGGAACTGATCGACGCCGTCGAGTCTTCGATGACGCTGCGGGAGGTCTGTCGGCGCCTCGAGCTCGAGCGCGAGCGAGCCCGCGAGCTACTGGCACAGCTCGACCTGCTCGATCTCGTCGTCAGACGCGTCTACGCGTCCAGCGAGCCCGAGGCGGGACCGTCCCGGGAAGTGATCGCCGAGCGCATCCGCGGGAGCACCGACCGCTCCCGGACGCCGTCGGAGGGGTACGACGACTTCCGACCCGCGCTCTCGTAGGGTTGGTGTCGATAGCTACCGGGAAACCACCGATCTGAGCACTCTACAGCCCGATCGTCCGGACGATCGCAGCTCTCCTTTCGAACGGGGGTACTTATTGATGTTCAGTAGCACGGGTGAACGGTTTTCAGTACCCGTTGTGTTGATGATACCGTATGTCACAGCGGGATGACTCGCGAGCCTCGGCAGCGAGTGACGACGGTACGGAGCAACCGAACGCACTCTCGGCGCGGCGATTCACCGGGCCCGAAGCCTTCGAGCGGGAGAAGGAAACGGTGTTCGGGCGCGACTGGGTGTACGTCGGCCACGCCGACAGCATCGCCGAACCGGGTCAGTACTTCACCCGGAACATCGGCGACCGGCAGCTGATCGTCGTCCGCGGCCACGATGGCGAGGTGAAGGCCTTCGACAACGTCTGTGCCCACCGGGGATCGAAGATGGTCGAGGACACGCCGATGACCGACCCCGGCGGCGGCGGTCGGATCCAGTGTCCGTACCATCTCTGGACCTACGACCTCGACGGCGACCTCCGGAGCACGCCGAAGAGTTTCGAGGACGCGAGACTGAACCCCGACCTCGAGGACGACGAGGTCCAGGAGTTCGACTGCGAAACGAACGGGCTGAACGACGTTCGCGTCGATACGGTCGGTCCGCTCGTCTTCGTGACCCTCGCCGACGACGCTCCGACGGCGCCGTCGGAGGGTGCCGACGGCGTCGCGGAGCGACTCGGATCGCTCCCCCTCGAGGAGTACGAACACGCCCGTCGGATCGTCTCGGAGGTCGCGTGCAACTGGAAGCTGTTCGCGGCCGTCCACTTCGACGGCAGCGAAGAGCGGGACGGCGATGGGACGCTGGCGATCGCCGAGGACGGCTGGACGGTCGAGTCCGCGTCCGACGACGACGGAAGCGAGGACCGTCGCCCCGACGGGATCGAGGCCCAGTTCCACTACCGCTGGCCGAACGTCGCCGTCGACGTCTACGACGCCGTCGACGGCTACGGCACCGTCGTCCTCGATCCGGTCGGCCCCGACCGGGTCCAGCTGATCGCGGACTACTACTTCCGGGACGGCGACCGCTCCGAGCAAGAGCGCGAACTCGTCCGACGGACCCGCGAACGCCGCGCCGAGGACGCCGACCGCGCCGAGCAGCAGTGGGCCGCCCTCGAGAGCGGCGCGTCGGCGCAGGTCGGCGTGACCGATCGCATCGCCGCCAAGCTCCGCCAGCTCGTTCGGGAGGGATCGGACGCATGACGGTGAGCGACCGCCGGGATCCCGCCTACGCCGCGCGCTGCCCGGACTGCGAGGTCGACCTCGAGACCGACGCGCCCAACGAGATCGTCGACTTCTACCGGCGCCACTACCGTGTGACGGGCCACGACGTGACCTTCGAGCGGATCGAGCCGTCGCTCGGCGAAGCGGTCACCGAGGACGTCCTCGACGAGGTCTACACGCTCGCGGACGTCGTCGCCCAGCTCGAAGACGAGTACGACGACGGCGTTCCGATCGGGGCCGTCGCGGCGGCGATGAGCGATCGGGGACGCTCCATCGGTGAGACGCTCGAGGCGGCCCACGAGATCCGCATGAACGGCGCGCTGTACGAACCGCGAGACGACCATCTGCGCGCGTTCTGACACAAATATCGCGGAAGCCCACGACTTCAGTCACTCCCGTCGGGTTCCGACTTCTGGCTCCGATTGTCTTCGTCTACAACGTCGAGCCGAACGGCCGTCTACAGCCCGGTGCTCCGCTCGAATCGCATCCGTCATATAAGGGTACGATATATACCTGGTGAACTTCTATGATGAACACTCTCGATCGTGAGAGTATATGACGCAGTGGGAGCAGACCCAGACGGAGACGGTTAGCCCGGACATCACGGACAGGTCGAACGCCCTGCCGGCGCGGTACTTCACCGATCCCGAGATCTTCGAACTCGAGAAGGAGAAGATCTTCGGGCGGTACTGGGTGTATGCCGGCCACGCCAACAGCATCGCCGACCCGGGACAGTTCTTCACCCGAACCATCGGCGGCCGCGAGCTCGTCGTCTGTCGGGCCGACGACGGCGACGTCCGCGCGTTCGAGAACTTCTCGGCCCGGACGGGCGAGCCCGTCGTCGACGACGCCGCAATGACCGACCCCGGACGCGTCGACACGGCAGCACTCGAGGACGCCGAGGCGGTCCACGTCGACAGCATCGGCCCGCTGATCTTCGTGAACCTCGACGACGATCCGATGCCGCTGGCCGAACAGGCCGGCGTGATGAAGGACCGACTCGATGCGCTTCCCCTCGGGGAGTACGAACACGGCTGCCGGATCACCTCGGCGGTCGAGTGCAACTGGAAGGTGTTCGCGGGCAACTACTCCGAGTGTGACCACTGCCAGGCCAATCACCAGGACTGGATCAAAGGGATCGAGCTCAACGACTCCGAGCTCGAGGTCAACGACTACCACTGGGTTCTCCACTACACCCACGACGAGGACGTCGATGACGAGCTCCGGATTCACGACGCCCGCGAGGCACAGTTCCACTACCTCTGGCCGAACTTCACGGTCAACATGTACGGCACCGCCGACGGCTACGGCACCTACATCATCGACCCGATCGACACCGGCCGCTTCCGGCTGATCGCGGACTACTACTTCAGGGACGGCGACCTCTCCGAGGAGGAACGCGAGTTCGTCCGCACGAGCCGCCAGCTCCAGGAGGAGGACTTCGAGCTCGTCGAGCGCCAGTGGGCGGGGCTGAAGACGGGCGCGCTCTCACAGGCCCAGCTGGGTCCGAACGAGCACACCGTCCACAAACTCCACCGGCTCGCACAGGAGGCCTACGACGCCTGACGTCGGATCCGCACCGCGCGGTCAGCTTTCCCTGCGCTTCTCCGAGTGTGTCTCCAGCGTTTCGGCTGTGGCCCGTCGGTGGATCCAGACCGCACAGGCGATCGTGACGAGGCCGGCGACGGCGGCGATCCCGAACGCGACCCGGTACCCCGTCACGGTGTAGACCCGAACCCCGCCGACGAACTCCCCGGTCCAGTAGGCGTCGAGGACCCACCCCATCAGCGTCGGAAAGGCGGCGGCACCGAAGAACGAGGCGCCGTTGATCGCACCCATCGAGATCCCGCTCGCCCGGCTCGGGTGGCGTTCCTTCACCAGCGGGTAGGTGAGGACGAACGTTCCCAGTAGCGCGCCGGTGACGAAGAAAACGGCGCCGACGACGACCAGCGGCGGGTCGCCGACGACGGCGAGCAAGGCGAGCGCACCGGTGTAGCAGAGCCCGCCGCCGACGATGAACTCGGTCCGTCGCTCGAGACGGTCCGAGAGCCAGCCGAACGCCGGCGGACCGAGCGTGCTTCCGACGCCGCCCAGCAGCGTACACAGCGACGCGACGGCGACGGAGGTGTCGTACACCTGTACGACGTAGGGAATGCCCCACAGCCCGAACAGCGTGAGGTTCACGCCGCCCGTACAGAACAGCAGGACGCTGACGATCCAGGTCCACCGATCGCGCAGGACCGCCCGCCCGTGACGACGGATCTCCGCGAGCGTGAGCCGGGACTGTTCGGGGACGCCGTCGATGGGACCCAGCCCGGCCCGTTCGGGCGAATCCCGGACCACGAGCGCCGTCGCGACGGCGACGACCAGGCCGACGGTCGAAAGCAGCGACAGCGACGTTCGCCACCCCGTCGCGTCGACCAGTACGGCAAGCGGCGTCGTCGCGAGGACGCCGCCGACGCCGCCGACGGCGAAGCTCAGGCCGTTCATCGTGCCGAACTCGTCGACACGGTACCAGCTGGCACAGAACCGCAGCAAACAGACGAAGATCACGCTCCCGCCGAGACCGATCACCAGGCGGGCGCCCAGCGCCGACCCGTAGCCGTCCGCCAGCGCGAACCAGAGCGCGCCGGCGTTCATCGTTGCCGCGCCGACGGCGGCAGTTCGGCGGGGACCGATCCGATCGACGAGGACGCCCGTCGGGAACTGCATCACGGCGTAGACGAGGAAAAAGGCGGCGTGGAGCGTACCGAGCTGGCCGCCCGTCGTCCGGAACGCGGCCATCAGATCGTCGGCGAGGACGGCCGTCGAAAGTCGGTAGACGTTGACGAGCAGGAAGGAGACGGCCAGCACACCCCACAGCAGCCAGCGACGGTTCGTCGGTGACGACCACATACGACGGCGTCTCGGCCGCGACCCCAAAGCGTTTGAGATTCCGGAACGGGTAGCGGATTGCAACCGGTGTGGACGTCGACTGACGCGTCCGCTGGTGACAGCTGTATGACAGAACGTGTTTCACCATACTCTTACGTCCGTATGTGTGTAAAACACTGGTTCGGCTGTCTCGAGTCCTCGTCCCCTCGCAGGGGCGAGCGTCCGCGAGGACCCGCGACGACCGAGATCGAAACCGGCGGTCGCGTTCCGATCACCGTGGATCTCCCGACGACACCTCTAAGCAAGGCGGAAGAACGATTTTACCTCTGATTTCTTCTATTTATCGATACTCCGAACGCCGCTCCTGCTCGGCGACCATTCGGACCAGTTTCCCGACCGGCTAGCTCTGACGGCCTCAGCTTGAGCCGTCAGAGAAGCTGTAAATCGCCTCCCTCAATTCTAACAGGTATGATAGTCTCCTATTTTACCTATTCTGATTTCCGTTTTTTCTCGCTCGAACGTTACTCTCCCGATCAACGATATCGGCAAATACCCAGATTACAAAGTATTCTAGCAGACAAATATATGATCGACCTCGCAGCGATCGATCACGAACGCGAGAACGACTCCCGTCGTCCACGCCCGGCGGCGAAAACACTCATTGTTCCTCGAGTATACGTTCTAGGTATGACACGAACGTTACGGATCGTCGGCCTCGGGGTCGCCGCCATCGTCGCGCTCTGGATCGTCCTCGAGGTGCTCGCGTTGCTGTTCGGGCTCGTGGCGTGGGTCGTCAGTGCCGTCGTCTCGCTGGCCGTCCTCGCGCTCGTGGTGTACATCGGCTACCTCGTCGTGACATCGCTCCTGAGTTGAGATGTTCAGATCAGGGGCCTATCTTTCAATAGCCCCCTATTTTACCCCTCCGTTCGCCGAAACTGCCACGAACCGGAGTCGCCGGTAGTCGACGACCTACGACCCCTCGCGAAACAGTCCCCGACGGAGTCGACTCTCGAAGGACGTCGAGCAGTTCGGTGCCGCACTCGTAGTCGAACGAGTGGTCGTCCGCGTCGGCGGTCGCGTCCCGGAGGTGTCATCGGCTATCGGTACGCTGGCTGGGAGCCGATGCGTTCGGGATCGAGTGAGGGCGGTTCCGTCCGACCTGTTCCGGAACCGACGGTCGCTCGGTTCGAGACGGCGTGGTCAGACGGGAAGCGGGATCGGCGCGAACTCGGCGGCGAGCAGGTAGGCGATCGCCAGTGCAACCTTGCCGACGATCACCAGCAGTCCGGCGACGGCATACGACGCCGTGGCTGCCGTCGGGGAGAGTCCAGCGCGTCGCTGGCCGACGACCGCGCCGACCGACAGCAGGATCGGCACGACCAGTCCGCCGATCACGGCGACGCCGACGAACAGCGTCGCGTGAGTGGTCAGCAGGTTCCCGACGGCTGGCTCGGCCGCAGGGACCTGCTCGGGCAACAAGAGAACCGTCGCGAGCACCGCCACCAGCGTCGCCGTGAGCAGTCCGGCGGCGCCGAGCGCGTAGTTCTGGACCGTTCTGCTGACCGACCGATCGGCGATCGCCGTCAGTCCGACCGTCACGGCCAGTCCCGCGCCCAGCCCGCTGAAGATCTGGACCGGGAGCAGGAACGTCTTGTCCCACAGCGCGACCCGTTCGGTCATCCCGGAGCCGTAGGCCATCGCGGAGTAGACCAACACGCCCGCGGCGAAGATCGCGAAGACGCCGCCGAGGACGAGCCGGATCGGCTCCGAGGGGCGGGTGTAGTCGGCGAGCGCGTCCAGCCGATCGAGCAGCCCGACGCGACGGACGACGTTGCGGACGCCGCCGGCCGTACCACCCGTCGCGGCCTCGGCGGTTCCGGGGTCGCCCCCGTCGGACGCGACGTCTCGGCCGCCGTCGGCCGCGACCGACTCGCCGCTTTCGGCGGTCGGACGGTGCGGGCGCTTCTCGCCGAACGTGACCCAGAGGAACATCAGGACGGCACCCAGGCCGAAGACGACGAGCAGGTACGGGCCGATCGCCATCCACGAGTCCAGGTTCGTCATGATCACCGGGAGCATCAGCGCGCGAAGCGGCGTCGCGAGGTGTGACAGCAGGACCGGCGGTCCGATCGCCAGCCCGATCAACCCGGCGAGATAGCCGTACTGGGCGATCTTGCCGTGTTCGCGCACGCCGCGTCGCCACGAGAGGACGTCCGCGAAGTACCCCATCAGGAACGCCCCGCTGGCGATCCCGATTAGCGCGATGTACGTGCCGATCCGCCAGTCCCACTGCGTGTACGGCAGTTCGAAGACGACTTCAGTCGCCATCGGTCAGTCACCCCCCACGACGTCGTCCGCGTCGTCGCCGAACACGATCTCGGCGGCCTCGTCGGAAAACGGCGTCGAGACGTGCTCCTCGTCGAGCTTCTCCGAGAGCTGCTCGGGCGTACCGAACAGCAAGGCGTCGGTCGGACACTCCGAGGAGCAGGCGGGCTCGAGATCCGCCTCCTGACGCGGCTCGCAGGTTGTACACTTGTCCATCAGGCCGTTCCCGCGGGCGCCGAGCGGCGAGGCTTCCTCGGCCTCCGGCACTTCCGCGTCGGGGTACTGGGGCGCGCCGAACGGACAGGCAACGCCGCAGTAGTGACAGCCGATACACCGATCGCCGCTCACTCGGACGGTTCCGTTATCGCGGAAAAAAAGCGCCTCTGTCGGGCAGACCTCGACGCAAGGTGCTTCGGCGCAGTTGTAACACTGCATGGGCTTGTTGGTCTCGTCGTCGGTACCGTGTCCGATAGCGACGACCTGGATGCGGTTGGTTTCGGCCGGGAGATCCCACGTTCGCTGGCAGGCGACCTCGCAGGCCCCGCAGTCGATACAGGACTCCCAGTTCGGAACGACTCGCGCCGGTCCGTCGCTCTCTTGTGTGCTCATTGGATTTACCTATCGCTTGTGACGGTTGATGCGCTGTTCCTGCCACCGGAGCTGCCGATCCGACAGCTCGGGGATCTCGTCGTCCTCGGCCACCCGGACGTTACACAGCGTCGCCTTCGTCTCCTGCATCTGGGTCTCGCGGTCGTAGGCCGGCGCCGTTCCGGCGTTGATCGTCTCGCCGATCACCAGCGGGCCCAGCCCCTCGGGGACGGTCTCCAGCATGTTCTCCCCCTCGAGGATCCCGCTCCAGTGGTACGGGGCGAACGCGTGGTCCGGTGCGACCCGCTCGGTGACGTTAGCCTGAACGACCATCTCGGCGTGGGGCGTTCCGACGACGATCCAGTCGCCGTCCTCCACCCCGAGGTCGTCGCCGACGTCGGGATGGATCTCGAGGTACATCATCGGCGACCGCGAGGCGGTCCCCTGCGTGCTGCGCGTCTGTGCGGCCGCGCCCTGGTGTTCGACCTGGCGGCCCGAGGTGAGGACCATCGGCTCGACGTCGCCGGCGTCGGCGAGCTCCTCGACCGCGTCGATGTTGTCCTGCTGGACGCCCGCGTTGTCGAGTTCGACGCGCCAGTGGTCCTCGGTCCGTTCGTTACAGGGGTACTCCTCGACGAGATCGGGCCGGGGCGTCACCGCAGGCTCGCGGTGGACGGGGATCTCGTCCTCGAGGTTCCAGGCCTTCATCCGGGCCCGGCCGCGGCCCCACGGGGCGTCGGGC
>JGI2924J29684_1077793_pt1 | contig 22682 bp, 22 predicted proteins | sample BenlonsequencITS_FD_29684 | JGI IMG/M metagenome (IMG submission 29684)
GCGAAGCCCGCCGAAGCGGTCTATGTGGGTGATGACACCCGTGATGTGCTGGCCGGCCATGCCGCAGGCATGTATACGGTGGCCGTGAACTGGGGGTATCTCGGTGATACCGGTGAACTTCCCGGCTGGGGCGCGGATGCGGTTCTCGATACTCCGGCTGATCTGGCTGACTGGTTGAGGGCGTAGTCATGCAGGCCGGCCCCTTGCAGAGTTATCTGGACAAATGGCTGGCGGCCTGCCCCTGGCAGCGTCAGGCTCTGGTGTTCGTCGATGGCGGCCGTTGTCCGGGCCATCTTGCCCTGGCGGCATGGGAGTTCGAGCTGCTGGCCTGCGTATTTCGGATCAGAGAGCCAGCGGTGGCCATCGCCAAGCTGCATTGGTGGGCACAGGAGCTCGAGGCGGCCGGTTCCGGGTCGGCTCGCCACCCCTTGACCGAGGTGTTGTTCGATCAGCCACAGGCTGCCCGGTTGCCAGCCGACTGGTGGACGGCACCGGTACTGGCAGCCCTGGAGCAGCTGGAGCAGAGTACGCCGCCGGACTTCGAGCGACAGCTGGCCGCGATGCACCCCTTGTACGCGGCGCTGGCCCGTCTGGAAAACGGCTGGTGGTTCGGGCCGGAGGCCGCCTTCGACCGCGCCGCTCGTCTGGCCAGCTGCGGGCAGTTGCTGCATCAGCTCGGCCATCTGGCCGAAGCCCGTGATCGTGAAGTCCTGCCGTTGCCGATGCAGCGGCTGGCGCGTCATCACCTGAGCCGACAGGATCTGGCCGGCGATTCCGCCGGACTGGATCTGGCTATACGCGAACAGGCCGGCGATCTGCTGCGGGCGACCGAGGAGTCCCTGGCCCAGGTGCAGCCTCTGTCGGTATTTCGCCAATTGCAGGCGCAAGTGGATCGGCGCCTGATGCGGCAGCTCAGCAAGGGGGGCGGTCACGCCGCCATCGCCGCCGCGAGCCGGACGCCTCAGTGGCAGCATCTGTGGCAAGCCTGGCGGGCCGCCCGTCAATGGCGGGCTCAGGCGGCCTGAGACCAGGCCATGCGTGGCGACGCAGTGTTTCCCGCGCGTCACCATTGAGGCGCTGATTCGCTGACCCCACCTAGATAGCTTCAGTCATCGAGTCCCGGCGGGCATGGTCCCAGCCGTGGCGACAGGAAATTCAATGGATATGCAGACAGCTTCGACCCGCGCCTTGCCCGATGTGGCACTGAATCCGCACCCGCATCGCAGCGGTCCGCTGGATTGGGTCGGCATGGGCCGGATCCAGATGCCGGTGCGCTTCGATGCCGGTGACGGTCAGGTCCGCGAAGGCGTGGCACGCGTCGATGCCTTTGTGAATCTGACGCGCAACGACAAGCGCGGCATTCACATGTCGCGGCTCTATCTGTTGGTGGAGCAGGCCCTTAGCCGGGACGTGATCACCCCGGTGCGGCTGCAGGCCTTGCTGCAGGCGTTTCTCGCCTCGCACGAGGACCTTTCCGACCACGCCCGCATCCGCATCGAGTTCGAGCAGCTGATCCGGCGTCCCGCGCTGCGCAGCGCCAACAGCGGCTGGCGGGCCTATCCGGTGGTCATCGAAGCCGAGCTCAAGGGCGAGCATTTCAGCTATGAACTGGCCACGGAAGTCGTGTATTCCTCGACCTGTCCGGCCTCGGCGGCCTTGGCGAGACAGCTGATTCAGGATCGCTTCGAACAGGATTTCGGGTCCGGCCAGCCGCTGGACCGGACCGCGCTGCTGGCCTGGCTGGGCAGCGAGCAGGGTATCGTCGCCACTCCCCATGCGCAGCGAAGCGTGGCCGAGTTGAAGGTTCGTCCTGTTGCGGGTGCTGCGGTCAGTCTGCTGTCACTGCTGGATCGTTGCGAGCATGCGCTGGCAACGCCGGTGCAGACAGCCGTCAAGCGTGAGGACGAGCAGGCCTTTGCTGCGGCCAACGGCGGCAATCTGATGTTCTGCGAGGATGCGGCACGTCGGCTGCGGGCGGCTTTGAACGAGGATGGGGCGCTGGCCGATTTCAGAATCCGCATCGAGCACCAGGAAAGCCTGCATCCGCATGATGCCGTCGCCTATGCTTTCAAGGGCATTGTCGGCGGTTACGACCGCTGAGTCGCGTGGATGCCGGGCCAGCGTAAGGAGGGGTGTCAGGCTTGTTTGCCGGCAGCCTGCAGTGATGGCCGCCGGTTGGCGGCGAGCCGGATCGTCGAACGGCGGGTGAGCTGATCCTGATCGGTCGGGCGTGGCGGCGCCCTGAGAGCCTGCCCGGTCTCGGGCACGCTCTCAGGGCGGACTGTCGGCGTGCTCAGATCACCGGATTGATCTGGGTGACGATGGCCAGCGGCGCGGCCAGAATCGGTTCAAGCGTGGCCATCATGGCCTTGAAGTGCGGGCTCTGCATGTGCTCATCCAGATCCTGCTGGCTGGCCCAGTGCTCGATGAAATAGAACTGGGTTGGATCGGCCAGATCCTGGTGCGGCACATAGCTGTGGCAGCCGGCCTCGGCACGGGACAGCGGCGCGCAGAGCTTCAGTGCCTCGATGGCGGTGGCTTCCTGGCCGGGGCGGACTTTGAAGCTGGCGATCAGGTGGAAATCGTTGGACATCTCGGGTTCCTCGAATCACGAAAGACAATATCGCCTCGAATCGGCGATGGCCGAAGGTCGATTCCGCCAGCGGGCTGGCCGGAGCATGCCGGAGAGTGCTGTGGACCTTCTTGCCACATGATATCAAGCGGCGACCTGCCGGATGCATCCGGCAGGCCCGATCATGCCCTGTCTTGGCGAAAGCGCTTGCCCTGGCGGATGATCTGCCTTGAACAGGCGTCGCATCGGCGATGCTGGTCAGGCGGGGCGAGTTGCGGGCATCATCCGGATTTCATGAGGAGCTGCCCATGACTTTGCGGATCCTGGACGTTACGGCCGCGGATGCATCCAGACACCTGCCTGAGCTCGGTGACATGCTTGCAGCCTGCGTCCGGGCCGGTGGCTCGATCGGTTTCATGCAGCCGCTGCCGGCTGAGCAGGCCGAGGCCTGCTGGCAAGGTGCGGTGCTGCCGGAGCTCGAGGCCGGGCGACGATGTCTGCTGGTAGCCGAGCTCGACGGTCGCTGGCTGGGCAGTGTCCAGATTCTGCTGGGAATGCCGGCCAATCAGTCCCATCGCTGCGAGCTTGCCAAGATGATGGTGCATCCTTCCGCCTGGCGGCAAGGCATCGGTCGCCGCCTGCTGCGGGCAGCCTTGGACACGGCTCGTCGGCATGGCCGGACTCTGATCACCCTGGACACACGCCAGGGCGATGCGTCTGAACACCTGTATCGCTCGATGGGATTTGAGGTCGGCGGCGTGATTCCTGGCTATGCACTGGATCCGGACGGCGGCAAGCTGCACGCTACGACCTATATGTATTGCCGCCTCCAGTCGGTTCCTCCCGCGGAATATCGGGGGCAGATCGCCGGTCGCGACTGAAACCCGTCTGCCATTCGAGCACAGCCTCTTGCCAGGTCGCCGGATGTCACTCGGCGACATGCGGCAGCCGTTTCTGCATGGGTTCCTTGCCGCCAGGCTCTGCATGGTCGTTGCCGACAAGAGGCGTCATACCGCAACGCCGGGGTCGGCACGCAGTGCCCGGGCATTTCCGAATTCGGCGTTACGCACGTCACATTGGATAAGAAGTGACGCCGTGGATGAGTGTCACCGACCATGGCTGGCGATCGAGGGCAAGCGAATATGCGGGGACAAGGCTGGACTGGAATCATGCGGCGACCGGGGCGATGGCTCGGCATGCTGTTGCTGGCGACCGTTTCGTGCCTGCAGGCGCAGGGCGTAGAAAATCTGCTGCCGGTCACCGAGGCCTATCGGCTCAGTGCGGATACTTCCACGCCGGGCGTGGTAAAGCTGCATTGGGTGATTGCGCCGGACTATTACCTCTACCGCGGCCAGATGCGCTTCACCGGTACCGGGCCGGTGACCTTGGGCACGGTCACGACTGCCACCGGCCATCGCTATCGCGATGCCTATCTGGGTGAGGTCGAGACCTATCACGTCAGCACGGATGCACGCGTCGAGTATTCCGCCTCGGCCGAGGGCGGTGAATTGGTCGTACGTTACCAAGGCTGCCACGAGGTGGATCCCAAGATCTGCTATCCACCGCACAGTCAGCGATTCAAGTTGCCGCCCGCCAAGGCCGCCGCCATGATCGTTCCAGCCGCGGGAGCGGCCGAAGGCCGCTCTGCAAGCCACGATCCGGAGGGCGCCGCGGGTGATGGCAGCGCCGTGAAGGGCGATGGCTTCTGGCTGGTGATGCTGCTGGCCGTGGCTGGCGGCATGCTCCTGAACCTGATGCCTTGCGTGTTGCCGATCCTGTTTCTGAAGCTGGGCGGCCTGATCCGGCATGGTGGTGATCGGCGCCGTGCCATCCGCAGCTCGCTCGGTTACGGGCTCGGGGTCATGACCAGCTTCGTCGCGCTCGGCGTGCTCGTGATCGAGTTGCGTCATGCCGGTGCCGCGGTGGGCTGGGGCCTGCAGTTGCAGCAGCCCTGGCTGCTGGGGGCGCTGGCCTGCGTGATGTTCGCGATGGGCCTGGCCATGTCCGGCATCATCGAACTCGGCAGTGGTCTGGCCCGGTTGGGCGATGGTCTGGCCCGTCGACCCGGGGTGGCGGGTGATTTCTTCAGTGGCGTACTGGCGGTAGTGGTGGCCAGCCCCTGTACCGCGCCGATGATGGGGACGGCGCTGGCCTATGCCTTGGTGGCTCCGCTGGCGCAGGCGCTGGCGGTGTTTGTGGCACTGGGTTTCGGGCTGGCGCTGCCGTATCTGTTGTTGAGCCTGTGGCCGGGGTTGTCCAGACGCCTGCCTCGCCCGGGTCGCTGGATGGATACGCTCAAGCAATTGCTGGCCTTCCCGATGTATCTCAGTGTGATCTGGCTGGTCTGGGTGCTGGCACGCCAGCGTGGCGCGGACGCGGTAGCGCTGGCGCTGCTGGCCATGACGGCGGTGGCTTTCGGTCTGTGGGTCTGGCGTCGGGGCCGTGAGTGGCCGCGATGGCGGCTGCTGTGGCTGCTCCCCTTGGGCGCGGCGGTGGTCATGCCGCTGGTCGCCGTGGGGCGATTGGCTCCGCCCGCTGTCGATCAGGCCCTGGCCAGCGACGAGGTCGCCTATGACGCCGCCCGGTTGCAGAAGCTGGTGGCCGCCGGCACCCCGGTGTTTGTCGACATGACCGCGGACTGGTGCATCACCTGCAAGGCCAATGAGCACGTGGTTCTGGCTGCACCGGCTTTTCGCGAATTGATGCGGCAGAGTGGTGCGGTCTACATGAAGGGCGACTGGACGGATGTCGATCCGGCGATCAGTCGTTTTCTGGAGCATTATCATTCACCCGGGGTGCCGCTGTATGTGGTCTTCGGTCCTCGTCGGAAGGATGGCGTGGTACTGCCGACGGTGCTGAACATGAGCGTGCTGGCGGCCGCCTTCAAACAGGCGCGGGGCTGATCACCGTGCAAGGTCGGGCAGGCGTCAGAGAGAGCTCACGGCAAGGCTCCGTGGATGTCGCGCTGCGGGCAAGGAGTATCGGTGCACGAGTGGGGACAAGTTGCATGGAGGCAAACGCATGAGCAATCTGGTCTCGCTGTTCCATCGTGACCGGGAGCCCTCGGAAGGCGCCGCTGAGCCGGGACCGCTGGCATCGGAGCGGGTTAGTCAGGTCGCCGAACTGTTCCGGGCCCACAACAGCGCCTTGATCGCGTTTCTGCGCACCCGGCTGAGTTCGGCCTCCGAAGCCCAGGAGGTCGCTCAGGAAGCCTATACGCGGCTTTTGCGTATGGACGATCCGGGCAGGATCCAGCAGCCCAAGGCGCTCTTGTTCCGGACCGCCGCCAATCTGGCCTCGGATCGTATCCGCAAGCGCTCGGTTCGATTGGAGGCTCCTCTGGACGATTTGTTCATGGATTGGCTGGAGTCGCCGGGACCGGAGCGACGGGCCTTGCTGGCGGATGAGATGCGGGTCATCCGTGAAGCGCTGCGGGAATTGCCTGCAAAGACCAGCCGGGCCTTTGTGATGCACCTGATCCAGGACATGAGTTTCAGCACGATCAGCCAATCCATGGGTGTGACCGAACGCATGGTGCGTTATCACGTGGCACGCGCCCTGGCCCACTGTCGCCAGCGACTGGAAGAAACCGGCGGTAAATCATGAACAAACATCCTCTGCACAAGGACGATCCCGCGGCCATGCAGGCTGCGCAATGGTGGGTGCGGCTGCGCCAGCATGGCGATGACGAGGCGCTCACCAGCTGGCAGGACTGGGAAGCCCTCGATCCCCGTCACGGTGATGCCTTTGAACGGCTGGCCGAACTAGGCAGCCAGCTGAACGAACTGGATGAGGTCGACAAGGCCAGCCTGGTGGCCGAGTTTGCCGGCGCCCGAGCTGCTCCGGCCAGGCGGCGCTGGCCCCTGGTTGCCACGGCGGCCGGTCTGCTGGCGGCTTTTATCAGCATCGCACCTTTTTTCTATCAACAACTCAATGCCGGCGAGACGGAGCACTTCGCCAGCGTGGTAGGGCACAATCGAAATCTGCAGCTGGCAGACCATTCCCGAGTCCAGTTGGGGGGAGCGACCTCGATCACGGCCCACGTCGATGCCCGTGAGCGTCTGGTGGAACTGCAGCGCGGTCAGGCCTTTTTCCAGGTGCAGCATGATAGTCAGCGGCCCTTCGTGGTGCATGCTGGTGGCCTGTCGGTACAGGCGACGGGCACGGCTTTTGATGTACGCAGGGTGGGGCAGCGGGTCGATGTCGTCGTCGCCGAGGGGAAGGTCCTGGTCGCCGGCAGCGGTGACGGTCAACGTCCCGGCAAGGGCGCTGCCGTCGAGGTGGTGGCCGGACAGGAAGCTCGCTACGATCCTGCGGCGAGTGGTCTGGCTATCGGGTCGGTGGACCCCGCCCGGGCCATGGCCTGGCGCCTGGGCCGGCTCGAGTATGAGGACGAACCCCTGGCCGGCGTGATCGCCGACCTCAACCGTTACAGTACGCAGCCGCTCAGTATCACCGATCCAGCACTGGCAGGCCTGACCTACAGCGGGACCATCGAACTGGATCATTTTGATGGTTGGCTGCACGGTTTGCCCTATATCTTCCCGCTGAAAGTGGTGCGATCAGCCCAGGGCATCGTTCTCAGCAAGACGCGATGAGCTTCCGTAGTCGAGGGGGAGATCCGTACGGCTGTCGTCGATACGGACTCGCTTCGAATGGCGAATAGATGTGGATGGTCGCTCCCGTTTCCCAAACACGCCTGTCACACGTCTGTAAGGAAAGGGGATGTCAACCGCAAAGGGAAGAGGCATACATGGGGCAGCTGAAGGGGTGGGTGTTCAATATCGGCATGCTGGCGGCTGGGCTTGTGGATCCGCTGCTGGCCGCCGAATCCGCTGACAGATCCATGTCGGTGCAGGCACTGGATATACATCCGGGACTTTTGTCCGAGGCCTTGCTGGCCTTTGGCAAACAGACCGGCATCCAGATCATGATGTCGGCGGATACGGTGGGCCATCGCCACAGTCCCGGTCTGCACGGGCGCTTTCCTCCGGCGGCAGCCTTGACGCAACTGCTGGCCGGTACTGGTCTGGCGGCGCAGTTCACTGATCGAAGCACGGTGGTGATCCATGCCGTTTCCGCGCCGTCTCCCCGCCTCGGAATCGTCAAGCCTGTGGCTGTCAAGGCGGCCAAGATGACGGCGGCACCCATTGCACTCAAGCAGGTCGAGGTGCTGGGCTCGCTGATTCCGCGCTCCCAGGTCGAAACAGCCAGTGCCGTGGTGGTGATCAATGCCCAGGAGATCAAGCAGCGCGGCTTCGCCACCGTGGCCGACGCCTTGCAGCAGTCGTCTTTCGCTACCGGCGCGACCGCGGGGAATACGGCCAGCGGCGATCTCTGGGGGGCCAAGACCATCGGCATGTTCGGGCTGGATCCCAGTTTCACCAAATACCTGGTGGATGGGCGCCCGATGGCCGGTTTTTCGCAGCCCTCGATCGGCAGCAACTCCACCAGTCTGGTCAACAATCTGACCACGATTCCGATCGACATGGTGGAACGCATCGAGATACTGCCCGGCAGTCAGTCCTCGCTGTACGGCTCGGATGCGGTGGCTGGGGTCATCAATATCGTCACCAAACAGCATATGCGGGCGGCGACGCTTGATGTCCGCTACGGCGGCTATTCCGACGGTGGCGGCAATGACCGCAAGATCAGCTTCAGCGACATGATCCATTCCGGACGGTTCCAGCTGAACTTCGGTGCCCAGCTGACCAGTGTGGAGCCGGTATTTGCCTATCAGCGATCGGTGACGAGGCAGAACTTCGCCAACGGCATTTATCCGCAGATGGCCACGCCGGTAGTGAACGTGTTTTCCCTGTTCACCGGGCAGAGAACCCTGCTTTCGTCCGGGGGCTGCGGAGCTCTCTCCGGGCTGTGGAGAGGGAGCGTTCATGCCGTCGGCGGCGATAACCCGTATTGCGGCTCGGTCAGCTCCAATGCCTGGAGCAATCTCAGCAACAAGGACAAGAGCGGAAGCATCAGCGCCCATGCCAGTTTTGCCTTCAATCCGCGCTTTCAGCTGTACAGCGATCTGCTGGCCACTTATGAAGAGCAGACCCAGACCACCTTGCCCAGCTGGAGCGGCACCATCTATGACGCGGCCAGCAGCAATCTGTATCTGGTGACGAGAAACTTCGCACCCGAAGAGCTGGGCGGCGAAGCCTTCCAGAAACAATACGAAACCAACGCTTCCTGGGCACTGGGTGGCAAGGGCCAGTTCGGTGACGGCTGGAATTACGATTTGAGTCTGAACCTGGGCCTGGATCGAATGACGATACGCCAGGGCGGTTTGCTGGCCGACTCGGTGGCGGGCTCCTACGGCAGTCGGGTCACTGGCGAAGGCAATCCCGGTGGCTTGCCTGATTATGATCTGCTGTATACCCCGCTGACACCGGCGGAGTACAGCCGGTATGCGGGGTATGCCGCCATCCAGGCCGGTACCGATGATGACGTGGCACGTGCCATGTTGACCCAGACTTCATTGTTCAGCCTTCCGGCCGGTGACGTGGGCCTGGCGGCAGTCGTCGAGGGCGGTTATCAGGCCTGGCAATATGCACCCGCTGCAGCTTTCGTCGACGGCACGTTGAGCCAGTTGTACATCCAGCCCAGCCAGGGGCACCGCACCCGCTGGGCAACGGCCGCCGAACTCAGCGTTCCGCTGCTCAAGACCCTGACCCTGGACATGTCCGGTCGCTATGATCGCTACGACTCCGCGGGGCGCATCTTCGGGGCATTCACCTATAGCGCGGGCCTGGAGTTCAGGCCTGTGGACAGTCTGCTGCTGCGGGCCAAATACAGCACGGCATTCAAGGCGCCGACCCTGGTCGATCAGTTTCAGGGGAGCTCCAGCAATCAGCAATACCTGGTCGACTACGCCAACTGCATGACCGTGTCGCATAGCATCAACAATTGCGCGGTCAACTACCAGAACGTGTATGCCACCGTGAATACGGTATCCAATCCGGCCTTGCAGCCGATCACCACCCGAGCCTTTTCCTATGGTCTGGTGTGGTCGCCCAGCGCCAATTTCTCCTTCAATATCGACTATCAGCAGCTGGTCATCCACAACGAAGTTCTGACCGAAAGCCCGGGCTATGTTCTGAAGGTGGAGCAAGAGTGCCGCGACGGCATCCTGGATATCACTTCACCTTCCTGCGTCGCGGCTCTCAACCAGGTCGTGCGTGCGCCGGCGACGCCGGGTTCGGGGTTGCTGGGCGATATTCTCAGCGTCAGCCCGACCAAGATCAATCTGGCGAGGGAGTTCAACAATTCGCTGACGGCCGGTCTCAATTACCAGCTCAGCCTGCATCGCTGGGGCGGGCTGGCCCTGGCCGGTGCCTATACCTTGATGCTGAAGCACCAACGCCAGACCTTTCCCGGGGATCCCACTCTGGATCTGCTCAACAATCCGGTGCAAGGCCAGGCGGTGGAATTTCGAAGCAAGGCCAATGCATCGCTCACCTGGACCAAGGGCGGCTGGTCGGCCACCTTCTACAGTGTCTATTACGGCCACACGCCGAATTATTTGGCGCAGACCAATGGCTATGGCACCCCCGACGCGGGCAGGCTGGCACCTTGGGTGATTTCGAATCTCAATCTGAGTTATCAGGCGACCCGGAAGTTGAACCTTTCCTTCCAGGTGAACAACTTGAAGAACTCGATGCCTCCGTTTGATGCCACCCAGAACCCGGCGATGAACGCGCCCTACAACATAGGCAGCTACAACGTGTTCGGCCGGCAGTTCTTTTTGGAGGCGCGGTATCAGTTCGGCGTGGCGTCCACGCGCTGATGTATCCGGATATGGACAGGACTTGAGGATGGAAGACTTATGAAACCGATGTTGGGCTTGGCTTTGTGGTTGGCGGCCGGATGGATGGGGCCGGATGCGGAAGTGATGGCGCAATCCGCGCCGACGAACAGTGTTGCGGACAGTCAATTGACGACCATCGACCAGGCTCTGCTGCTGGCCCGGCAGAAACACCAGCCGGTCTTCGTGGATTTCAGCGCCAGCTGGTGCCATTCCTGCTTTGCCATGCGTGACCATGTGTTGACCGGACCGCAGTGGGAGGCCGAAAAAAAGAAATTCGTGTTGATCGAAAGTGATGCCGATTCGGACAATGGTTCGGCCTGGATGGAAAAACTGAAAGTCCCGTCCTTGCCGACCTATCTGATCCTGAATCCGGACGGCAGCGAGCGCGCGCGCATCATCGGCGAGGTGCCGCAGGCGAAATTCATGCAGACCCTGGACGTGATTCTCGCCGGGCAGGGCAGTCTAGAGCAGCGCCAGGCACGTGCCGCCAAAGGTTCAATGGTCGATCTCGCGGCAGTGATCGAAGATTATCTGGGGCGTTTCAAGGTCTCCGAGGGTCTTGCCTGGTTTCGGCAGCTTCCGGCACCGGTTCGCCAGACCGCAGCCACCAACCCGTTGACGGCTCCCGGGCTCAGTCTGCTGCAGATGCGCGAGCTGGCCTCCGAGGTCGATCTGGCCACGGCGCAGCAAAAACCTTTGGCCGGGCTGATCAGTCGCTGCCGTCGGCAGGCCGACAAGGCATTGGCCTACGCCCATGACCGACATCGTTTCGCGGTGGTCAGCAGCCTGGCTTCGTGCGTGCAGTCCTTGCCGCTGGCCGAACGCCGCGCGGTTCTGGCCAGGCCACTGGCTTCCTTGCAGCCGCTGCTGCAGCAGGTCTTCGGTCGGGACGCGGCCAAGGTCGACTTGCTGGAATACACCACCGAGATGGAGTGGATCTATGGCGTGGTGCAACAACCGGATCGCAAGAAAGCGGTGCAGGACCAGGCTATTGCCACCGCTCGCCGTTTGCTGGATGACGGACGTGGCGGACTGGATGTCAGGCACAATCGCAGCGTGGCCGAGAACCTGCAGATCATTCTCGATCATGCCGGTGAAAACGCGGCCCGTCTGAAAGTCTTGAAATTGCTGGCCGAGGCTTATCCGGACGAGTACTACTATCTGCAGGAATACGGTTCGGCCCTGGTCGCTGCGGGGGATGCATCCCAGGGGCTGCCACTACTGGATCGCGCCGTCCGGCTGGCACCTGCAGAGAAGCAGGAGAGCTTGGCCTGGCCACGCACCAAGGCCTTGATGCAGCTGCACCGGCAGAAAGAGGCGGAGGCCGTGGTGGCTGCCGTGCTCAAAGCCCACCCGCACCCGGCTCCGGGCCCGGAGGCCTATCAGCTGCAGGATCTGCAGAGTCTGTTGAAGCATTAGTGATCTCGGCAAGACCTTGCGCCTCCCAGCCATGGATCGGGTTGACGGGGCGAGATGGAGTGCAATGCCAGGGAGGGTTTCATCCGCGGTGCGGTCCGGAGGTGACCAGACCCGGTTGCCGGTCGGTGGATGTGGATCGGTTGGTATCGCAAAGACTTGGGTGCCAGGGAGGCAGGCGACCATCGTTGCACAGGAGTCGGACGCCAGGGACGGCCTCGGGACATGGCACTTCCCGGCCAGGCATGGCCATGAACAGGTGGTGGGCCGCAGCGGCCAGGGAGCAAGGTGGCCGTTGTACGCAGGAGTTGACCTGTCAGGGAGGATTTCATCCGCGGTGTGGTCCGGGGTGGACCTGATCGCGGCTGTCGATCGGCGAATAGGGATGGACAGGTATTTGCAGGGGCCAGCCTGCCAGGGATGCAGGTCGGGCCGCCCTTGCCCAGGAGTTCGATGCCAGGGATGGCTTTATCGGTCGGTATCAGGCCCGGCGTTGGACCGGGTTGGCTGATACGGTATGCAGAGCTGGCCAGATCCCCCCCCCTCGCAAGATCGGAAGCCGCCCAGCGTCAGTGACCATGGTTCACCAGACTGCGGGCAGGCCCCGACAGGTCCTAGTCTGCAGCCTTGCGGGTGAGGTGGGTTTCCAGATATGCATTTGTCGCATGTTCCGGAAAATTTGGTTATTTCCGGTGCCGGGACGTGCAGGTTAGCCTTGGCGCATTGCAGACAGTCTGCGTGCGCCGGCTCCGCTACTGCGTGGTGCTTGTGTGAAGGCTGATCAGGACGCCTTCGTTCTGATCCGGTCGGCAGACTCAACGACAAGGCCATGATGATCCATCTTGCTTCCAGCGGATTTTCCCCCGCCTTCATAGTTTCGGGTTTGCTGGTGGGTGCCTTGGTGGGGCTTACCGGAGTGGGGGGCGGGTCCTTGATGACCCCCTTGCTGGTGCTGCTTTTCGGCTTTCATCCGGCGACGGCCGTGGGCACGGATCTGCTGTTCGCGTCCACTACCAAGAGCTTCGGCACCCTGTTCCATCACGCGGGCAAGAGTGTGGACTGGCAGGTGGTGGGCCGACTGGCGTTGGGCTCGATCCCCGCGACCGGACTGGCCATGGCGGTGATTGCCCATCACGGAACCACCAGTCGAGCGATGAGCCTGGTCATGAGCCTGGTACTCGGCGTGGCTTTGCTGCTCAGTGCCGTGTCGCTGCTGGTCAAGGACCGCATCATCCGGTGGGTTATGGACCGGCACCCGGGAATGCGCCGGCAGTCGCCGCCAGCGCTGACCGTACTGGTCGGTTTTGTGCTGGGCCTGCTGGTTACCCTGTCTTCGGTAGGCGCGGGAGCGCTCGGCACGGTGGCCCTGTTGCTGCTGTATCCGAAGATGGCGGCGGTTCGCGTGGTGGGGTCGGACATCGCCCATGCCGTGCCCCTGACCTTGATCGCCGGTCTCGGGCACTGGTATCTGGGTTCCATCGACTTCCCGTTGCTGGGCACCCTGCTGCTGGGCTCCATACCCGGCATCCTGCTGGGCAGCTGGGCCGCGCGTCATATGTCCGAGCGGTTCCTGCGCCCGTCGCTGGGCGTGGTGCTGGCGCTGGTGGGATGGCGGATGTTGACGGTGGTCTGAAAAGGGATGCCGGCCCGGCCAGATGGAAGGCGGCGAACCACCTTGCCATCCGGCATTCCGACTCAGGCTTTTTTCAGAAAGCAAGTCTTGAGGACCAGACCCTTGATCTTGTCCGAGCTGCCTTCGATATGCTCGGCGTCATCTTCGACCAGCCGGATCTGCCTGATCACGGTGCCCTGCTTCAGGGGAATCGAGGAGCCCTTGACCTTCAGGTCCTTGATCACCACGACGGTATCGCCGCTCTGCAGCACATTGCCGTTCACGTCACGCACGATCAGGGCCGTTTCGGGCTCGCCCGCTGACTGCTGAGGCCATTCATGGCCGCAATCCGGGCAGATGAACTGGCTTTCGTCGGGGTAGGTGTTTTCCATGCCGCAGACCGGGCAGGCGGGAATATCGGACATCGATCCATCCATCAGGGTGCAAACCGGGCATTGTACTGCGCTTTGGTCAACAGCCCGGAATCGACCAGGCGTATGCAGCAAGATGCCCCAGCACTATTTTTCCGGGATGCGAGGCTGGCTTGTTCCGCCATGGGGACGTGAACCAGCCAGCCAGCGGGCCACCGACGGCCCGATAAGCAACACCATCAGAAAGCGTGCAGTCTGCATGGCCATCACGAAAGCCATGTCGACTTTCGGGTTGCTGGCCGCAATGATGGCGACCGAGTCGGCACCACCCGGGCTGGTGGCCAGATAGGCCGTCACTGGATCAATGCCTGCTGCAACAGTCAGCCAATGCGCCAATCCGGCGCAAACGGCAAGCAAAGCCACGCTGGCGGCGACGATGCCGGGAATCGCCTTGGCCGCATAGGCCAGGGCTTGCCGGGTAAAGCGCAGGCCAATGCTCCAGCCCACCAGCACATAGCTGACGGCCAGCAGCAGCGGGGGCTGCGCGATGTGCAGCCAGCCGAGATCCTGCAACAGAAGGCAGCACCCCATCGGCATCAGCAAGGCACCGGCCGGTATCCGCAAGCGGAGTCCGATCCATGCAGATCCCAGGGCCGCGACCATCGTCAGCAGGCCGGCGATCCAGGGGCAAGGTTGCAGCAGCTGCGAGACCGTGCCGGTGTGCACAGTGGCAGCGGTACCGGCAGGCATCCAGTCATGCGCCACCAAAGCGGCTGCCAGAGCCACCAGCACCACGCGCAGATACAGCATGAAGGCCACCAGCCGGATATCGTCGCCATAAGCCTCGGCGATAAACATCATCGCCGAGGCCGCTCCTGGCGAAGAACCCCACAGTGCGGAAGCGCCGGGCAGCAGCTTCAGCCGCATCAGACACCATCCCGCTCCGTAACTGGCGATGATCACCGACATGACCCCTGCCAGCAGCAAGGGCCAGCGGGCGGCCATCTCGGACCATACACCTGGCGGCATGCTGTGGGCGATCATGGCACCGATCACGGCCTGACATACCGTGAGTACGGGGGAGGCGACCCGCAACTCGATATCGCAGGCCGCCAGCGCCACCGCCGCCGCCATTCCTCCCAGCAGAATGGCGGCCGGGAGATGGGCGCTCTCCAGTGCTGCTACAAGAGTGATCGTGACCAGCATCAGCCAGCCCCAGCGAAGGGGAATGGGCCAGCGGCGCATCGGCTCAGTTTTCCAGAGTGGCCAGTACGTCCTTGCTGGAGCGCACCTGGCTTATCCGCGGCAGGATATGCTCGATACTCATATCATGCAGCTGCTTGTCGATGCTGGTGCAGGCATCATCCACCACGATCAGCTTGTAGCCAAGTTCCCAGGCTTGCCTGGCCGTGGATTCCACGCCGAAATTGGTGGCGATGCCGCCCAGCACGATCGTCTCCAGTCCACGCCGGCGCAGCTGCAGATCCAGATCGGTACCATGGAATGCGCCCCATTGATGCTTGCGTACATGCAGATCGCCGGGACGGGCCAGGCCGGCCATCAGTTCACTCCAGTTTTCAGGCAGCCCGTTGACGAAAGACATGGGTTTGTCCACCGGGCTGCGCAATGCATCGCCGAAATCCGCGGACCAGCCGACGGTCACCCATATCACCGTACCGCCGCGGGCCCGGAAGCGCTCGGCAAGAAGACGTGCGCGTGCGACCACGTCGTCAGCGGCATGAGGCACAACCGGCAGGGCGGTGATACCTTGTTGCAGATCGATCATTACCAGCGCGCTGGTTTCAGGGTTCAGCTCGGTCATAGGGTGGCTCTCGGTAGGTCCGGATGCGCGTTGGCGAGTCCGGGGGCGGCAGAAGATATGCATACATGAGGAGATCCTCATAAATTGAATAATACGAATTTATCCTCACAAAAGTCCAGCGAAGCCGTGGACGTCATGCGTGCACCCAAGCGACAGCGCGGCAAAGAGCGGGTCGCGGCCTTGCTGGAAGCCGCCGGCCGCTTGTTTGCGGCCAAGGGCTATCCGGGGACCACCATGACTGAAATCGCTGCCGAGGCAGGGGCGTCCATCGGATCCCTGTATCAGTTCTTTCCTTCCAAACCGGCTATCGCCGCGGCCCTGCTGCAGCGTTATCTGGAGCAGCTGCATGCCGGTCTGGATCAGGTTTCAGGTCAACTGGATACCCTGGATGCCGTCGGGCTGGCCGAGGCCTTGCTGAACCTGATGCTGGCGTTGATGCCTGATCGCCACCTGGCCTTGCTGATGCTCGAGGGTACTGACGATGCGATACGCATGCGCGAGCAGTGGCGCAGCGAACTGCGAAGCCGCCTGGCTCAACTGCTGCGTACCTGGTGTCTGGTCGACGATACCGATTCGCACCAGGCCCATGCCGTCGTGTTGTTGCAGCTGCTGAAGACCGTTCCGGTGCTGGCCGACGAATTCGGACGCCAATCTCCGGAAATGTCCGAATTGCAACAGGCCGTGACTTGCTATCTGCAAGGCATGCGCGTGGTCTGAATGGCATCGAGGCCGCCTTCAGGCCTCTTGCTGGTATCCGCTCAGCGACGTCTGCCGGTCGGAATCAGGCTACGAAGCTGTCGAGTCAGTTGCCAGGCCATGGCCAGCAGCAGCGCGAACTGAAGATCCAGCAGCAACAGGGCGCTATCGAGTCCCAGACTGTATATGGTCAGCCCCAGATCCATGGTCGCGGGGCTCATGCAAAGCTGAAAGACCAGCAGCAGGAACAGCCAGCGCCCGATCTGATCCGGCCGTATCCATCGGTCTCTGCAACTGATGCAGGCCTGTCTGAAATCATCCCAGAACGTCATGCGATATCCCCGTCATCCCCAGAGCTTCATGGGGGCGGCAGCAGGCCTGTTCAACAAGGTATCCATCGGAGTCGTCCAGAAGAGCGGTCCCGTTCAATTCCTCCGACGATCTCCGTGGCCTGCAGGCGTTCGGCCTGCAAAGCAGGTTCCGCTCGGCCTTTACCGATCCTGGGAGGGTGACATGTCGTCCTCCTGGATATAGACAGGCTGCGCACCGACATAAGGGTTGTTGCAGGAGTCATTGCTCATCTGCACCCATGTCTCGGCCCGCCAGCGACTGGCGGCATCATGCACCATCGAGACATTGAACGCGTACAACGGCAGCTGGGCGATCTCGGGATGGACGGCACGAACTTTCTCGTACATCTGCGAGGCACTCAATCCCTGACCATACAGCGACGACAGGAGCGGAAAAGTCTTGGCATAGATGGCGCATTGCTTGGCAAGGGACAGCATCCGGACGAACTCCCAATGATGCGGGCGCGATGTGCCCGTACCGATTGTCGCCGATCAAGACCGGACTGATCACCTTTTGTCACGCCGCCTCGGATGCGTCCCATTCATCCGGGGCAGGATCTGCCCGCTGATCCGCATACCGCTCAGACAGGCGCAAACGTCAGTGATCGATTGATCACCACATCCTTCATCACCAGGGTGGACGTCATCCGCTGCATGCCAGGCAGGGCGGCCAGCCTGGCATCATGGAGCTGCTGGAGAGCCGGCAGATCCTTTACCACCCGTGCAGCAGATAATCCTGTCATCGTGGCATATTGCGTGCACTAAACGATATACGGAAGATGGCGGGTTCGCCCAGGTGCGACTCCATGGAATGGCCGTCCGCCTTGCAAGGAAGTCCCTCGTGCCACTTACTGCCTTTGCCACCTTCTGGATGGTCTCGCTGGCGCTGGCCGCGTTGCCGAGAGCCGATGGGGCCTATGCCATTTTCGCCAGACTGAAGGGACTCCAGATCCATCGCCGCCGTGCCGGGCCTGTTAGTTGGCCGCCTGAACTGGTGCCCAGGTATCTTGCCATCCGTATATGCCGCATGTGCCAGTGCTGACTATCTGTTCTGGCGCGGTATCAAGTTGCTGCGCAGTCCGGGCTCCAAAGTCAGGGCCGGTCAGTTCGTGTCCCGAGATATCTGGCGCCGGCTGCTGAAGGGCAGTCTGGTCATCTACATGGGCGTTGGTCTGAGCTTCCACCATGTGCTGAGCGCTCGCCCTCAGTCCGCGCAGATCATTTCCAGATTGTCCGGCGGCATGATGGTGCTTATCGTCGCCAGCCTGATCGTCGAGCCATGGCTGCCGACCTCGCGTCACTGAGACCCGCAGCAACGCCGCCGCCAGCGAGTCTGCCGATCTCGTTCCGGCACGCCTGCCGTAGTGCCAGTCCGTTTGAGCATGTTAAGATTCACCGCTTCCGGTATGTCCGCGAATCCCGACTTCCTGCCTGGATGGTGATATCGGCGGGCACGGGAGACTTGAAATCTTTTCTTTCAAGCCCCTCCTGCAGACCCTGTCGGGGCGGATGATCGATGGTACAATGGACTGCATGCATTCAGGCATGGCTTCATGGCTTCGCTCGATGGTCAGGGGGCAGCAAAAAGAGTTAGGAGTTTTCAGCGCATCGCGCTAAGCCCGAGTGGTGAAATCGGTAGACACAAGGGACTTGAACAATTTGAGCCCTCAGGGGGAAACCCCGGAGGTGAAGCCCGTCAAAGTCGGCGAACGCCCTGGTTGCTCCGGCATCCGAGCCAACGCCGAGCCAAGCCCAGGTCCAGTGCCCGGGAAGGTGTAGAGAGCAGACGGCGGGCACCTACGGCCGGAAGGCTAGGGTGAAGGCGTGCTCCAGACCACGAACAGCGCTTGCGCTGGCGGCGAAAGCCGAAGTGGCAAGAAAATCCCTCGCTGCAAGGCGTGCCGGTTCGATTCCGGCCTCGGGCACCAGATACAGGTTGCATGGCGTCTCATCCAGACCCATGAAATCTTTGAAACCCGCCACTTGGCGGGTTTTTTATTGCCTGTTTGTCTCATGCAATCCCATTGAAGCCCAGCTGTTCTGGGGGATACTTGGGGGCACAGGGGCTTTGTTCCCTCGGCAGTCAAGCAAAGCCAGTCATGCCGGGCCCTGAGATGCCTCCAGCCAATAGGCATATGCCCCATGCTGGAAATGCCCCTGACCGACAAAGCAATCCGCAAGGCCTCACCCAGAGATAATCGCCTCAGCGATGGCGGTGCCGTGTACTTGGACGTGATGCCCAACGGCTGGAAGTACTGGCGGCTCAAGTGCAGGGTCGCCGGCAAGGAGGAGCGCCTGGCACTTGGCGTCTATCCGGATAGAACCTTGGCTGATGCCCGCAAGCGCAGAGATGACCTCGCAGGCTGATTGCAGACGGGGCTGATCCCGGTGGAACCCGGCAGATGGCAAAGCAGAAAGCGGTGGCTTCTGCTGAGCCTGTGGATACGTTTGAGCGGTTTGCTCGGCAGTGGATGGAGCGGTCAGACTTTGCAGAGATCACCGCGGCCAAGAATCGATGGCTGCTGGAAAACTACCTGTTCCCGCATAGCGGGCAACGGCCCATTGCCGAGGTCCAGGCACGCGAGCGGCTGGCGGCGCTAAGGACCAAAGAGGCGAGAAACGCACAAGCCCAATTGAGCCCAGCACCGGGGCTTCTGATGCCGGGGTGTCATTCAGCTATGGCCAGCCGTACGGTCCATAGCATTCCTGCCATGACCAAGCACGTTGGTCGTCAAGGGGAAAGGAGTCCGCCTTGAAGGATTCGAGGTGAGGGGGGATGCTGCAGTATTGGCCTTCATGGCTCGCGTGGCACTTCCTCGGCAGGAGACGACGCGCTCATATGTAGAGTTGGCCGCTCGCGGAAACCGCTGCTTCGCCGGCGATGCGAATGCGCAGGATCTTGCCTTGAGTTCTACCCCGAAATTACGGACGGTCTCAAGAATCAGGTGCAATACCGGACGACCATTTCGCCATCTCTTCAGCCATCGCGCCTCTTGCGGAGCTATCCATCACAGCATTTGACTGGGTCGGGCATGGTGCAAGAGCGCGATATCGTTGAGCATGGCTTGGCTGGGCAGCGACAGATCGGTGCCCTTGGGTAAAAACTGCAGGAGCGGTCCGTGGGTGTTTTCGTTGCTCCCGCGCTGCCATGGGGCTGCGGATCGCAAAATCAGACATCGAGCTTCAGTCGCTTGCTCAGCTCAGCGGGAGAGGTTGGCGGGGCTCTCGGCGACGAGGTCGCAGGTGCCACTTTGCCAGTTTCCCATACTGTCCTGAAAGAAGAAGCGACATTGGCTGACATGCCGGCTGTATATATGCAGACTGAGGCTGGCTTGGCTCTCTGAAGGATTGATGCAGCGGTGTGCATGTTGAGTACCGCCAAAATGAGCGGCATCCCCCGGCCGTTGCCGAGCTTCGTTGAGCAGCAGCAGAGTCATCGCAGTGTCTGCTGTTGCGGGGCTGACGGCAAAGGTCTCGAACACCAGTTGGCCATCGAGCACGATTTCGAGGCCCATCTGGCCAGCGTGGTCATGGATCTCGCCGCGGTAGCCGGGTGGCCAGACAAGCAGCAGAAGATCGTAATTCCGGGAGTGATTTTCCAGCAATGTCAGGCGACGAACGACCCCGGGCTTGCTGGCTGCCGTCAATTGGCTGGCACGTGGGCACCCCTCGACTTGGTGTGCATCCATCAGCGCCAGTCGCAGCTGGGCCTGAAACGCCGTGTCCTGTGGCCTCAAGTTTTGATCGATGGCATGGATGATCTGGTTGATCCATGCTTGATCAATGGCTGGGGTGGAGTCGGGCATCTGCAAAAGGACTCATTGGTTGCAAGGGGCGGGTGGGAAATTTGTGCCTTCATGCGCGAAGGAAGGGGAGGCCTAAATTCAGGGGACGTGGAGCCGTGATACTGTTTGAGAACGCTTGCAAGTGCAAGGCGTTGACGTCGCGCGGTACTCTCTCCGGCTTGTGTCATGTCTTTTTGCGCAGTACCGGGCGGCGGGATGAGGGGCTGCTTGGCCGCGGTCGGGTTCAGGGCGTGGATCTTCCCGTTGGGGCGATGGGCAATCCAGAACATGGCAGACCATGTTGAAGCTCTGGCTGCCTGTGGTTAGCATGGCCGGCCAATCTGTGAGCAGCCCCATGGAACCTCCGAAATCCGGCTTGAAGCCTTCTTCCCGGCTGACATCCTGCTTCGTGGTGGCCGATGTCGGGGGTACTCATGCCCGTCTGGCCTTGGCTGTAGGGGATGTGCCACATGGCCGCTTGCTGGAAGCTACGATCCGTCGTTATGTCTGCGCTGATTGGCCGAGCCTTGAAGCCATCGTGGCGGACTATCTGAAGCGGATCGCGCCGCTCCATCCGGTAGCCGGGCTGGTCTGTGCCATCGCGGGCTATCTGCAGGATGACAAGGTCATCAATCGCAATCTGCCCTGGACGGTCTCCCGACAGGCGTTGGTGGCCGGTTTCGGGCAGCGCCCGGTCTGGCTGATCAATGACTTCGAGGCGCTGGCCTATGCCACCTTGACGCTTGGGGTCGACGAGCTGGTGCCGATGATCGAGCCTTTCCGGTCGAGCAGCAGCCCGGCTGGGACTCGCGTCGTGCTGGGACCGGGGACGGGGCTGGGCAGTGCTATCCTGATTGAAGCAGGCGATCGCGTTCAGGTGCTGCCCTCCGAAGCCGGCCAGATGGCGATGGCGCCGGGGGCGGGACGTGAGCTGCAGTTGTTCGAACTGTTTTCCCGCCGTGGCAGCTATGTCACTTATGAGCATGTGCTGTCGGGACCCGGCTTGCTGGCGACCTATCAGGGCTTGTGCGAACTCGATGGTCAGCAGGCAAGCGTATTCAGCGCGCCGGAGGTGAGTCGGCTTGCGCTTGCCGAGACCGAGCCTTTGGCGGTGGAGGCCATGGACATCTTCTGCGGTCTGCTGGGCAGCCTGATGGCCGATCTGGCGCTCTTGCTGGGAGCAACGGGAGGCATCTATCTGGGGGGCGGCTTTGTGCCCGAGTTGCTGGCGTTCCTGCCGCGGAGTTCGTTCCGGCAACGATTCTTCAACAAAGGCGTGATGCAAAGCTATCTGCAACAGATTCCGGTTTGGGGTATGCAGCCAGCAGAATATGGCATGCGTGGTGCGGCGGCGATGGTCGGACTGGGCCTGATTCCCGTCGTTTGAGCAGGTTTGAAGTGGTGCAATGAGGGGCTGCGGCCTGAGCCTCGGCGCCCCGGCCTTGGGTCAGGCCCGGGAGCGATACGGGGGCAGCCTTGCCCGCCGCTTGGTGTAGGCTTGAGCGCGGGGGCGATAAGGCAGGGCTTTTTCGGCACACGGGTTCAAGACAGGCAGGGGGATGCATGACGGATCGACGGAGCTTTTTGAAGCGATGCATTGCAGGTGGGGCCGGAATGATGGTGGGAAGTGCCAGATCAGCTTCAGCCGTCCATATGGAACTGCCCGCACGATATCCTCGTGTCATCTCTACCTGGAATTTTGGCGATGCGGCAAACCAGGGTGCCTGGAAGCTGCTGGCTCAAGGTGGTTCGGCGCTGGATGCAGTAGAGCGGGGGGTGATGGTCACCGAGTCGGATCCCGCCAATCACTCGGTGGGCCTTGGAGGCTATCCGGATCGTGACGGACACGTCACCCTGGATGCCAGCATCATGAATGGCAACGGTGATTGTGGTGCCGTGGCTGCGTTGCGAGATATCGCGCATCCCATAGCGGTGGCCCGTGCGGTGATGGAGAAAAGCCCGCATGTGCTGCTGGTGGGAGACGGCGCATTGCGGTTCGCGCTGGCACATGGTTTCAAACGCAGCCGGCTGGCTATCACTCCGGATGCTGAGGCAGCTTGGCGGACATGGCTGAAATCCTCACGTTACCAGCCCCATGCCAACAGCGAAGAGTCAGGCTACGGGCTGGGAGGGCATCGGGGGGACATCCACAATCATGACACTATCGGCATGCTGGCCATCGATGCCCGCGGCCAGTTGGCCGGGGCATGCACTACCAGCGGGATGGCCTGGAAGCTGGCCGGCCGGG
>JGI2924J29684_1077791_pt1 | contig 22651 bp, 18 predicted proteins | sample BenlonsequencITS_FD_29684 | JGI IMG/M metagenome (IMG submission 29684)
CCCGCACCAGCTTGGTCTGTACCGACATCGGCAGCTGGTTGATCTCATCCAGGAACAGGGTACCGCCATGGGCCACTTCCAGCCAGCCGGCCTTGGAGCTCAGCGCACCGGTAAAAGCTCCTTTTTCATGGCCGAACAATTCGGCCTCGGCATGCAGTTCGCTGAACACGCCGCAATCCACGGCCACGAAAGGTTCGGCACGACGGGTGCTGAGCGCGTGGAGATGGCGGGCGATCAACTCCTTGCCGGTACCGGTATCACCGACCAGCAGGACATTGGCCGCGCTGGGCGCGATTCGCTGCAACTGCTTCAGGATCGCCTTGGACTGCGGATCCTCGAACACACAGGCCTGGGCGGCATCGGCGGACAGTGGCAGCGCGATGACGGGGGCATGAGGTGGTGTGGGCATGGAAGATCCGGTGGTCGTGGCATGGTCCGTCGAGGATCAGGGACCGCAGGGTATGGCTGCATCTGCGGCCGCTGAGTGCATGCGGCGATCCGGATCGGGCCGGAGGCCGGCGTTGTGCAACGGTGCGCTCATGAGTAGAAACTGGGCGAGGGCAGGTGGCGGTTCAAGGCCCAGTCGCCGAGTTCGCGCAGCTTGTAGTCGACCGGATCATGCAGGGTCTGGGTTCGCAGATTGCGCCAATAGCGGTCCAGACGCAGCGCTGCATGGGTGGCACGGGCACCGGTAACCTCGAACAGTCGGCTGGTGAGATCCAGTCCGACACGGGTGGTGGCGACCTTGGCGGTGGCAATGGCGACAGCCAGCCGGCCGCGCTCATCCTCGGTCAGGCGCGAGCCTTTGTGCCAGGCCTGATCCAGCTGGTCGGAGGCCAGTTCGACCAGGGGCCGGATGCTTTCCAGGCCCAGCCAGAACTCGCCGTAACGGGCCAGCACGTAGGGATCATCACCGATATGCTCCACGCCGGAGCGGAACCAGGGGCGGGCCTCCTTCAGGGTGTAATGCCGCGCCTCCTCGAAAGCGCCTTCGGCCAGTCCCAGAAAGATGTGGCAGAAGATCAGCTGGGCGATCAAGGGACGCAGACAGGCGAATGGCGTGCTGAGCGGACCGGGATCCAGCAGCAGCTCGCTGTCCTCGACCCGGACCCGCTCAAAGGTGGTACTGCCGCTGTCCGTCTGACGCTGGCCGATATTATCCCAGTCTCCGGCCAGGATGATGCCGCTGCGGGCCGTGGGAATCGCGCCGATCAGGAGTTCCCCGGATGGGACATCGCGGGCCGAGGCGACCAGCATTTCCGAGTCCAGTGCACCGGAGCAGAAGCTTTTGCGGCCGGAAAACTCGCGCCAGCCCTGGAATCGCTGCGCCACGGTGCGGGTATCCAGCGGATTGAGCGCATTGCCCCAGAACCATTGTTTGCGCGCGGTCTGCTCGAACCAGGGCTGCCACTGTTCGGGCCGGCCGAACAATTGCACGGTAGCCAGCAGCAGATGCTGGAAACCGAAGACATGGGCGATCGAACTGTCGACACGGGCGAATTCGCGGACGATGCGCAGTGTCTCGCTCCAGCTGGCCCCCAGGCCGCCGTACTGTCCGGGGATGATGAGGGCCAGCAGGCCACTGGCGCGCAAGGCATCCCGTTCCTGCTTGGGAGTACCGCCGCGGCTGTCGCGTTCCGCCGCGTCGGCGGCAAATTGCAACGCCAGCTGGCGGGCGATCTGCAACGGAGTCAGCACACTGGTCTGAGGGAGGCTGGTCATGCTCGGGATGATCTCTTCAAGGCGCCGGAGCGGGGTTGTGGTGGGCTTCAGGACGCAGCCGCCGGCAGAATGTCGTTGGCAATCATTTCCCCGAAGGGACCGGTCAGATTGATATGGCCATGGCGGGCATAGCTGGGATAGGGTTCAGGCAGCAGCGGGAACAGCAGCTCGGCGACCCGATAGGCCTCTTCCAGGTGCGGATAGCCCGAGAAAATGAAGTTTTCGATCCCCAGCTCGGCATATTCCCTGATCCGTTCCGCCACCTGTTGCGGATCACCGACCAGGGCCGTACCGGCACCGCCACGCACCAGTCCCACGCCGGCCCATAGATTGGGGGAGACTTCCAGTGCATCACGCCGGCCGCCATGCAGGGCTGCCATCCGGCGCTGACCCTCGGAATCGAAGCGGGCAAAGGATTTCTGGGCCGAGGCGATGGTGGCATCCGAGACATTGGCGATCAGGGCATCGGCGGCCCGCCAGGCCTCTTCGGTCGTTTCTCTCACGATCACATGCAGGCGTATTCCGAACTGCACGGTCCGGCCTCTTGCCGCCGCGCGGGTACGCACGTCGGCGATCTTCTCGGCCACCGCGCGGGGCGGCTCGCCCCAGGTCAGATAGACATCGATCTGTTCGGCGGCCAGCTCATGGGCCTCTGGTGAGGACCCGCCGAAATACAGTGGCGGATACGGCTGCTGGATCGGCGGATACAAGGCCTTGGCATTGCGGACATGGAGGTGATCGCCCTCGAAATCCACCGCCTCTCCCTGCAAGACCCGTCGCCATATCTGCAGGAATTCGCGGGTCACGGCATAGCGTTCGGCATGGTCGAGGTGAATGCCGTCACCACGATTCTCGTCCGGATCACCACCGGTGACGACATTGATCAACAGACGTCCGCCGGACAATCGGTCCAGCGTCGCGGCCATGCGTGCCGAGACCGTCGGTGAAATGATGCCGGGCCGGATCGCGACCAGAAATCGCAGCCGTTCCGTGCTGCCGGCGAGTGCCGAGGCGACCACCCAGGAATCTTCGCAGGAGCGGCCGGTGGGAATCAGCACGCCGTGATAACCCAGATGGTCGGCAGCCTGGGCCACCTGCTTGAGATAGGGCAGGGACACCGGCCGGGCACCGCGGGTCGTGCCTAGAAAACGACCGTCGCCGTGGGTGGGAAGAAACCAGAAGACCTTCATGCGGACCTCTCTCAGGCGATGGCGCGCAAGGCGATACGATGCTCGGCCAGCAGACCGGCCGCCCGGTCGGCGGCCAGTGCGATACGGGTATGGATGGCCACACCATGCAGGGCATGGCCCTGGAAATCGACTTCGCTGGCGTAGACGCCTATCGGCAAGGTGACCGCCTGGAAGAAACTGAACAGCGGTCGCAACTGATGATCGATCACCAGCGCATGGCGCTCGCTGCCACCGGTGGCGGCCAGCAGCACAGGCGTATCGATCAGCGCTTCCTGGCCGACCAGATCGAACAGATGCTTCAGCAGACCGGGATACGAGGCCCGATAGACCGGCGCCGCCACCACCAGCAGATCGGCATGCTCGATGGCCTGGAGCGTGTCTTCGGCGATGGGCGAGAGTTCCTTGCGGTGCAGGCTGCCGCCCAGCTCGCGGGCGATGCCTGCCAGTGACAGCACGCTGGCCTGGATCGGAAGGCGGCTGGCCAGCTCGGCCACGATGGCTTCGGCCAGCACCAGGGTGCGCGAGGTGGACGATATGCTGCCCGCAATGGCGACGACGTTGAGATGGCTCATGTCAGATGCTCCGATGTGAGGAATGGGACCAAGGCAGAGTCAGTTCCATGATGGCCGGCTCCCGGCGGCGAGGGTTGGGGGCCGATTCGGGAAGGACACCATTCCGGCAGCGGTCGGTCCGAGCCCTGGGTACCGGTGTTGCTTCACTTTGCCTGCATTGCGAAGGCTTTCCAAAGCGAATCGTCATGGGCAGTTCGCATCAACTTATGCCTCTCCGTCATCATCTTTTTTCATGCTATGCCTTTGGTTGTAAAGTGATTTGTTGCGGTATAAAAAGATGAGCAGTGCATGTGCAGGATGCTTCCAAGGCAACAGCTGAAATCCGGGAGATGTCCTTGAAAATAAGCTGTGTGTAGATGTCCGGACGCCTGTATGGATCGCACTCTTGAAAGGCATGACTCTTGCATTGTCATGCACTGTGTCATGCTCGTCCCCTTTGGGGCGGATGCCGGGTCTGCCGTCAGTACGGCATGACCTGGTGCGGTGTGCAGCAAAGATGAAAACGGCGGGGATGGGGGGCGAAAACTAGTGCATGTGCGGGGGGATACCATGATCCTCGGCGGCTGGTATCGCGACCGGCTGCCCGATCAACCTGCGCCTGATCGGCGGGGCCAGTCACGGCATCGAAGAAGCTTCGGATGTGACCGGGGCTGGCGCTTAGGCTCCGGATCGGCGAGGCTTGCCCGATTCCCTGTGGCTGAGCTTGATGACGACGTCGACTTCTTTTCCCCATGCGGCCTTGTTGGCGTGTCTGCAGGCCGGTCAGCCGGTCGAGTTGACCACCACCGACGGTCGCCGGATCGAAAGCCCCGAGCAACGGGCCAGCCTGACCGAACTGTTGCAGGCGGCCGAGCGACTGCATGCCAGTCAGCTGCAGATTGCCCAGGTGGCTGATATCTTGCGGCGGGACCAGAAATTCGCCAGACCCGGGCCGCCGTCACCGTATCTGGTCCGACTGCGCCAGCAGCAGGCCGCGGCCAGGCAGGCCGGCAATCAGGCCCGGCAAGCCTATGTCCGTGCCGCGCAGGCACTGGTCAAGGCCTGGTCCCTGAAAGTACCGCCTCGGTTGGCGGTGGAGACCTTCGTCGGTGAGTGGATGCTTCGGACGCTGCCTGGCGGCGATCAGCACGGCGTGTGAACGATATCGTGGAGCCGGTCCCTGGGAGACAAGCTGGCGCACGGGCAGAATGGTTTCGTTCGACGCCGGGCTCGGTCGGGCTTGATCCCGTCGGGCCTGGTTCCGCGCCTCTCGATCCTTGTCGTGCCGGTTCAAATCATCCTGGTCCCATCTACCCCGACCCGGCAGGCGAAGTCCGGTAACGGGGAGCGATACCGTCCTGGCTGTAGATGGCTGTCATCCGTGCGGTCACGGCCTGCGGCGTCGCGGTTTTCTGCATGCCGGGAGATACGCGCCATGGGCGGCGAACCTTCGGGGTATCATGGCGGTTGCGGATATCCTCCAGATCGTCCCTTTCGGCCCGGGAGAGCCATCAATGAAGCAAGAAGCCCTGCAACGCGAACTGTTGCGCCTGTTCGAAGCCCATGGCGTGGAACTCGAAGCCGACGAAGAGTGGCTGGTCACCGAGGGTGAATTTCCTGCGGTCAGCGCTCAGTGGCAGGAGCCGTCGGCTGGCGGTCCCGGCTGGCTGGATATCGACGTCGTGCTCAGCGAAGACCGGCAGATCGAAGTCAGCTTTCCCGGCCATGCCGCGGGCGAGGGCGGCGTTCGCGAGGCACTGCAGGCTTTCGAGGCCGAAGCCCTGCACGTGTTGCTGGCCAGCTGCTGGTATGTCACCGATGACCGCCGGATCCAGGTGCAGAGCTGGGATCTGGGTCTGCGCCAATGGGACGTGTTTGCCGGCCGGCCGGTGCCGAGTCCCGCCGACATGACGATCCCCGAGGGCTGGCTGACGGCGCTGGGCGATGCCATGCGCCAGGAATCGCCCGGCGCCGAACTGCATTGGCTGCAGATCTTCCAGCGCCGCGACGAAACCGGTCAGTTGACCCGTGAGGTGTTGCTGGACAATGAGTCCTGGGCTCGCGGCGAAAAGGCGCTGGCCGCGCTGGCCTGGCCGACGTCAGCTTATAGCCTGCGCGCCTTTCTGGCGCTGGATGTGCGCGACTACTGAGCGGGAAGGAGGAGGCGGCTCCTTGCCGCGCCGCCTCCCACGGCCGGAAAAAGGTCATGCATCAGGAGCCGCCAGATGTTTGTGATGGCGCTGAGCGAGTGTGACGCTTATCGCCACGGGGTGAGGGGTATCTCGTCGCGGATGGCGATCTCGCGTTTACGAATCTGCTGTCTGCGCAGATCGCAAGCAGGCCATGCTTCCTGGCGCAGGGCGCAGGTCTCGCCTCGTCCATTCAAGTTCATGTCGTACAGGCCGATGCAGAGGCCTTCTCCATGATGTCGACGGGCGAGACATGACAGCAGAAACTCCGGCTTCAAAGGCTGATGCCGTCAGCCTGTTTGACGAAATCTCGGACCTGCTGAAATGGTCCCAGGACCGGGTCGGCCCTCTGACCTTTGTCGGACTGTCGATCGCCGCGCTGTTATGGCTGGATTTTCTGAAGGTCTTCGCCTTGCCGGTCGGTTTTCTGTCCTCCAGTTCGCTGGCTGCCCTGCCGGCTTTGTTCTCGGTCGTGGTTTTCCTGATCATCGCTATGACCTTGGTGATCTGTCTGCCCAGCATGCCCTTGTGGATGCCTTTGATCGAGGGTGGTCCATCCATCGGCACTCTTGGACGAGGGCGTTTTGCCGCCGAAGCCGAAAAAGACGGGGCGGCATCCGGTTTTCGTCAATTGCCCGAAACCGAGGCTGCCGTGGTGCGCCGGCGGATGCTCAGGCAATGGCTCGGTTTCAACGGCGGCGTCGTCATGTTCAGCCTTTTATGGGTTGGTTCGCTGTTTGAGCTCAGTCCGCGCCCGACTTGGTTTTGGTGGCTCGGGGCGGTCGCCATCGGCGTAGCCATGGCGCTGATAATGTTGGCCTGGCAGCTGAAGAAAAAGCTGGGCCGATGGCCATCTATCGAGTTTGCTTTAATTTTACTGGGGGCCGGCCTTGTCCAGGGCACTATTTCACTGTTTCTTATTCAGGTGCTACTGAATGTCATAGCTTTGCAGTCATCGCGGATGCTGGTCGTGGCTGCCATCATCTATCTCGTTGTCATGGCCTTGATCATTCTGTTGCAGGCATTGGTCGCGATGCGGATTATCAAGGGGATGTACCGGGGAGGTTTGAAGCATGTGATGGTCTCGGTGCTGCTGATTCTGGTGGCGGTGGCCGCCGTGCCGCAGGCCGGGGCCCGGCTGGTGAGCTATCCCTTGCAGCTTGCCACCGTCGATGGCGAGACCTGCCAGGTACTCACCTTGTTGCCTCTGTCGTCTGCGGCACCGAGCAGTTATGCGACGGTGCAGGATCTCAACAACCCCGGTCACTCCGTGCCCTTGAATTTCATCACTCATCTCGACGGCATGTATTACGTCAGGCCGGATCCGTGGAAAGGGGCGGTCTATGCGGTGCCGGAGGCTTCCGTCGGCGGTATCGGCCCCTGCCGTGCTCGCGAGGAGGCTTCGCCGATCTTTGCCGCCCTCAGGGCCTCCGACGGCAGCCCGCCTTGAACTGATGGTCGCGACGCGGCCGGCGCTGGTGCAGGGCTGACGACGGAGTCGCTTGCGGGCCGATCAGGTCAGCGCAGGCCTGCTCCGTTGCGGGAGATGATCAGATCCGGTCCGGCTGCACCTCGGGCGGAAACGGCAGCTCGCGATAATAACGGCCGGTGGCCTGATGCAAGGCATCGGCCAGCGCCGGGGCGACCACGGCGGTGGCGATCTCGCCTACGCCCTGGGGCTCGCGCGGACTGTCGATCAGCACCACTTCGACCTCGGGCATGGCCTGGATGCCGGCCAGCGGATAGGTATTGAAGTTTTCCTCGACCGTGGCGCCATGCTTGAAATGCAGCTGGCTCTTGAAGGCGATGGTGAGACCGAAGCCGATGCCACCCTCCATCATGGCCTTGACCAGATTGGGATTGATTACCCGGCCGCAATCGACGGCACAGGTGGCCTTGACGATGGAGACCTTGCCTTGCACCAGGCGGATTTCGATTACCAGGGCGACATGGCTGGTAAAGGCATGATTGCGCCCCTCCCATTCATTGAAGGCCAGGCCGCGATAGTGGCCCGGCGGCAATGGCTGATGCCAGCCGGCCGCTGTGGCGGCCGCATCCAGCACGGCCAGCGCCTCCGGTTCAGCCGCAAGCAGGCGACGACGATAGCTGTAGCCGTCGATGCCGGCCTGATCAGCCAGCTCGCTGACAAAGCTTTCATAGAAGAAAAGACTGGCGACGCTGCCGACACCGCGCATATAGCTGACCGGAATCACCTGATCGACGATGCCCGACTCCACCCGCAGTCCGGGAATCGCGTAGATCGTGTCATAGACGCACTCCACCATGGTCTCGTCCCAGCCGCCGGCCTTTTCCACGAAGTCGCGGTGCATCTGCCAGAACAGCGACTGTCCGGCATAGCGCGCCCACAAGGCCTTCGGATAGCCGTCCGCATTCAGCAGGGCCCGGAAATGACCGATTTCGCCGGGTCGGAAATAGCCATGCTGGATATCGATGTCGCGCGGATAGATCACCTTTACCGGCCGGCCGACCGCCCTGGAGGCCGCCGTGGCATGGATCACGGCATCCGGTATGTATTTGCGCCCGAAGCTGCCGCCGACAAAGGTGGTGTTGACGATGACCTTGTCCGGCGCCAGCTTGAACATCTTGCCCAGCGCGCCCCGGATCACATCCTGACCCTGGAAGGGGCCCCAGGTCTCGATATGGTCGCCCCGGTGGAAGCTGGTGGCATTGCAAGGCTCCATCGTCGCCTGGTTGCTGTAGGGCGCACTGTAGCGAGCTTCGTGCAGATGAGGGTCAGTCTGGATGGCGGCCTGTTCGATCAGGCTTCGCGCATCGCCGCGGTCGGTGGCCGTCACCAGCTTGTCGCTGGCCAGCATGGCGGCATTGGCGGCATCGATGCCTGCGCTGTCGAGGTCGGCACCGGGGCCCGGGTCGTAGTCGACATCCAGCAAGTCGGCGGCCTTCCTGGCCTGCCAATAGCTGTGCGCCACCACGATGATCGTGTTCGGGCTGTGGTCCGGATCACGTCCGACCATATTGTTGATGGACAGGTGCCGGCTGGGGACCAGGTCCACGATGCCGGGCAGGGCACGGATGGTCGCAGCGTTGCGGATGCCCAGCACCCGGCCGGTAAAGCCCGGCACCATCCATGGCACCCCGATCAACATGTCGGGGACCTGGACGTCGATGCCGAAAATGGCGCTGCCCTCGACCTTGGCGCGGGTGTCGATCCGATGGATCCGGGCACCGATCAGGCCTTTGCGGCTTTCGTCCAGAGTCTTCAGGGGCGCATCGGGATCGGGTTTCAGCCGGCTGGCCAGACTCAACAGCTCAGCGTAGCCGATACGACGTCCGTCGACGACATCAATGACATGGCTCTTTTCGGTACGACACTGATCGGGGGCGACTCCGAAATACAGGGCGCCGGCCCGTCGCAGCAGATCCCTGGCTTGGGCACCTGCCTGGCGCAGACGCGGATAGAACACCGTCATCGAGGTCGAGGCCGCCACGAACTGGGACTTGGCCTCACCGCCGGCAACCTGGCGATAGGCTTCGCGTCCGGTCACGAATTGCACGCTGACCTGTTCCCAGTCGGCATCCATTTCGTCGGCCAGCACCTCGGCCAGTCCGGTATAAATGCCCTGGCCGACCTCGGCCTGACTGACGCCGAGCAGAATCCGGCCATCGTCCTGGATCCAGACCCAGTCATTGATCTCGCCGCGGGTCGGCAGTGGCGTGTTCCCCTGCAGAAAACGGGCGGCCCGCAAGGGGCCGCTCAGCGGCAGCCATATCGAGATGGCTGCCACGGTGCCGGCGGCGAGAAAGCGGCGGCGTTCAGCCTTCATGACCGAGCACCTCACGGCTGGCGCGGTGGATCGCCTTGCGGACGCGATAGTAGGTGGCACAGCGGCACAGATTGCTCAGGCGCTGGTCGATATCGGTGTCCGTCGGTGCCGGCAGCGTCTCCAGCAAGGCGCTGACCGCCATGATCCAGCCGGTCTGGCAATAGCCGCATTGGGGCACATCCTCGTCGATCCAGGCCTTTTTAACGGCCATACCGGCGGGCGAGGTCAGGCCCTCGATGGTGGTCACTTGCCGTCCGGCCACCAGCGCCAGAGGATAGCAGCACGAGCGTACGGCTTCACCGTCGACATGCACGGTGCAGGCGCCGCAGGCACCGATCCCGCAGCCGAATTTGGCTCCGGTCAGCAGGAACTGCTCGCGCAACACCCACAACAGAGGGGTGTCAGGCTCACCGTCAAACTCGACGGGGCGGCCATTCAGGGTGAATTTCACGACGAACTCCTGTTTGCAGCATGGCGGCGCTGCCATCGGCGCACGGTGGTCCAGATCAGGCCCAGCAACACCAGCAGGCCCAGCCATGGTCCGGTGATCAGCATGGCGCGCAGACCGACCGGCAAACCGCCTCGACGTGCGGTGGCGACCTCGTCTGTGGTCACGGGGCCGGTTTCGCGTCCAAAGCGGGCACGGACATAGGTGGTCAGCGCTGCGATCCGGCGGTTGTCCAGGCTGCCGGCAAAGCCCGGCATATGGACGCGCACCGGGCCGCTGGCCCTGTCGATGCCATGCAGGATGACCTGGATCAGATTGGTGGCGGCAGGCGCACCTACAGTGCTGTTGTGACTGAGTGCAGGAAACCAGTCGCCATAGGCACCTTCGCCCGCCAGCCGGTGACAGCTGGCGCAGGCACGCGCATAGATCTCGCGTCCCTCGGCCAATGCCGGTCTGCGGTCGGCCTTCGGATCCCCGGCATAGGCCCATGCCGGCGGCTCATGACCGGCATGGCCGCGGCCGGGGACGTGCTGCAGATAGGTGGCGATAGCGCCCAGATCGGCATGGGTGAGTGCATGAAGACTGTTTTCCACCGCCTCGGCCATGCCGCCGGCCGCCATGGCCTTGCCGGTGGCGTGGCCGTCACGCAGATAGCTGACGATTTCATCCTGTGACCAGTCTCCCAGCCCGCGGACCGGATCGGAGGTGATATCGGGCGCCATCCAGCCATCGACATGGCCGCCCTGCAGATAATGCGAATGCTCTTCCGCCATCGCGATGTTGTGCGGGGTGTGGCAGGAGCCGCAATGACCCAGCACATCGACGAGATAGCGGCCGCGGCGCAGCGTGGCGGACTCGCCTGTTGTGGGCGGCGGCTCCTGCTGTCGGGCAAACAGGGCATTCCACAGCGCCAGACCACGGCGCACCGAATAGGGGAAGGCCATCCAGCCTTTGGCAGGCGTTTGATCGTCGGGCGCTACGCCATGCATGAAATAGTTGTAGAGGTCGTGCAGATCTGCCGGCTGCAGGCCGGCATAGGCCGGATAGGGCATGGCCGGATACAGCCAGCTGCCATTCCGCCGCCGGCCCAGGGTCAGGGCGCGCACGAAATCCTGCTCGCTGTAGTTGCCGATGCCGGCGCTGACCGAAGGCGTGATATTGCTGGCGACAATCCGGCCAAAAGGCAGTTCCATCCCCAGACCACCGGCAAAGGATGGCGTGTTCGCACCGGGGGTGCGATGGCAGGCCGCACAGTCGGCCGCCGTGGCCAGGTAGGAGCCGCGCACGATCGAAGCCTGCAGCCCGGCCTCCGCAGGCTTGTCCGCTGCAAGGCAAGAGATCGGCAGGCCCAGAAGCAGGATCCCGAGGTGGCGCAGGCTGGACCGTGGCGCGGACGGGCGGCGACCGAGACACTCCTTGCGCATAGTCTTCAGATCTCCCAAGGGCGGGCTCAGGATCGCCAGACGACGGCGATCGGCTTGCTATGAGTGGTGCCTGATGAAAACTCGATCAGGAGTTGAGGCCGGAGCATCGAACCGGCCGCCGGCATTCAGGCGCGTATTGTTCTTTCTCCATTCGCATCCATCGTGTTCGGGCGTCCCTACTGAACTCGATCACGGCTTGCGGTATGGAATGGCGCGGGTGTGCAAATCTTCATGACGCTGGAAGATTGAAACCAATTGTGTGGACGTCTTGTGAATTCTGGCGATCGGATCACGGCCGGGCAAACGGTGGCGGCGGGCCGATATTACTGTCCTGTTCGACGGTCATGCATTCCGTCCACGGGGCGGCTTGGGCATCCGCATGGCATGCGTGACAGGCATGCGCTATGGAGGGCATGGGTCTGGTCCGGGAGAATCTTGTTCCGGGCACGGTCGGCGCATGACTTCGCCGGCATCGATGCCCACGGAACTCATGGCGATCCGGGTCCGGTCTTCGACTTCAGCGGACTTGAGGGTACCCATGGAAAGAGGGGACGACGCTGCCGCTGCCTGCCGCGCCAGGGACGCGCACCGGTAGTCAAGGGGCGGCGTGGATGGCCAGTCATCGTCGTTGCAGCGGGTCGGTGCTGACGGATATCGAGGGTGGCGGATATCGCATCGCATTCCGTGGACGCTTCACGAAGGCGGGCGAGTCCGGTTCGGGGCAGCATTGCTGCAGGCCCGCGCCATTGCAGTCATGAAGCCCTTCGAAGCCGCCGGCGACCTCTTGTGATTTATGTGACGAGAGCAGGGTGGCGCCATTGAGAAGCCGCAATCAGCTCCGTCGGCAAGGCCGGTCTTTGGCTGCTTGCGGAATCACCCATACGTGAGCCGATATGGACGGTTTGCGAGGTGGCGAAGGGAGGCATCGGCATGCCGTATCTAAATAGCCGTCTGAAAATATGTCGCCGGATGGTCCTCACGCGCCTGCCGGCGGCAGGGCATGAGGACCGGCCTGCGATAGACCCGAGATAGAGCGGTTCGGGCCTGCTGCGGGCTTGCAATTACTTGGCGCGCTTGTCCTTGATCTTTTCAGCCAGGCTGTGCAGATGCTCGCTGAAATCGCCCTTCCAATGCTGGATCTTGTCCTTCCATTCGGCCTTCTGCTGCTCATGCAGCACGCGGCGGGCTTCGGCGGCGGCGGCCATGGCGGCGGCGGTCTGGGCATCGACCTCGGCCTGTACAGCCTCGACCGGGCGGCGCAGCACCAGCCCCCCCAGACTGGCCGCCAGATCGTCGATCACTTCCGGTGCCGCTTCCTTGACCGAAGCGATCAGGGCGGTGGCGCCGGCCGGAATGCACTGGGCGATCTGTTCGACCAGGCTGGTACGATTGCCGGCCTTGTCCAGCGACACCGAGTCACCGATCAGGGAGCCGGCCAGGCCACCCAGCAAGACGCCGATCGGACCGCCCAGCATGCCGACCACGGCACCGACCAGGGTGCCGGTCCAGCCCGGGGTCGCCAGGCTTCCGTCGGATGCGCCGTCCTGCACCTGCAGCTGGCCGTCAAAGCCTCGGCTCACTACCACCGCATCCACCAGCTTGACCCGGCCTTCGGCCGCCGCCTGCTTGAGCTCGGCCAGGGCCTGATAGGCCTTGCTTTCCTCGGCAAAGGACAGGGTGATCAGATTGTGGTTCATAGCATGACTCCTGAAACGGTTGATGCCACCAAAACGGGCGTCACAGGGTAAACCGCTCAATATGTACACGATGGAAATCGCAGGAATAAATATATTGCGTCGCAATATGAACGTATCGGTTCGCAAGATGTGGCGTCGATACCAATGGATTGCCGAACAGATACCACGCACTGTCTCTGCACCGATGCCTGCCATCGCTCGGAAGGTACGTGCCGACGCGATTGCCCAGGTTGCCGACCAGGTCGTGCCGCTTCGAGAAGTGGCAGAAGTTGAGAGCCATCGTCTTGTTCAGCACATCATTCCGGCAGCCTCTCCGCACGAAGCGCGATATCTTCCCCTGAGTGCGGGGCAGGCGGCTCGGCTGGCCCGCGCCGGGATCATGCCTCTCAATCCTAGTCGGTGATGGTGTCCGCAGCATCCGCTGTTCCGGCATGGGCAGAAATACTTCCGACACGTCGGCTCGGCGTCAGTCGATGTGTTCCGTCCCACCGAAGCTCCGCTGCATCGAAAGCATCCCGTCGAGTGGTTGACCGATTATCGCAAATTGCGCGGCGTTGTTCAGAGTTTCCCTAGGGCAGTTCCGTTGCTTTCATTGCGGATGTCGTTCACCTATATGTGTCTATAGCTACGGCACAATAAGGTTTTGTAATTAGACGTCTATACGTTTTGTCGAAGCTAGTGCACGCTAGATCGTGGCAGGGCCTACATTGAAGCGTTCTGCTATCTGAGCTATGGAAAACTTCTCGTCGCGCCGAAGTATCGTGACCCGCTCGCATTGTTCTGGGGTCAGTGCGCGCTTTCTTCCAAAGGCAACACACTTCTGCTTCGCCTTGGCGATGCCTTCGAGTTGTCGCTCAGCCCGAATATCATTTTCGAACTGCGCAAACGCGCCAAGCAAGCTGAACATCAGACGACCTTCAGGTCTGGTGGTATCGATGGCTTGGTCGAGTACTTTGAGGGCGACGCCCTTTGTGCGTAGTACATCGGCAATCTTGGCCAGATCTAGTACTGAACGCGCCATTCGATCAAGCTTGGTAATGACAAGGGTGTCTCCATCACGGAGAAACTGCAGGCAACTTTGTAACTCCGGACGGTTGTCGGCCTGACGCCCTGACTTTTTTTCGGAAAAGATGCGTGTGCAGCCAGCCGCGTGTAACTTCTCTTGCTGGATGTCTAAAGTTTGGCCAGAAGTGCTGACACGGGCGTAACCGACTATCTCAGACATATCAAAACTCCTTAAGGTATTTGATAATATCATTTTGATATGAATTTTGATAGCCTGGGGTGACCTATCTCAAGGTATGCGTTTTGATTTATTATCTATCGATCAAGCCGGAGTATGGAAAGCACATCCGATGAAAATTACTTCCTTCAGAGCAAGCTCAGTTTACGGCCACCTAAATTTCGATCTGGCTTTCCACTCGGATCTTAATATTTTAATAGGCGCTAATGGTAGTGGTAAAACTACTGTCCTAAAAATGATTACTTACCTTCTTACTCCGTCGCTGTCCAGATTGTCCTTAATTCCCTTCAAGACGGTTGAGGTCGACCTGATACCTAAGCATTCTGATCGCGTGGTGACCCTGCGAGCGGATAATACTTCTAAGAGTATGATCATTACTATTTTGGGCGCTAGTGGGATCGACCCGTTAAGGGATAAGTGCGTCGTCCCCATTGTTCATATGTCAGATGAGTCCAAATTTATCGGATCTGATCTCAGGGCGAGCTTGCTGGCTAAATCTATATGGGATGATCAAAGTAACACTAAGGTGTATTCCTATTTGGAAAAGCTCGCATCGCCATATTATGTGGGGCTAGACAGAAATTTTGAAGATGATCAACCAGCAAGATTGGCGGGATCGACTGCTGAGCTTTTAGGAATGAAGATTTCTAATAATACCTCTGTAGGTTCTAAAAATAGCATTGAGGAATTGCAGTCGCTGCTTTCTAAGGAATATAAGCGTTTAAAAGACATCGAAGCTGGACGAGCGAATAAGCTAAGGAAGGAAATAGTAATATCAGCCTTCCAGTTCTCTGAATTTGCATTTGAGGACGATTTTGCAACAGATGGGCAGGCGCTTAAGGACCGCTATCAGGCTCTTCTAGATCGAGAGCACGAGATTAGGGGTGTCATCGCTAGTATCGAGGTTGATAGTAAAGACGTCATAGGACAAGTTGATGTATTTTTTAAGAAATTGAAAAAATCGTACGAGCGCATAGGTAAAGGTGATTCTGATTTGTCTTTGATGCTAGATTGGCTTGTTCATAAGGCTCAAATCGAGCGAATTACTTCGCTCCTTAAGGTTATTGATGAAAATAAAGATGCTGTTGCTGCACTGTACGCAAAGACTAATCTTTTTTTAAGGAGACTTAATTTATTTCTCGTTGACTCGGGAAAGGTGGCAAATTTAAACAAAGTTGGCCAGCTAGTAATCGAAAGTGCTTCTAAAGACCTCATTCCGCTGAATTTGCTCTCGTCAGGTGAGATTCAGATAATTTGCCTCCTTGGGCAATTGTTTTTCCGCCGTGATCGACATATTTTTATAATTGATGAGCCGGAACTATCTCTCCACGTTCGGTGGCAAAGAAGATTTGTGGAGAGTGCTTGTGAAGCGCAGCGCTCTAATCAGCTGATTTTAGCGACCCACTCCCCTGAAATTGTGGGTAAGTACAAGAGCCATGCTATCTCAGTTCGAGGAAGGTAATGCTGCCGTGGATCATAATGATGATAGTGTTGAGTATAGTGACGATGCCAAATTCGCCAGCTCAGTATTCTATGAGGATGTTAATGATATCGATGTTTATGTCGAAGATGGTGATTTGGTCACGGCCGGCTTGATCGCGGGCCTTATTAATAGGGCGCTGGTGGATATCCGGATTGAAACGCCAATTTCATTAGGCGGTAGATCTGAGGTTATAAAAAGATATGAAGGTGATGTTCCTTCCAATAGGAGTAGACTTTATATTTTGGATGGTGACTACTCTTCTATTTTATGCAATATGCAGAGGCATGTTATTCCGTCTGGTATTTTTAGACTTTAAAGATATTGTATAGAGAATTATCTTATCGGTGACGTGCCGTTCGATGAGCTTCTATCTGATGAGCGGGGCAAGCAGAGTCTTCGTGCGGTTAGAGCAAAAGCGGATTTTGATCCTTGGTTTCTAAGATCGGGCAAGGAGTTGTTGCGACTGGCTCTGGCTTATGCAGCCTGTGAGGCAGTTGAAGTTCCAATTCCTGGAGGAGCTAAAGCTATAACTGCCTTTTATTCTGGCGCCGATGGTGTAATTGATGGTGAGAAGGTTGATAGATGGATTGATGATTTAAGGAGTGCTGTCGACCATGCGAAAGGATCTGGTGCCTTTGATCATGCCGTTCATAATTTGCAGCAATTTGCTATTAAAAATGAAATTTCCGGATGGAGTATTGCGTCAGGAAAGAAAATGTGCCTGCCATTATTCATTAGGAGGATTAAATGGTCGACCGGATCAAACAACCACGATGATTCAATTTCACATAGATTGGTTCGTTACGCGGACGTTGGTGAAATATCGCGCTGCCGTGCCTTTATAAAAGTGGCGGAAATTAATGACGGCTAGTGTGCTATGTCTTGAGTTAATTTTTGGGTTGGTCGATTTGTCGTGTGTGTGAGACATTTCGTTGGGTACGGCGGTTTGAGTAATAATTTATTACTATTGCATCATTTACGGAGCCCTTTGATCTTTAACATTAATTTCTCTTATATGATCAAGTTCATCCGCCCAGGCTTGCATCATCTCCCTTCGCTCAGGGATGAGCATGGCTTCGTTATATATCCCTCGGACTTTGTCGGGGTCTCCGTGAGTAAGTTGCCGCTCAATGAGGTCTGGCCGATACCCACGCTCATTTAGCGCGGTAGAGACGACATGCCGGATGCCATGAGGTGTTTGGCGGCCGGCGAAGCCCTGGGCTTTCAGCATGGCATTGACTGCACCATCACTGATCGGTTGGGAAGGTTCATTCCGACCAGGGAAAACATGCTCGAAGTGACCGGTGAAAGGCTGGAGTTCAAGAAGTGCTGCGATGGCCTGCCGTGGGAGAGGTGTTTCATGACGATGCCCTTCCTTATGCATCGCACGGCCTTTGGCGATCTTCCACAGGCCGGCATCCAGATCCAGTTCGCTCCATTTGACTGAACGTGTTACTCCGGGGCGATTTGCGGTCCATAGCATCAGTTCGGCGCAGATCCGTACTATGGGTGATCCCGCATAGCTTCGGATGGCCTTTACTAATTCAGGTAGCTCAGCCTGCGAAACATGAGGTTGTTTGCGCTGGCCTTGTTGATGGTGAAAGTGCAGTGCCTTGACGTCTCGGCAAGGATCGGCCTGGGTAAGTCCCATGGCACGAGCGTACTCGTAGATTCTGGTGATCCACTGCCGGACTTTGATGCCGGTGTCGATTACACCCCGTTGACTATAGCTTTGGAGCAGGGTTGCAATTTCACGAGTGGAGATGTCATCAAGGGCACGGCCTTTGAATGCCGGAATGATTTCTCGCTCGAGATACGACTTCACTTGAGAAGCCGTATTTGGCTTCCATGCCGGCTTGCGATAGTCATACCAAGCCATCGCCACCACATCGAAGTGCCTGTCAGGCTGCGTCAATTGCCCAACACGCGCCTTTCGCCGGGAGACTAGAGGGTCATCACCATTCCGGATCGTCTCGCGCATGACGGCCGCTTTGCGAACGGCATCTTTGGCCTTGGTTTCCGGCCAAGGCGGTGCAACCGTAACACTCTTCTGCTTACCGTTGGCTCGGTAGCTTAGGGACCAGTATCCAGAACCGCTAGATTGAAGAAGCAGATAGAGGCTATTGCCCATCCGTATCTTCTTGACTTCGCCGTCAAGCGGGAGAGGAATGTTTTTGATTTCCTTGTCCGTCAGCATGGGTGAGCTGCTTGATGTTGGTGAAAAGTGCACCCATGGTACGCTTCACCAACACATTACCCAACAGCGGATTTGAGACTTACTGCTTCGCCTTGCAACATGACTTCTCATAAGATCATGTTTTTAATAAAAAATTAAAAATATCGAAGCGTGATGAAACAAGTTGAGACACGGCTTTGGTGGGCCCACCAGGACTCGAACCTGGAACCAAAGGATTATGAGTCCTCTGCTCTGACCATTGAGCTATAGGCCCTTGCAAGATCGAGGAGTTTAACCGGTTTGGAACAGGGCGGGAATGCCTGCGGCCATGCATGACGAGGCTGTATGGCAGGGCGGGGCGGGTAAAGGTGTTGTCCTGCCGTTGACGCGCAGCTCACGCGGCTTGATCGGAGCTGGTCCTACGGTAGCAAGCGAGCCTGCTGCAAGAGCGGGCGGAGGCGCGCTGCCGGGGTGTCGGCGGCGGATCAGCGGATGGCGGCGTTGACGTGGCCGGTTCCGCGGCGAGGGTGCGGGAGATGGGCGATGCTTATCGAAACGGTCGATCACTGGGTTTCCAGCGGAGGCCATGGGTTGTATCTGCAGGAGATTCCCGCCGCGAGTGGCAAGGACAACGGTGTTGGCGTGCTGTTTCTGCACGGCGCCTTCAGCAATCAGCGGCTGTTCTTCAATCATGACCAGAAGGGGGCGGGCCGTTATTTCCACGAGCTGGGCTATCCGGTATTTCTGGGCAATATGCGCGGGCATGGCCGCAGCCGCTGGCCGGGACATCCGCCGCATGACTGGGGCTGGAGCTTCGATGATTACGTGGAGGCGGACATCCCTGCGCTGCTGGGCTTTGTCGGCAAGCACGAAGCCGGGCCACTGTTCGTGGTCGGACATGGTCTCGGTGGCTACGCGGCGGCGGTGTCCCTGGGTCTTTTTCCCGAACTGCAGCGGCAGGTCAGCGGTCTGGTGTTGCTGGCCTCGGCGATCAATGACTATCGCGACGGCGACAAGGGCCGCCGGCTGGAACTGCCGCTGGCACGGCTGCTCTCACGGTTGCATGGCCGCATGCCGGGACGGCCGTTGCGACTGGGGCCTTCCGATGAGCCGCCGGGACTGATCCGGCAGTTTTCGCAATGGGCGGAGCAAGGCAGTTTCAAGAGCCTGGATGGCGAGGTCGATTATGCGGAGGTGCTGGCCAAGGTCACCTTGCCGGTATATGCGGCGGTCGGCGAGGGCGATACCCATCAGGCCTCTTCGGCGCGGGTGAAGCAGCTGGTGCAGCGATTCCCGGGGCGGGACCACTTTGTGCAGGTGTTCGGACCGCAGCATGGCTACCCGCGTCGCTTCGGCCATTACGACATCGTCGTGGGCCGCCATGCCGACGAGATCGTGTTTCCGGCGGTGGAGGCCTGGATGCGGCGTACTCTGGGGCACTGAGGCCGGGCTGGCCTGGCCACGACGGATCGGGCTTGAGTACAGGTTGCGGGTGCGCGGTCTGCGAGATTGCAGGTAAGGCGGGCCCGATACCAGAACGCCCGCTTGCGCGGGCGTTCTGATCAGGCGACTGCCTCGACGAGGAATCAGTCGATATCGAGGAAGGAGCGCAAGGTTTCCGAGCGGCTGGGGTGACGCAGCTTGCGCAGGGCCTTGGCTTCGATCTGGCGGATCCGCTCGCGGGTCACGTCGAACTGCTTGCCGACCTCTTCCAGGGTATGGTCGGTATTCATGTCGATGCCGAAGCGCATGCGCAACACCTTGGCCTCACGTGGCGTCAGGCCGGCCAGCACGTCGCGGACGGTCTCCATCAGGCCCGTTTCGGTGGCCGATTCGACCGGCGAAGAGGCATTGGCATCTTCGATGAAGTCACCCAGATGCGAATCTTCGTCGTCACCGATCGGAGTTTCCATCGAGATGGGTTCCTTGGCGATCTTCAGCACCTTGCGGATCTTGTCCTCGGGCATCTCCATTTCCTTGGCCAGTTCTTCAGGCGTCGGCTCGCGGCCGAACTGCTGCAGCATCTGGCGGGAAATGCGATTGAGCTTGTTGATGGTCTCGATCATGTGCACCGGAATTCGGATGGTGCGGGCCTGGTCGGCGATCGAGCGGGTGATCGCCTGGCGAATCCACCAGGTGGCATAGGTCGAGAACTTGTAGCCGCGACGGTATTCGAACTTGTCGACAGCCTTCATCAGGCCGATGTTGCCTTCCTGGATCAGATCCAGGAACTGCAGGCCGCGGTTGGTGTACTTCTTGGCGATCGAGATCACCAGACGCAGGTTGGCCTCGACCATTTCCTTCTTGGCGCGACGGGCCTTGGCCTCGCCGATCGACATGGTCCGGTTGATTTCCTTGATGTCGGTCAGCGGCAGGAACAGGGTCTTTTCGATACCTGCCAGCTTTTCCTGTTCGGCATCGATCGCTTCGCGGTGCAGCTTGATGTTGGCCGACCACTTCTGACGCTTGCGGCCCAGTTCCTCGGCCCACTCGAGGTTGCCCTCGTTGTTGGGGAAGGTCTTCAGGAACTCGGTCTTCGGCATCTTCACATGCTTGACCAGAATTTCCATCAGCACGCGCTCGTGGCTGCGGATATCGCCCACCACTTCGCGCAGGCGGCGCACGAAGCCGTCGATCAGGGCCGAGGGCAGCTTCAGTCGCAGGAAGGCTTCGGCCATCTGGCCGCGCAGGGCGACGATGCGGGGATCGTCGATGCTGGCCGCTTCCGGCGAGACCTTCTGGAATTCTTCGTAGAAGCCGCGCAGCTCGTCCATCCGGCGCCGGACTTCTTCCGGATCCGGGCCGCTGCTGGCGTTGTCATCATCGTCCGAACCGTTGCTGTTGTCGTCGGAGTCGTCGTCGGAGTCGTCATCCGAATCATTGCTGGTCGAGGTATTGCTGCTGTCATCGTCAGCGGATTCGGCCTCGGCCGCGGCGGCTTCTTCCAGATCGGTGAAACCGGCCAGCACTTCGCTGAGACGGCGCTTGCCTTCCTGATGCTGGCTGTATTCCTCCAGCAGCAGTTCGATGGTCAGCGGAAAGCTGGCCAACGCGGTCTGGACCTGGCCCAGACCTTCCTCGATGCGTTTGGCGATGGCGATTTCGCCCTCGCGGGTCAGCAGCTCGACCGTACCCATTTCACGCATGTACATGCGGACCGGGTCGGTGGTGCGACCGACTTCGGCGTCGACCGCCGACAGCAAGGCAGCCGCTTCTTCGGCCGCCGCCTCGTCGGTGGTGCCGCCGCCGTTGGAATTGTCTGACAGAGGGTCGGAATCGGGGGCCGCATCGTGCACCTCGATACCCACACCTTTGAGCACTGCCATGATGTCTTCGATCTGCTCCGGATCGACGACATCGTCAGGCAGGTGATCGTTGATTTCGGCGTAGGTCAAATAGCCCTGCTCCAAACCCTTGGAGATGAGCTGCTTGATTTCTGACTGTTGCTCGTGGGCTTTGCTGTTCATACCAACCGCCGCGGGTTACAGGAACCGATCAGTATATCCATGTGATGAATTTTTGACCAGTTTTCAAGTGGGAAGGACCAATCCAACGCTGACCCGGAAACCATGCCGACGCCTCCGGCGCAACGGCGCCTGGAGCCTGTCGGGACGGTTCATCACACTTCCAGACGGAAGGTGACCGGGCCATCGTTGATCAGATGTACTTTCATATGGGTGCCATACCTGCCGATTTCCACCCCCTGCCATTGCTGACGTGCGATTTCCACCAGATGATCGAACCAGATCCGGCCCTGGGCCGGTGTGGCCGCCGTGCTGAATCCCGGGCGCATCCCTGAGCGGGTATCCGCGGCCAGGGTGAACTGGCTGACCAGCAACAGCCCGCCGCCGGTATCCCGCAGCGAAAGATTCATGCGGTCCTGCTGGTCGGCGAACATCCGATAACCCAGGATCCGTTCCAGCATGCGACGGCATTGGGTTTCGCCATCCTCCGGCTGCACGGCCACCAGCGCCAGGATGCCGGCGTCGATCGCTCCGACGGTTTCGCCTTCCACTTCCACCCGGGCCTCGCTGACCCGTTGCAGCAATGCAATCAATACCATCCCCTCCTGTCGGGTCGATCCCGGATGACTGCGGTTAATGTCGGGTACCCGGCCGCCGCTTGCAAGTCATCGGCGGCCGGGAAGCGGTTACAATCACCGGCCTATGCGTCCTGATATCTATCTTGTTTACCTGTTGCTGCGGCTGGTCGGCTGCCTGCCGTTGCGCTGGCTGCACGCACTGGGCTCGGCGCTGGGCTGGCTCAGCTTCCATCTGGCCCGGCGCAGCCGGCGCGTGGTGGCGACCAATCTGCGCATTGCCCGGCCACAGCTGGAAGGGTCCGAGCTGCAGCGACAGACCTTGCTGGCGATGCAGGAAACCTGCAAGTCGGGCACCGAGCTGGCCAAGATCTGGGGCCGTGGTCCTGAGGTGGCCTTGAAGCTGGTGCGCGAAGTCTGTGGTCAGGATCTGCTGGACGAGGCCCTGGCCAGCGGCAAGGGCGTGATCATCGCGGCGCCGCATCATGGCTGCTGGGAATTGCTGAATTTCTGGGTAGCCGCACGCAGCCGGCTGGCCATTCTGTACCGGCCGCCACGCATCGCCGCGCTGGAACAATTGCTGCGCAAAGCGCGAGGGCCCGGCGCTCCAGAGCAGATCCGTGCCGATGCCGGCGGGGTCAGAACCCTTTATCGCTGGCTGTCCGGTGGCGGTGCCGCCGGGG
>JGI2924J29684_1077790_pt1 | contig 22646 bp, 17 predicted proteins | sample BenlonsequencITS_FD_29684 | JGI IMG/M metagenome (IMG submission 29684)
ACGTATGACGAGATTGCTTCTTCCGATATCCATCGGAATCGCAATGACGAGAACTTATGAGATAACCTCTGGTTTTCGAGTGTACTTCATACATAACACCACGGATCAAGCAATATTTCCGAGGGCAGCTTTATTTAAAAGGATGCTATTTCATCTATGAACTGGATGAATCCAAGCGTTGCCGAGAAGTCCTTTTCATAGCCAAAGGCATGGGCATCGTAAACTTTTAAGTTAAGTAAGCTACTGATAAAAGATTTGAACACAGATTTGCAACGCCTTAAGCATTCTATCAGCGTTCATCCGTGGCCAAATAGCCACCAAAGGTGGCGAAGAAGATATTTTCCCATCGAAATAGGCTCCCCCCCATCTTTCCTGCTTGATCCGAAATTATGATTTACGACACACTTACATGAAGGTGGTTTTCTAAACAGGAGCTGAAAAGGTCCTGAAAGATTACGTTGGATGATTTTGCGGAGAGAATTTTCCAAGTTGACTGGGGATTAGGACTATTCCCAAGTACTATAATTTTTCTTGGGTTCATTTTTGATCCTACCCCCGCCAAATTGGATGCCCAATCCAATGCTGATAAAGTTACTGATGTTTTGACCGGTAACATGGTAGGTGACATTCATGCGAAACTTCCCTGTCAATACCCCTATTCGTGGGGCAAAGCCAAAGTTCACTTCATTTCCTTCTTTGTTAAAAATGGTGCCGTCGTCAGAATCCACGATTTCATAATCGCTTCTTCGGTACATTCCGGCCATGATGCCCACAAATGGGCGGGTATTTTCTTTTCCAAAGAGGTATTCACCGGTTAAGGAAAGATTGGAAATGGCCTGAGCCCTGTAAGTGGCCTCTTGGTGGTTGAAAAGCGATTCACCTTCTCCCAGAATATTGCTTCCGAGCTGGAGTCCTATATTAAAGTGGTCATTAATACCATATCGCGGTTCCACAAAAAAACCTCCTCCCGTGGTAAGATCGGATGCTGTAGGGAAGGTGAGGTTAATACTGGCATCGACTTTAAAAGGTTTGTATAACCGATCCGTTCCTTCTCGGGATTGAGAAAAAGACGTTAAAGGAATCAGGGTGATAAAAGCAATGACCAGTGTGATGTGTTTCATTCAATATGCATTTCGCTTGTACTTCAATCTATTATACCTATTGAGAATACGATATGATTAGCTCATGTGGTTGATTGTAATTTCGAAATATAACACTTTTATTTCCAGGATGGTGTAGCTTTGGTTTAAAAAAACCTAAAGGTGCAGTGACGTCACCATTAATAAAACAAAAAGCCTGACGATTGCCAGGCTTTTTGTTGTTGTATGGATTAAATTTTAGCTTCCGCACATTTCGCAATCATCCGGATTGTCCAATGAGCAAGCAATCGCGTCTTGACTGTTGGCTTTGTTTGGCTCCTCTGTCGCTGCCGTAGCTTGCTGGGAGTTTTTGAGGCTTTCCTTGTCCACGGTAAACTGGATGGCACTGGTTGCGGCTTTTGAACGCAAGTAGTACATACCGGTTTTTAGTCCTTTTTTCCAAGCATAGAAGTGCATGGAGGTCAGCTTTCCAAAGTTTGGCTCCTGCATGAAAACGTTCATGCTTTGGGACTGGCAGATGTATGCTCCCCGGTCAGCGGCCATGTTGATGACCACTTTTTGGGAGATTTCCCAAACGGTTTTGTAGAGATCCTTGATGTTTTGTGGCACTTCAGGCATATCCTGTACAGAGCCATTGGCGGCGATGAGCCTGTTCTTCATGGAATCATTCCAAAGCCCCAATCTGATCAAATCTTTCATCAGGTGTTTGTTCACCACAATGAATTCTCCGGAAAGGGTTCTTCTGGTATAAATATTTGACGTGTACGGCTCGAAACATTCGTTGTTGCCAAGGATTTGAGAAGTAGAGGCTGTAGGCATTGGAGCCACCAATAGGGAGTTCCTCACGCCAAATTTGGCCACTCTTTCTTTTAGGTCAGCCCAGTTCCATCTGCCGGATTTAGGCGTTACTCCCCACAGGTCAAACTGGAATTGGCCTTGGGATACAGGTGAGCCTTCATAGGTTTCATAAGTGCCATGGACTTTGGCCAGTTCCATGGATGTTTCCATAGCAGCATAGTAGATGGTCTCGAAGATGTCTTCATTGAGGCCAGCAGCTTCTGCACTGTCAAATGGCATTCTTAGCATAATGAAGGCATCTGCCAATCCTTGCACCCCGATCCCGATTGGTCGGTGACGGAAGTTGGATTTTTCTGCCTCTTTTACAGGGTAATAGTTTATGTCAATAACCCTGTTGAGGTTTTTGGTGACCACTTTGGTGATTTCGTAGAGCTTTTGGTGGTCAAATGACTTTTTGCCTTGGCTGTCCGTTTTGATGAATTTTGGCAAGGCGATGGAAGCCAAGTTACATACGGCCACCTCATCCGGAGATGTGTATTCCATGATCTCGGTACACAAGTTGGATGACTTGATCGTTCCGAGATTTTTTTGGTTGGATTTGCCGTTTGCTGCGTCTTTGTACAGCATATAAGGTGTTCCCGTTTCGATCTGAGACTCCAAGACTTCAAACCAAAGTTCCTGTGCTTTTACCGTTTCCCGTGCACGGCCTTCTTTTTCGTATTTTTCATACAATTTCTCGAATTCTTCCCCGTGACATTCCGAAAGTCCAGGCGCTTCATTTGGACAGAAGAGTGACCATTCTTCGTTGGCTTCCACTCTTTTCATAAACAGATCAGAAATCCAAAGCGCATAGAAAAGGTCTCGAGCCCGTAGTTCTTCCTTTCCGTGATTTTTCTTAAGCTCAAGGAAATCCTTAATATCGGCATGCCAAGGCTCCAAGTAAATGGCAAAGCTTCCTTTTCGCTTTCCGCCTCCTTGGTCCACATAACGAGCCGTCATGTCAAAGTTTCTCAACATGGGAACGATGCCATTGGAAACACCATTTGTGCCTCGGATATAGGAGCCCTTTGCCCTCACATCATGAATGGACAAGCCAATTCCTCCGGCTGATTGGGAGATTTTGGCGCATTGCTTTAAGGTATCGTAAATGCCGTCAATGCTGTCTTCTTTCATCGTAAGCAAAAAGCAGGAAGAAAGCTGTGGCTTTGGTGTACCTGCATTGAACAGCGTTGGCGTAGCATGCGTAAACCATTTTTCGGAAAGTAGGTGATAGGTTTCGATGGCTGCATCCAAGTCTTCCTTATGGATTCCGATGGCCACCCGCATTAGCATGTGCTGAGGACGTTCTACTACCTTGTCGTCTAGCTTTATAAGGTAACTTCGCTCCAAGGTTTTGAACCCAAAGAAGTCGTAGTTAAAATCCCGGCTGTAGTCAATGATCTCATCAAGACGAGCGGCATGTTTTTTAACGATACCGTATACGTCTGGCGCGATGAGGGCGGCATTGTCTCCAGTTTTTGGATTGACATAGGTGTAGAGTCTTTTCATGGTGTTTGAAAAAGACTGGCTTGTCGTCTTGTGCAGGTTGGATATGGCGATCCGTGCAGCAAGAATCGCATAATCCGGGTGTTTTACGGTCATGGACGCACAGACTTCTGCTGCCAGGTTATCCAGCTCTGAAGTGGTGACACCGTCATATAGGCCGTCGATCACCTTTTTGGCCACTTCAATGGGTTGGATGTAACGGGAATCCAGCCCATCGCAGAGGTTTTCTATCCGGGTGGTAATCTTATCGAATCTTACCGATTCTCTTCTGCCATCTCTTTTTATTACTAACATGCTAACTTGGAGTTTAAGGTTGGGGAAGTAAATTAAAAGTCCTCTTCTACAGAAAACTTAGCGGAATCAGAAGCATCTTTGCCTTTCATGACCCCAGCTTTTTGATAATCGCCAACCCGCTTCTCGAAGAAGTTGGTCTTGCCCTGAAGAGAGATCATGTCCATAAAATCAAACGGATTGGTGCTGTTCCATACTTTTTCACAGCCCAATTCCAATAATAGCCTGTCGGCCACAAATTCAATATATTGACACATCAAATCGGCATTCATCCCGATGAGCCTTACAGGAAGGGCATCCGTAACAAATTCCTTTTCGATGGCTACTGCATCTTGGATGATTTTTGAAACAGTTTCCTTTGGTAGTGGATTGACGATGTGTTGTGTGTACAAGTGACATGCAAAGTCACAGTGCAGGCCTTCATCCCTGGAGATAAGTTCGTTTGAGAACGTAAGCCCAGGCATCAAACCACGCTTTTTCAACCAAAAGATAGAGCAGAAAGATCCGGAGAAGAAGATGCCTTCCACAGCGGCAAAAGCAATGAGCCTTTCTTGGAAATCTCCTTCATCAATCCAGCGCAACGCCCAGTCTGCTTTTTTCTTTACACAATCCAAGTGCTCGATAGCATTGAACAGCCGATCTCTTTCCTTTGGTTCTTTGATATAGGTGTCGATCAGCAGACTGTAGGTTTCTGAATGGATATTTTCCATGGCAATCTGAAAGCCGTAGAAGAACTTTGCTTCAGTGTATTGAACCTCTGCCACGAAATGTTCTGCCAAGTTTTCGTTTACAATCCCGTCACTGGCTGCAAAAAACGCTAAAACATGGGAAATGAAGTGACGTTCATCATCGCTTAAGTTTTTCCAGTCTTTCATATCCTGGCCCAGATCGATCTCTTCTGCGGTCCAAAAACTCGCCTCTGCCTTTTTGTAAAATTCCCAAATGTCATCATGCTGGATGGGAAACAATACAAATCTACTGTTATCTCCTTGTTCTAATATGGGTTCGGTTTTTTGCATCAGTCAGTCAGTTTTATTATTACCATCAATTTATATTCATCTACATTATTTTGCGATAGGCTCTCCGTCTTGATTTGTTGTTCCTCAAAAAATGCCTGATTGAAAGCAGTTTTTCGCAGAGCCGTAAAACAAATATCACCAACAATTTTTAAAAATAAAACCATGGGCAGTGACGAGTATTCAAGTTATTGACTAATGGTCAAATTAGTGATAAATTGTTATATATCAATGCATAAGGTGTGTTAATTTAAAGCTACCATTCTATTAAAACGCGGTTTAAGGGGCATTTGGAAGGGGGTGAAAAAAAATTAAAAAAATATTCCAAACTGATATTCAAGCAAAAATTGACCGAAAGTCAATGACATTGTGTTATTGTAATTTATTGTAAGTCAGTTTGTTGTTTTGTTTTTTGATGAGTAAATAAACAACTGTTTGATTCTCAAATCCTAAACAAAAGCAAGGAAATGGTGAGGATTTTTTAATTGAAAATTTCAATGATTCAAAGAGGCTTCTGGCATTGTCAGGAGTTGTATGCATTTACTTATCCTCATGAACCGGTGCAAGCCTGCGCTCTTTTAGGGTGAGCACTTCTCAGTACGCGCCGCAATATATGGATTTGTGGTAGGGTTAAAATTTGCCATGGATCGTGCCGATTGACAAGGGGTTTGTAAGCTTATAGCACTCAGCTTTTTAATGTTTTTAAATAAATCTTTTGGTGAAGTTTTTTACTTATGGAAATCCTCCTTATATTTGCACCTCAATTTTGATAAAAAGTTCTTAGTATGTACGCAATAGTTAACATAGCTGGAAAGCAGTTCAAAGTAACTAAAGATCAATATGTCTATGCACCGAAGATGCAAGGCGATATTGACGCTTCCGTTGAGTTCGATGAGGTATTGTTGGCAGATGACAACGGTACGGTATCGGTAGGCGCTCCTGTATTGGAAGGCGCTAAAGTGACAGGAAAAATTCTTGATCACGTAAAAGGTGACAAAGTAATCGTCTTCAAAAAGAAGAGAAGAAAAGGTTACAAGAAGAAAAACGGTCACAGACAAGAGTTTACTAAATTACTTATTGAAAACATTGCACTATAAGTTTAATCTTATAGCCCTAAAACATTAAAGATTATGGCTCACAAGAAAGGTGTCGGTAGTTCTAAAAACGGTAGAGAATCCCACAGTAAACGACTTGGTGTTAAAAAGTTTGGTGGTGAATCTGTGATTGCCGGTAATATTATCGTAAGACAAAGAGGAACCAAGCATCATGCAGGCCTGAATGTAAAGGTTGGAAAAGACCATACATTGTTTGCCGTAGCTGATGGGAAAGTAGAATTCAAGAGAAAGCACGATGGTAGATCCTACGTAAGCGTAGTACCTGCTGAAGCGTAAGATTTTATATCAGTATGATATAGGAAGCCGCCCTTTTTTAAAGGGTGGCTTTTTTGTGCCTTGTCCTGAGAGGAAGCATAGCGTAAATCAGGGATAAAGTAGAAAAATTAGCGAGGTATGGATCAAGGCTATTTCTGGGGACGATTGGTTTCTTTGTTTATCGGAACAATAGATCACCACCAAGGCTGCAAGGCACACAGCAATGATAACTTCCTTTCAGTCCAGGTTAGCGCATCCACTTGGTTCCTTTGAGACGTGATTTTTATAGAAAGAGCGTTTTTTGTGTCTTTTATTAAAATATTTTGCTGAGCCTCTTTTTCTTACTCAAATTTAATATTGTGCTTTTTGAAACCGATAAAATGATTTTTGTGTCGTAATAGTGTGTGTGAATGTAGTATTGGTGTGTTTTACCTGCAGTAGGTGTTTTTTATTTTGGGTTGGAATGGGTTATATTATTCGTTGTTTAACATGAATCACGGATGAAAACGATTTTTCCAGCCAGTATCATCAATCAAACCACCGAACATTATCAAAGCAAGATTTCTGTTCGGTCAAAGGTCATTTACCTGAGCGTACTGCTAGTTTTGACCGGGATCTTGGTAAGTCTTCCTTTTATTTATGTGGATGTATCGGTCAGCGCCCGAGGTAGATTCCAGACATCCTTGGGGAGAAATGAAATCCATTCCCCAGTTTCTGGCCGGGTTTCATCGATAAGCATTGTCGAAAATGAATCTGTCGGAAAGGGGCAGGTATTGGCAGAGATCAAGTCAGATCAAGTAGACTTGGAGATTGACGGGGTGGATAGCCGAAAGGCCTTGGTGCAGAATTTTATTGGAGATCTAAGGAAAATGATGAAACTGAGTCCTAACCGCATCGATGAATTTGTGGGGCGGACGTTGACCACCAAATATTACCAAGCGGCTTTCTTTGAGTATGTGTCGGGTGTCCAGCAGCTTCAGACGGTTTTGGAAAAGGAGAAGCGTGACCTCAAGCGTGCCAAGGTACTTTTTGATAGTAAGGCGATTTCCGCGGTGGAGTATGACGAGTACCGATCGAAGTTTGAGCAGTCTTTGGCGAACTTGGATATTTATCACAGTAAGAAGATTTCTTCTTGGGAGCAAGAGTTACGCGATTATCAAAATGAATGGGATAAGCTTTCCAATAATAAAAAGCGATTGCGTGACCAGCTGCACCAATATAAAATCATGGCGGGTGTTTCGGGGACGATCATCAATTTCGAGAATATCAAGACTGGGGATTTTGTCTTTGCCAACCAGAAAATAGCGGAGATCTCTCCCGACAGTACCCTGAAGGCGGTAGCCTTTTTAGATCCGGCCGATATAGCCTTTGTCCAGCCCGGGCAGCGTGTCAATCTTCAGGTGGATGCCTATAACTATAACCAGTGGGGACTGCTTGAAGGCACGGTAGAGGAAATTTCAAAGGATATCAATATGATCAGCGAAAACCAAGTGGCCTTTCGTGTGGTTTGTAGCCTTGCCGAAGAAGCGCTTTACCTGAAAAATGGGGTCAAGGGAAATGTGAAAAGAGGGATGACCTTTAACGGCCGTTTCCTGGTGGCAAGACGTTCTTTGTACCAGCTATTGTATGATAAAGTAGACAACTGGCTTAATCCTGCCATGTAAAACAAGTGAGGAGTTAGATTCATGAGCAAAAGCATAAAACAACGGGATATTACAGATTGTGGGGCGGCCTGTCTGGCGTCGATTGCCAGTAATTATAAGCTAAAAATACCGATCTCTAAAATTCGCCAACTCGCTTCCACTGACCAAAAGGGTACCAATGTCCTTGGGTTGATCGAAGCTGCGGGAAAATTGGGCTTTTCTACCAAAGGTGTTCGGGGGAGTTTTGAAAGTTTATTTCAAGTGCCAAAACCGGCTATCGTTCATGTGGTGTTGAACAAAACACTCCACCATTATATGGTGATCTATAAAGTGACCAAGCGTTATGTCAAGGTGATGGACCCAGCAGAGGGCAGGATGAAGAAACTTTCCCATGACGAATTTAAGGACATTTGGACGGGGGTGATGGTGCTGCTGATGCCCAATGAGGAATTCAAGGCCATGAATGAGACAGTTTCTGTGGCCAAACGCTTTTGGTACTTGATCAGCCCGCATAAGAGCGTGATGCTGCAGGCTGTTTTTGGGGCGGGAATTTATACCGTGCTAGGCTTGTCCACGTCCATTTACGTCCAAAAGATCATTGATAATGTCTTCATAAGCCGAAATACCAATTTATTGAACCTGATGAGCGTAGTCATGATATTGCTATTGCTCTTTCAGATTTTTATTGGAGTTTACAAATCCATTTTTGTGATCAAAACAGGGCAAAAGATCGATGCTCGATTGATTTTGGGTTATTATAAGCATTTGCTGTCTTTGCCCCAGCGGTTTTTTGATACCATGCGCGTGGGGGAGATCATTTCCAGGATCAATGATGCGGTGAAAATAAGAGCGTTTATTAATGACGTGTCCATCAGTATTGTTGTGAACGTTTTTATAGTGTTCTTTTCATTTGCCTTGATGTTTACCTTTTATTGGAAATTAGCCTTAATCATGCTGATGATAGTTCCCCTCTATCTAGTGGTGTATGTGGTCACTAACCATTTGAACAGAAGGGTGGAGCGCAGGCTGATGGAAAATACGGCAGAGTTGGAGTCGCAGTTGGTGGAGTCTATCCACTCGGTGAGAACCATTAAGCAGTTTGGGGCTGAGGATTATGCCAATATCAAAACAGAGGGCAAGTTCATCAACATGCTGGGGTCTATCTATCGTTCAGGGTTGAATAATGTGTTTTCCAGTAATTCGTCCGAGTTTATTTCTCGTCTCTTTACGATCCTTTTGCTGTGGATTGGGGCGGGGTATGTGCTTGAAAATGAAATCACCCCCGGAGAGCTGCTGTCCTTTTATGCCTTGATCGGTTACCTTACAGGGCCCTTGGTGGGCATTATAGGGATGAACAAAACCATGCAAAATGCGGTCATAGCAGCAGACAGGCTTTTTGAGATTATGGACTTGGAAGTGGAGGAAAAGAAAGAAAAATTCGAGATCAAGCGGGAGGACATAGGAGACATTGCTTTTCAGCAGGTGGTGTTTCGTTATGGCTCGAGGGCCAAGGTCTTTGATGGTCTTAACCTGACCTTTCCCAAAGGCAAAGTCACCGGAGTAGTAGGGGAGAGCGGTTCCGGCAAATCTACATTGGCAGCCCTTCTCCAGCACTTTTATTCTTTGGAGGCTGGGCAAATAAAAATAGGCATTCACGATATCTCTTACATTGAGCACAGTTGTTTACGGCGGATAGTGGGGGTGGTGCCGCAGCAGGTAGATTTGTTTGCCGGCAACTTAATTGATAACATTGCTTTTGGAGATCATCAGCCCAATATTCAGAAGATCGTAGGGATCTGTCATGAATTGGGGATGATGGATTTTATAGAAGGATTGCCCAATGGCTTTGCTACCTTTTTGGGTGAACATGGTGCATCACTATCTGGTGGGCAGAGGCAACGAGTGGCTATTGCCCGCGCCCTGTACCGGGATCCTGAAATTATCGTGATGGATGAGGCCAATGCTTCCCTGGATCCGAAATCCGAGGAATATGTCCAAAGGGTGATCAGAACTTTGGTAAAAAAGGGAAAGACTGTTATTTTTATTACGCACCGATTGTCGGCAGTAAGGGATTTTGATCGTATTTTGGTATTGGAAAAAGGAGAACTGGTAGAACAGGGAGGTCACCACCAACTGTTTGCTCAGGAAGGGAGATACTATCAAATGGTCCAAAAACAGGCTTTTGTTTTGGGTTAATGACAGATGAATTATGAATTTTATTAAACATATTGAACGCCTTCAACTCATCAATAAATTGGTGAAAGAAGAAAAAACAGGTTCTCCTGAGGAGTTGTCCACGCGCTTGGGTATCAGTAGAAGGCAGTTATATAATCATTTGGAAAGCCTTAAGGACATGGGGCTTGAAGTTGCTTTTTCAAGGAAGATCAATAGTTTTCACTATGTGGATGAAAAGCACCTTGAGATGACTTTTACATTAAAGGTCATCGGTCCTGAGGAGACGGAAAATATTTATGGCGGAATGTATCTACCCATCATTCCGGAATGGCTTCCTGAATGGGAATGGCTAAATGAGGCAGGCTAATCGCTATGGCCATCTGAAAATAAATGGAATTTTTTAATATCGCTTACCTAAGTTTCGACAGGAGTCAATTATTTTCGAATCTAAACCGCACGTGAACGGCCAAATTTTGGGGTTAAATTCACCATTTTAAGGTTTTTTGCCCCAGTTATTTTATTATTTTTTTGTTGGTTATCAGTCGAATACATAAAAAATGTTCTCCGTGCAAGTTTTGTGCACGCACTCAAGGTACCTTTATAATAACGAAACAGAGAGGAGAGGGGGATTCAGAAATTCGTTGATTGATCGCCTTAAACCTATTCTGCTAGGCAATATAGCTCGATTAGAATAAAATGAAACTACTGCAAAAGGTGTAGTTACTTTCCAGCTGGGTTGCTGTTTTTACCTTATCGGTCAGCTATCAGCATTGGCTACATCTTTTAAATATTAATTGATGGTTGCTCTTGGCACTAATATTGAGGTGGAGAGCGTACATAGATTAAAGACAATATTTTTTAGTATTTACTATGTTGGTGATTTTTTAGTTCTCGTGTTGATTAACGTCAGAAGGGATACATGTGTGGTGTATCCCTTTCTTTTTGTCTCCTGGCGATATTGTTATTCATGAGAAGAAGAAGCATACCAAAAGGATCAAGCATTATTTCTGGGGGGAATAGGGCTGTCAATGCGGCTAAAACCTAAAACATTGGATGGGCAAATTTACCGTGGTCTTGCTTTTGACTATGAAGAGGGCTCCCTGCCAAGGCTTGAGGAACGATACATTCCTTTAAGTCCAGGTTCACAACAGCCACTTGGTGCCCTTGGGACCTTGTGGCATTTTTGTCTATCGCTGTTTTACCATTTAGCAAACCCACAGTCTCCAACTTCTCCGCTTGGTCAAAATAGTGACTGCGCAGTGGGCCTTTATCCTGCTGTTGTCCTCGTTTTTAAAGAAATTTAAGGCTTTTTCAGAAACATGACATTTGTCATAATTTAGGTCATTTAGCCTATATATATTTGCGCTATCAATTTTTGTAATGCCTCTTTTGGTGAATGGAGGTTAAGTATTGATATTTTTTGATGAAAATCGCTCAGGAGTGTGTTGAACAAGTGCGGATTTTTAGTATTACTATGTTGGTTATTTTTTTACTTCCTGTGCTGATTATTTAGGAAAGGAGGGGTGCTAGACGCCTCTCCTTTCTTTTAATGGTGCTGGCAGATAGGGTTTCGGAGATACCGGAAGTGCTTCCTGATTATAATTAGAAAATAAACACCATTAATTGAATATGAGTAATCCTGGTCGCTTCATCGTGAATAGCTGTCCGTCTTTAGTTTTTCAGTTTACCGACTAGATCCAGTGAAGAGGGCGCTAGACCGCAAGGTGATGATGTTTAGAGGGATGCAGATTTAAGCTAAGTCCAGCTTTTATACCTTCCAAAAAGAGGTTGTATTGTAGCTAAATGTCGTAAGGCAAGCTTGATTAATGCCACTAAAAATATCCCTGTGCTATTTTTATGGCTTGTTAAGGGTTATATTTACCAATTCTAAGTTCGAATGTGTTTTTTAGGATGGAGCTGCGTAGATTTAAGTATTCAATTGTTTGTTAGTTTATCTGATTAAAAATACATTTATATTATTTACGATTTTAAATGCCCACAATATATATAAATACCCAAGTATGAGAAAAATCTGTTTTTTAATTTTGACGATAACCAGTCTGTTGGTTTATCCGGTCATTGCGCAAAACAAAATTGAGTTTCAGGAATTTGACCTGGATAACGGTTTGCATGTCATCATGCATAAGGATAACACCACACCCATTGTGGTGACATCTGTTTTGTATCATGTAGGTTCTAAAAATGAGGATCCAGAACGAACAGGGTTTGCCCACTTTTTTGAGCACCTGCTGTTTGAAGGGAGTGAGAATATCGGTAGAGGGGAGTATATGAAGAAAATCCAGTCCGAAGGAGGCACGTTGAATGCATATACGAGTAATGATATTACTTATTACTACGAAACGCTTCCATCGAACAAATTAGAACTGGCTTTATATATGGAAAGTGAACGAATGCTTCACGCCAAGATTGACCAAGTAGGAGTGGATACTCAGCGGGAAGTGGTAAAGGAAGAAAAAAGGCAACGTTATGATAACCAACCTTACGGTACCATTCTTCCAGAAACGCTGAAGCGTGCTTATTCAAAACACCCTTATCAATGGGCGCCTATCGGCTCTTTAGAGCATTTGAATGCAGCGACCCTTGATGAGTTTATGGGGTTCTACAATGAGTTTTATGTTCCCAATAATGCTACCTTGACCATTGCTGGTGATATCGACTATGATCAGACTGAAGCTTGGGTAAAGAAGTATTTTTCAGAAATTCCTCGTGGGAAGATGGAGATTTATCGCCCTGATATCACTGAACCGGTAAAAACAGAGGAGATCAGGGATATCGTCTACGACAATATTCAGATTCCCGCTGTGATTCAGGCGTATAATTTACCTCCCAAAACCGATCCGGATTCTTATGCGATGGATATGCTGTCTACTTACCTTACAGGCGGAAATTCTTCCTTGATGACGAAGGAATTGGTGGATAAGCAGCAGAAGGCATTAGCAGTGGCTGCAATTCCGCTGGATTTAGAAGATGGCGGGATCTTTATAATGTATGGCATTACCAACATGGGGGTTGAGGCAGAAGAATTGGAGACCGAAATTGATAAACTGATCAAGCAGGTTCAGGAAGAAGGGGTGTCAGAGAGTGACTTTGAGAAGCTTCAAAACATTATTGAGAACGATGTGGTCAGCAGTAACAGTACATTGTCTGGGATTGCACAGAGCCTATCACAGTCTCATGTGTTTTTTGGCCATACCAGCCATATCAATGAGGTGCTGGAGAAATACCGATCGGTATCCCGAGAGGATTTGAAGCGTGTGGCCAATGAATACCTTACACTGGATGGCAGAGTGGTGCTTTATTACTTGCCTAAATCAGCGCAACCTCAAGATTGATTTTTAACATGAATGTGGACAAACCTATGAAAAAGAGCATAATATATTTATTCCTTTGCATGGCTATCACTACGATGGGTCACGCACAAGTAGATAGAAGTAAGTATCCTGAGCCTGGGCCTGCGCCAAAGATAGAGCTGCAAGACCCTGAGACGTTTACGTTGGATAATGGCTTGAAGGTTTTTGTGGTGGAGAATCATAAGTTGCCAAGAGTGGCTTTTTCCTTGGTGTTGGATAGAGATCCTATTTTGGAGAAAGACAAGGCTGGCATGACAGGGTTTGTAGGAGAGATGCTGATGGCCGGAACCACAAACAGGTCCAAGGATCAATTGGATGAGGAAGTGGATTTTATCGGTGCTTCCTTAAGTGCAGGATCGACTTCCTTATATGGATCGTCATTAAAGGAGCATCAAGGGAAGATTCTTGACCTAATGGCTGACGTGCTATTTAACCCGTCTTTTCCCCAAGAAGAGTTGGATAAACTTAAAAAGCAATCCTTAACGGGCTTAGCCACATCCAGGGATGAACCTGATGCGATTTCGTCAAGGTTAGCGGGGAAATTGGTCTATGGAAAGGACCATCCTTACGGAGAGATTAGGACAGAGGAATCCATTGAAGCCATAGAATTAGCGGATATCAAAGCATATTATGAAACCTACTTCAAACCAAACATTGCCTACTTGGCCATTGTAGGCGATATCAATAAAGAGGAGGCTGAAGAGGTAGTGAAATCCCATTTTGGAAGTTGGGAGAAAGGCCAAGTTCCAGAGATGGACTATGCTACTCCTACGCCCCCAGCGCAGAATGAGGTGGCATTGGTGGACAGGTCAGCCTCAGTACAGTCTGTAATCGATATAGCTTATCCGCTTGAGATGAGCCTTAAAAATCCAGATTATCTTGATACGCGGGTGTTAAACTATATCCTTGGAGGAGGATCATCTTCAAGGCTATTCATGAACCTTAGAGAGGACAAAGGATATACCTATGGTGCTTATTCAAGCATCGGCTCAGACCAACTGGTGACCAGTTTTTCGGCGGGAGCTTCCGTGAGGACCGAGGTGACAGATTCTGCGGTGTCAGAAATGATTTATGAAATCAACCATATCGTAGATGAAGGAGTGACGGCAGATGAACTCGAAGCGGCCAAAGCAAATCTTAGTGGTAGTTTTGGTAGGTCATTGGAAAGCCCTTCCACCTTGGCGAGTTTTGCGATAAATATCGAGCGCTATGGACTGCCCCAGGATTTTTATAAAACCTATTTGCAACGCCTCAGTGCGCTCACGGTGGAAGATATCAATGCTGCTGCACGAAAATACATCAAGCCCGAAAATATGTACATTACCATTGTGGGTAATGGTACGGACATTAAAGATAAGCTTGACCAGTTTGGTCCTGTCAGCCTTTATGACAATTGGGGCGATCCTGCCAAAGAGATAGAAATGACCGATATCGATATGACTGCCGAGAAGGTGGTGGCCAATTATATTGAGGCAATCGGTGGAGAAGAAGCAGTGAATGCTATCGAAACAGCCAAGGTGAAAGTAAAAGCGGAGGTGCAAGGGCAAGTGATTGAAATGACCATGGTATATGATGATCCAGGTATGCGGTTTAGCCAAAAGGTAGGGATGATGGGAAATACCGTCTCCAATACAGTACTCCAAGAAGGAAAAGGAACCGTTACAGCCATGGGGCAAAACAAGGAATTGACCGATGAGCAGTATGAGGAGGCAAAGATGAACATGTTTATCTTTCCAGAGGTACATTTTGAGGAATTGATGTATACATTAGCGCTGGATGGGGTGAAAGACATCGATGGCCAAAATGCCTATAAAGTAATTGTATCCAATCCCACTGGTGCTAAAAGTGTGAACTATTATAGTGTGGAAACGGGTTTAAAACTGAAGAGTGAAAATGAAAAGACCGGTGAAATCACTTATTCCGATTATCAAGAGCATGATGGTGTGAAGTATGCCATGGAAATGGTGGTAAAATCCCCAATGATTCCTGCGCCGTTAAACACCACGGTCGAGTCACTCGAGTTTAATGCGACGTTAACAGACGAAGATTTTAAATAATATATAACTATGAAAAAGGCAATGATTGCATTGGTGGCATCACTGATGATGAGTGGCGTGGATGTCCAAGCCAATGAATCCATGGAGAAAAAGCATCTGATCGCTTCCCAAGAGGTGACCGTAAAGGAGGTAGTGGATCGGTATATCGAAGCAGCAGGTGGCATTGACAAGGTCAAGGCAATCAAAAACATGGAAATGAACATGGAAACTGAAATCCAAGGGATGACCCTTGTGATCAAAGCAGTAACGGACCAAGAACATAATCGACTATTGAACCTTACAGAGATGAACGGTAACCAAGTGGCCAAGACTGTCATCAAAGATAACAAAGGTAAGGTGGTCAGTATGGGGCAGGAACAAGATCTGACAGAAGATCAGCTAAATTCCATGAAAAGCCAGACTTTTGTGTTTCCGGAATTGTTTTATGAGGAATTGGGCTATGAAGTGACCTATGGTGGCACCGAAGATGTGGAAGGAGAAGAAGCCTATAAGTTGCTCCTTAAAGATGCCAGTGGTGTGGAGACTGCTGAGTTTTACAGCGTGGAATCTGGCCTGAAGCTAAAGACAGAATCAGAAGCAGCGGGAACGGTAAGTTATAAGGATTATAAGGAAGTAGATGGTATTATGGTTCCTTCTAAAATGGTGATTGCCAACACGATGATGCCTGCTCCCATGGAGGCCAATATCACTTCTGTAGTATTTAACCAAGAATTGGATAATGCCCTTTTTGAATTTTAATTTCCTTCTCGGTTAGCCATAATAGAACGAGGCTGTCTTATTATCCGCCATCACGAGCGTAGCCTGCCTGAGGGTAGCAGGAGATCTCGATGTGCTATCTTGCGCATATGACGTGGACTTATGAGACAGCCTCTTTTTTGTTTCATAGCATTTTTACCAATTTGGATGGTTTTTCATCCAATGGTCCAGTGAAAATTTTCCTGATCCATAAACCAGAAACACCACCAATAAGATCAATACAATCAAGGATAATTCAAACTCTAGGTTGTTTGCTGCAGAAAGGAACCCTTGGTTGATATTAATAAAGAAAACCGCCCCCAGTAATATGGGGATCTGGAATATAATCGCAAAGCGTGTCAGTAGGCCAACGGCAATCATAAAGCCTCCTACCAAATGAGCAAAGGCCACGTAATGTGCCAAGGCAAGGTTAAAGAACTGTAGATCGCTATTGCTCATCATTTCCATCAAGGCATTTGTGTTGGCAATAAACAAGATGCCCTTGTACAAGATAAATAAACCCAGTGCCATTCTAATGAAATCTATCCACTTAGGATGGTGGGTGTCTGCCCATAGTTCGATTTTTGAAATAGTTTCCATGTCATTTTGGGTTTTGTTTAGCAGTAATATACAAATAAATAAGCTTATTTATTTGATTTTCACGGCTTTAATAAAGAGGCTTGTCCTTATTTTACCCAACGCTTCCGTTTAGGATTGGATTCTCCTGCAATCAGAAGATACTCCAAGTAGTAATTTGTCGTAGAGGCTTCCAGGGCAGGGGTTAGTTTTCTTCCAAAGCGATCAATCTCTAGCTGTAACGGTTCGTTTTCTAGGGGCAGTGCTGGGGAAAAGCTTTGGTGGTTGATGGTGATGATTTTGTCTCCTTGCATGAGAAGCTTATAGGCAGGGCTATCAGGATGAACTTTTGAAATCGTTCCGTCAGAAAGGGCCTGTATCCCCCAGTTGGCAGCAAGGACTTGTGTATGGGGAATGGTTTTGATGCTGATGTTGACAGATTCCATTTGTTCACACAATAGAGGGAATATGTCGTGGTTTTCCTGGACATACTTTTCGAAAAATTGTTGGATCACTTGATCGTTTCCGTAACACGCGGCTATGACCTGAGTGAAATCCTGCATGGTATATCCTTTTTGGGGTTTGCCAAATCGTTCCCACATTATTTTCATGACTTGGTGCAGGCTACTTCCTTGGTCCAATAGCATGAGGTCCAGAATGGTGGAGATTAATGCCCCACGGTTATAAATACTGACTTTCCTTTCGGGAATTCCTGCTTTGTAGCCATCCAGCCACAGGTCCCAACTGGAAGCGGATATAGCCTGATTTTGCCATCCAAAGGAGCCAAACTCCCGGGCAAGTTGTTTCTGCATATTATCCAAAAAGGTACTTAGGCTGAAATAGCCTGATTTTAGTAAAAATAAATCTCCCATATAAGTCGTCACTCCTTCCGCAACGATTCCTGTATCAAAATACACCTCTTTTGAAAAATCATAAGGCAGCAGTGGTTTTGGTCTGATGCGGCAAACATTCCAGAAGTGATAGAGTTCGTGACAGCTTACACCAAAGAATTCATCCATTTCACTTTTTTCCTTTAGTGAATCAGCTGGACCAAAAGTAATTACTGTGGAAAACTGATGCTCTACTCCATGGTAATGTTTGTAAGGTAGAAGCTGATATAAAAAGTGGTAATCTTCGGCAGGGAATTCCCCAAAGGCATCGACCTGTTTTTCGGTAAATGCTTCAAATTGACGAATGAGTTGAGGCACGTCGAAATGGATTTCGCCTTGAAACCATAAATGAAAATTGCTGCGTTTTACCTGATAGCTGTAGTGTTTTAGGCTTGCGGATGCCATCAAGGGGCTATCCACGAGGTGTTGATAATCGGTGGCTTGATATAGATGTTTCCCTTTCTTGGGCAGTGCTGTAGCTACTTCGAAACCCTCAGGAAGGTTGAGCTGGACCTTCACCGGTGCGTTCTCGAAGTCTTTTACTGCAAAGCAGCAATTGATAAAATTTATGTAGAGCTGTTCATCATCAGACCAGCTTCCTCCAGCATCCATTTGTGCCGCATGGAATTCATAGGATATGCGATACCGTCCAGCCTGTACAGATTTAAACGTCCACAGATCTTTGGTTTCCTTTTGCCAGTGGATGGTCTCCGTGCCATGATTTACCTGAAATGCTCGGATTTTTTGGGCATAATTGGTGATTTCGTACCGTCCAGGTCTCCATGACGGAAGCTGAAGGGAATAGGTGGTGTTGCTTTCACAGTCAAAAGAAAGTTCAATTTGTACAAATTGATTGACAGGATTGTTTCTATATATCAGGTATTCCATTTACATTTGTGCTTTACAGTAAACAAAAGTAAGCCACTGATTTGTAAATAAAAAAAACGTGGCTATCTTTGCAGTCCTTTTCAGGGTATACTGGAAACAAGGACAAATAAAAGCGGAAAAAATTCAAAACATAAATCGGTAAAAGAATAAGCGGCGATGGGTGTTCAGTCCCGTTAGGTTTTCTGTAACCGATATAAAATTTAAACGATCATGAAAAGAACATTTCAACCTTCTCGCAGAAAAAGAAGAAATAAGCACGGATTTAGGGAAAGAATGGCGTCACCTAACGGCAGAAGGGTGATCAGAGCAAGAAGATCAAAAGGTAGACATAAATTGTCCGTATCTTCTGAAAAGACGCTTAAGAAGTAATTTATTCGTTCCTTGTTGCCTTATCACTATGGACTATAGGCTGCCAAAGAAGGAGAGATTACATTCTCAAAAGTTAATAAAGGAACTTTTTGACAAAGGTTCCTCTTTTTTTTTATATCCATTTAAGGTTATCTACCTCCCCTTGGAAGGGGAGGAGGAGGCCAATCAGGTACTTTTTTCTGTTTCCAAAAGGAAAATTAGAAAAGCCGTTCACAGAAATTACCTAAAAAGAAGGATGAAAGAGGCTTATCGGCTCAACAAATCAATCCTTATAAATGGTAAAAACAACAAAAAATTGATAGCTTTCGTATATGTAGCGCCTGGGCTGGAAGAATTTCACAAAATCCAGTCGAAGGTTCAGAAAGTATTAAATCGACTTGCAGACAGGCAAGGAGCAAACCGTAATGATGATGAAGAAAAGAAGTAGCCTAATAGCCATTTTTTTGGTGCTAATTGTTGGTGGGGGAGTGTTGGTTTCCTTTAAGGGAAAGAACGATAAGCTTTTTTTGATAGCGAAGAACCTTGATATTTTCGCTTCCTTGATCAGGGAGTTAGACTCTTATTATGTTGATGAAATTAAACCAGAGGAGCTGGTAACTGTTGGAATCAATGCCATGTTGGAGGAGTTGGATCCATATACCACTTATATTCCAGAGGAGGAGTCTGAAGATTTTAGGACCATGACCACTGGAGAATATGGTGGGGTTGGAGCCATGATCGGCAATAGGCTTGGGAAGAACATGATATTAATGCCCTACAAAGGATTTCCGGCGGAATCTTCAGGGCTTAGAATTGGGGATGAACTCCTTCAGATAGACACCGTGAATGTGGTGGATCTAGTGACTTCTGAGATCTCCGAAATGCTGAAGGGACCGGCCAACACGCCAGTGGAGGTAATGGTGAAGAGGGGAGAGGATACGTTGTCATTTGATATTATGAGAAAAAAGATCGTGATCAATAACGTTCCCTATTATGGAATGGTAAATGATCACATAGGATTTATCAAACTGACTGATTTCACGACCAATGCGGGAGATGATGTAAGAAAAGCATTGGTGGAGTTGAAGGAGCAAGGTGCAGATCGACTTATTTTGGATTTGAGGGACAATCCTGGCGGTATTTTGAAAGAAGCGGTAGATATCGTGAGTTTGTTTATGCCAAAAGGTAAAGAGGTGGTTAGTACCATTGGTAAGTTGGAAAATGTAAATGCAGAATATAAGACCAATCGCTCACCGGTCGATAAGCATATTCCACTGGCCATTTTGGTAAACGAGCGATCAGCTTCGGCATCTGAAATTGTTTCAGGAGCACTTCAGGACTATGATCGGGCAGTGTTGGTAGGGAGAAAAACCTTTGGAAAGGGGTTGGTGCAAAGTACCATTCCGCTTTCTTACAATGCACAGGTTAAAGTGACTACTGCCAAGTATTATATTCCTAGCGGTCGTTGTATACAGGAAATCGATTACAGCAAGCGAGGAAAGGATGGAAGGGCTGTAAGTGTAGCCGATTCGTTGCGTCATGAATTTAAGACAACGAATGGCCGGACCGTGTGGGATGGAGAAGGGATCATGCCTGATGAAGAAGTCGACGCAAGAACCTATGCGCCCATTACGTACAGTTTAGTGGCCAGAAGCTTGGTGTTTGAGTTTGCGAATGAATTTTATTACGAACATGACAGCATTTCTTCCCCGCGGACATTTGAAGTGGATGATGCGCTTTATGATGAATTCGTGAGTTGGCTGGAAGGAAAGGAATATGATTATGTGACCAGGGTGGAAAAAACGATTGAAGACCTGGAGGAATATGCAAAAGAAGAAAAGTACTTCGAAGATATTAAGGGTGAGATTGATTCGCTGAAAAAAAGTGTCAGCCATAACAAGGAACAGGATTTGGTGACCTTCAAAGAAGAAATTAAGGAGGCGCTCGAGGATGAGATCATATCGAGGTATTATTACGAAGGAGGGGTAGTAGAAGCTTCCCTAGATCAAGATAAAGAAGTGGCCAAGGCAGTGGAGATTCTTTCTGATGAAGCACACTATCATCAAATGCTCCAGCCCGCAATGGCCAAGAAGTAATTTCCTCTCTGAGGTCAAAACTCCTTTCTGGATCCTTTTGGGGTTTGGGGAGGAGTTTTTTAAGTTTTGAATTCACTTCCGAAAATTGGAACAGTGGTCTTAGATGTATGATGAATTAATGATGCTTTCATGACGTTGATTTTATCCATAGAAACGGCAGTTTCGGTATGTTCAGTGGCACTGCATAATGATGATGGCTTGGTGGGCTTGATGGAGCTTCGTCAAGAGAATATTCATGCCCAAAAGCTTATGCCCTTGATAAAAGATCTGCTTGGGCAGGTAGGAGTGGGCAGTGGGGCGTTGGATGCCGTAGCTGTCTCAGAAGGTCCAGGTTCCTATACCGGTTTAAGGATTGGCGTTTCTACCGCTAAAGGAATCGCCTTCGCGCATCAGTTGCCCTTAATAGCCGTGGGCACATTAGATGCCTTGGCGCATCAGGTGGTTGATATGGTTGAGCCCGAATCGTTCATAGTGCCGCTGATAGACGCAAGGAGAATGGAAGTTTACAGCAAAGTTTTCGATGGTAAGCTGCAGGAAATAGAACCAATCACACCGGTTATTGTGGATGAAAAATCCTATGCAGCTTATTTGGAAAGCGGAAGGGTGTATTGCTGTGGTGATGCTGTCGGGAAGGTGGCAGAGGTAATCGATCATCCCAACGCCCGCTTTTTGAAAGTGTATAATTCAGCGGCAAGTGTAGGTGACTTGGCTTTGAAGAAGTTTCGTCAAAAAGATTTTGTCGATTTAGCTTACTTCGAACCGAACTACTTGAAGGAATTTAGGGTTCTTAAATCAAAGAAAAATCCATTAGCCTTATGAGTGAAATAGTGAACAGGGTAGCCAATAGTCCAATAGTGACAATAGACTTGGAGGAATATTATGGCCAAGGGACAGATCGTGTGTTGTTTGACCTGAAAGTGTTTTTGTTCCAAGAGCTCGTGTTGAAGGAGCGAGATTTTAGAAAGGCTTTAAAAGAGCTTGATTGGGAGCAATACCGTGGGAAGTTTGTAGCGGTAGATTGTACGGTGGATGCGATTGTGCCGACCTGGGCATATATGTTGGTGGTGACCTACTTGGAAGGAGTGGCCAAGGATGTGGCAGTGGGCTCAGTAGAAGATCTGGAGCGGTACCTATTCCAGAAAGCCCTTATGGCGATTGATCCTGCTACTTTCGAAGGTAGACCAGTAGTCATCAAAGGATGCAGTAAATTTCCTGTTCCCATTTTTGCATACGGAGAAGTGGTACGTTTACTGAAAGGAAAAGCGAAGTCTATTATGTATGGTGAGCCGTGTAGTACAGTGCCTGTGTACAAGCGGCCAAAGTAGTTGTTAAAATATTCCACTCAATAATAGCGAGTTGCGAAAAACCAATAGAAAAAATCAAGGGCCGGTTTGGTAATTTTAAGAAAGAGCTCTATGTTTGCATTCCCATTCGGGAACAACACGACAAAAGGCCGTGTAAAGAGATTGAAAAGCGAATGTTGAAGGAAAGAAATTAAAAAAAAATATTTTTTTGATTTGGTTTTTGAAAAACTTCTTCTGATATTTGCACTCGCTTTCAGGGAAAAGCCTGAAACATTTCTCTAAAAAACAGAGAAAAAGTTCATTGAAGTGATGTAAGACGAAAAAATAGGTAATCCGGTAAGGAACAAGGGGTACGCCTGCATATGCAGGTGATACCGTCAACAAATACTTTACAATGGAGAGTTTGATCCTGGCTCAGGATGAACGCTAGCGGCAGGCCTAAT
>JGI2924J29684_1077789_pt1 | contig 22626 bp, 19 predicted proteins | sample BenlonsequencITS_FD_29684 | JGI IMG/M metagenome (IMG submission 29684)
GTTTTATCTGTCCAATGAAGGTATTAGCATACTCGAAAACGCCGCAAAAATGGAGATACCGTTTCCGCAAAAGCTCAAAGATATTCTCCTAAAGATTGATGGTACAGGTAAAAAATGACTTCAATAGTTACTCCTCTTCTAATTTCAAAAACAGAAAATATCAACGGGCATGAGGGAACGCTTGTCGTGAAAGACTCCCTGGTTACAATCATCTGGGAGATGAATAACCGTATGTTTATGATTCGGGCACAGACGGAAAAGGATACGGCGATAAAGGTGGCCGAAGGAGTGAAATATATAAATTAACGAAGGGAAAAATATAAATCAGGAAGAAATCTTGTTGCAAAAAACCTTCTTTGTTGTCTTTACTATTGAAAGACATTTTAAGGGAGGTTTTTATTTTATGAAAAAATTTATCTACATGGGTATTTTTGTCCTTATGGCCGTTTTTCTCATCGTTCCGGCTTATGCGGTTAACGGGACAAAAAACGTAAAAACCGAAGAATTGATAGCTCCTCAATTCACGTACATTTCGTTGTTAAGTCCAGGCTTATCTATCAACTCGTCAGGAAAAGCTACCTGTGTAGGGCTTGCTTCAGCTTACAATAGTTCGCACACAACAAAGCTAACTGTCGAATTGCAAAAATCTACCGACAGTGGCTGGAGCACAATCAAAACATGGTCTGCTTCAGCGACCGGGGTCTCCATCGCCGATATAGAAGAGGATTATTACGTTGTCAGAGGCACCTATCGGGTTTGTGCTACCGCTAAAGTTTATAACACTTCCGGTAATCTGTTGGAAACCCAATCATTATATTCTACTACGTCAACATATTGAATTAGTCTGCTATAATCATAAATTTAAGTATTTTACTGTAATGGTGTTCAGTCCTTTTGCTGGGGAAATTCAAGCCACCATTTAATGGTAACCACCTGCCCAACCAACGGTATCAAACACCGTTGCCCTCCGTTGCGAACAAGCTGAAATTTTAATATGTTATAATATGGAACATAAAACGCGATCCGGTTGGTAGTCCGGGTGCACAGCAACACGGTGTCAGTAACCCTCCCCCTTTGGGATGTCCACTGTTCCCGTAGTTCTATTAAGGGAGGAAATTTTTGATGAAGAAAATATTTATTACGGCATTATTAAGCATTATCTTGATATTAACGACTTTTAGCACGGCTTTAGCGCTAGAGGAGCAAAGTATTAAATTCCATATTGATGGTTATGAAAGGCCCGAAATTACAGCTCAAATTGTAAATCAAACCACTTTTGTACCCTTACGCATAATAAACAATCAGTTTTCTCACCTTCAAACAGCTTGGGATAATAATAAAATTGTATCTGTAACCAATTCTAAAACTAACGAGGTCTTGAAATTTTCTTTGGAATCAAATATTGCATATAAAGGCGGTAAGCAAATTTCTTTATCTACTCCAGCTAGAATTATAAATGGAGTTACTTACGTACCCTTGAGATTTATTAGTGAAACTATGGGTTTATTTGTCCATTGGGACTCTATGATGGATTAGCAGCCGTAGAATTTATGAAATATGGAATGCATCATTTTAAAGACATACAACAAAATAAAAACTAACGACTGCGGTATCGTCATATTTCTACAGTATTTTTACAGGTTTGCCCTGTTAACGGCATTTATTTTAGTCTTTTTTATGTTAAAGTTGAAAAAAATAGTAGAGGAGAAGGATATGGTGGGAAAATATATAGGTTTTGTGTTCATTGCTTTTTGGGGCTTATTTACTATCTTTTCACCTATTGCGCATGCAGCTTCTCTCTTTGATTACAACATGGATTTATCGAAAGAAAATTTTACCGGTATTATCATTATGGAGATAGGACAAGAGAGATTCTTTGTAAACGGTAATGAGGCAAGTGGAGATAAGCCATTTGTTGAGCATGGCCGTACCATGGCTCCACTACGCACAATTGGCGAAGCTTTCGGCGCTAAGGTGAATTGGTCTTCGCAAGATAATAAGGTTACTGTAACGCTAAATAGTCAAAAAGTAGAACTTTTCTTAGGCAGCAAAAACATGTATGTTAATGGGGCCAAAAAAGAGTTAGACGTAGCAGCTAAAACCTACAGTGGCCGTACTTATTTACCTTTGCGGGCCATTGGTGAAGCTTTAGGAAAATCGGTGAGTTACATTCAAGATTATAACCTAATTATTATAGCCGGCTCCCCTGAATGGATTAAAAGTTATGCTGATAATAGCTATTATACGCTATTTTCCTGGGCCATTGAAGGTAAAAAAATCTTATATGCAGACAACATCTTACTTGTTTATTATAAGAATGACGGATCACTGTATTTGAAAAATTGGGGTAGTGGTATTAGTGAATATCCTTTTAAAAGTTATAACCCGTATGACGGTTCCCCATATCATTGGTATAATATTTCGGGCAAAGAATATCTGGTCTTCCATAATGAGCCGGAAGGAGCCTCTTATGATTACATTTATTTGTTTAAAGATGGAAAATTAAAGCTAGTTTATTCTGAAGCAATTTTTGATATAAAGTTTACCAATGATTATATGTATATTTTAGTTAGTGGTCCAGGAATCGACCGGTGGTTTGCTGTAGATGAACACAGCAATTTACTGAAGGTAAGCCTACAAGATTATACCGGTGAATATATAGGCGTAAAGGGCTATGTTTATGGTTGCATCTTGAAGGAAGAGCTTAATGGTAGTTTTATGCTTGAAAGAGATAATTGGCAAATAAAAGATGATGGTATTTATATTTCCGGTTTTTATAATTTAGGTACTAGCGACTTTAAAGAGAAAAGAAATAACACTGGGCGTTACAAAGTCAGTTTAACAAGCCAGAGCCATGAAAAGCTGACGCCATAAAACGACTGTTCAAGTCATATGCTAAATAATGCATGAGTTTGGCACATAATTTCAAATATGGTAACGTTTCTTAAATTAAGCTCGGATGTAAACGGGCTTAATTTATTTGTGTGTGTTTGGTAGAGTGACAGCAGAAAAACTGAAAGACTTAAAAATTTTTTTGGTGAACAACGTTTACATTTCGCCCTTTTTTTTGTCTTTATTATATATAGCCGGCTAAATAAAAATAAAAAGGAGATGGGCGGTAAAATGAGTCAGACTACTGAGTATGCTAAATTAGTTAAAATTAAAACAGGTAATCTTGCCGATAAAGGTTTTCAAGCAAAAATAACTCTACCAAGTGGTAGTCCTGCTAAAACGTTACCAAGAATATGGGACTATATTAACTTTTATGTTGGCATTGGTATGTATGAATGTGGTTTATCCTGTAGAGATCAAAATGATTGGAAACAAAACGGCGTGTTAAAATGGCGTGTTTTCGCTAACGGAGAAGGTAGTACAATCTATGGTAGTTTATATGCTGATGGAACTACCGTAAAAATATCTATAGAAAGAGATAGTCAAGACAAAGTAGTATTTAAAGTAAATGACAGCGTGTTTAGGACTTTTGCCAATACTTTACCAAGTGGCAGTTATAGCAACGAAGCTCGTTTAATTATTGCATCTTATCAAGACACTGGAGTTGCTATTCCGTTAGCGACCTGGAGTGTAAAGCATAATCAAGTATTTGCATCCGAAATGAAATATAAAAACAGTGCCAATACTTGGGTCAGTTTTACTAATGGGAGCAATGTTACTTTAGAAGAATGGCCCATAAATGTCCCTACACCAGATGGCAGAAGATATACTTTGGATAAATCCTATATTGGCAATGCTCAAGTATATGCTTCTTTAAAGTTTTAAAGTGCTAAAATCTAATATTTAAAAAGTATAAAGTTGAGACACAGTCAAGACCACTTCTAAAAGGGGTGGTCTTGACCCAGCCCTATAAGTGCTTAATACTTGACCTGCGCGCTAGCTTTCACTTCGTTCAGGCCATGTTGCATTGATTGCCTGGCTAACCCTTAAAAGGGTCACACCCGATATTAAGACAGTGATCATTTTTTAATATTGCTGCTGCAACAAAACGCCTGTCGGCGTAAAAAATATCCCTAGCTATACTATATGCTTATTGCTAATTGCTACCGCAAAAGCACACAGAAAAGCTAGGGACTGACGCCCCTTGCCAGTGTCGTTTATTTTCACCCTACCGGCTAAAAATAAACGACACTGCGTGTCTTCAGTAAAGCTTCCTGTCGGAAGCTTCACTACCATCCCCCGCCCGTTAAACTGTTGCCAGCAGTTTAATAGCCCCGGGGTATGTCCTTGCCTGGCGCCTCTACCGCCGGCAAGATAGTCCCCCTAACTGCAAAACTACCGCTGCTCACGACCGGGTTCCGTGCCGCTCTACCGGTTGCCTCAAGACCGGTCATTGACGTTAAGCCTCCCTTCTTTGGAATGATACCCAAAGACGGAAATGGCTCTCGCTTGGGAAGCGAGTTGAGGCTCTATCGTTTAAACCGGCAGGTTTTCCAGCATAGATTCACGATGGCCGCGCTTTTTACGGCGCTGGTAGGTGATAGTTTTAACTGTTGGCTCTTTAGCTTCCGGCTTTGCTTCCACTTCTGCTTCATTGAAAAAGTTAAGCTCGAACTGCTTTGAATCCGAGCGTTTACTGGAAGCACCAAACCTGCGTTGTTGGCTTAAACGGAACTGCTCTTCAAACCAGCGTAATTTAGCGGTTAGCTCAACATTCTGCTGTCCTAGCAGTTCACAGCGCTTTTATAGTTCATTAATCGTGGCAACATTAGGTGAATTATTTATATATTTAAAATTCGACTATTTTTTACATTATCCTCTCAAGCTCTCGTAAATACTGTAAAAAAATTATTAAAAGATCAAATTATTGTACGTGCTGCTACTGCAGGGTGGGCCTGCTTTTGTTCCAACTTTAGGCCATCGAGCAACCAGCGCAATTCCCGGCGGCTAATTTTGATCGAGGTGCAGTTCTTTTCTGCCGGCCACTGAAATTTCCCACGTTCTAAACGCCGGAAATGAAGCCAGAAGCCATTGTGGTCCCATTGCAAAATTTTTAAGCTTGTCGCGCTTACGGTTACAAAATACGAAAAGACAGGGGCAAAGGGATCCAGCTTGAATACTTGGCTTACCAGTGCAGCCAATCCATCAATCAATTTGCGTAAATCTGTATTTTTGGAAAAACTTCATTATTTCTGTTATTTCTTTAGCGAATTCCTTTTGCTGTTCAGCTTCCCAACTATCAATAATACTTGAAAAATGAGTCAACATTGTTTCCGCATCAAACCCGCTTGATTTTAGTGTTTACGCCGTATTAAATGAGTCTCATTTTGGCTCCGATCATGTTTTTGGAACCCTGGGCTATACCTCTGGGTTCCCGGTGACCGGCCATCTTCCAAGCAAATTGGCGGAAGCGCCCTGTTTTTTGAATTTCTGGTATATTACTTAGTTGGCCTCAAGCTGCCTCTGATGATTCTTAATTTCTGTCCTCGAGACCTATATAGGTATCAACACTAAATAAGTCAAACATTGTTTTACGTGGCATGACTTACCATACCTGTAGCATTTATTAATTACCTAATTGGATTGGACTCAACAGAAAAGGAAAACCTTTCTCCGTCGTGAAGCACGGAAACACTAGAAAATACCCACCGCCAGTTGTTGAAGCTGTCGCAAAAGACTTAAAAGTATCGCTTCAGGAGTTTCAGGACTAGTATAAAAATCTATAAACAGAATCGTCTCCCTGTCGAAATCTACCCCTTTTTCTTGTGTTCTACTTTAGCTAGGAAGTTTATGCTTGCCATCAGCGGTCAGGGGACACACCTCTTCGAGGAATGTCCCCAATTTATGCAAGCGCTAAGGATTAAAGTACTGAAAAGCGCGCGTTGAGGGAACTGAATGAGCGCGCTTTTCTTGAAATATCGGAATCAACCTTGACCCCATGGTTAAGCTTACCACGGGGTTTTTAAGGTTTACTGAGCTGAATAGTCAACAAATCCATTACGCCGGCGCCTGAGCTGATCCGGCTTTTCGGGCAAGCCGGAAGCCCAAGCGCTGGTCACATCGGTGTACCCCGGCTCGCCCGGCAATGCGGGCGCATCGGCCAGCAGGTGCCAGATGGCGGACTGGGTGGGATTCATGCGATTGATCAGTACGCCTTTCTGAAAGGCGCAAGCGCCGGGCAGCGCCGGAATATCCAGCCCCAGCGGTTTACGTGCCGCCAGATTCTTATCCTGCAGATCCCACTTGGCCTTATGGGTCAAATCCACCAGATAGGGGCCCCGGCCTTCGTTGCTATACTTCAATACCACCGGCCAGTTGTCCCGCATCTCGATCTTTTAGACGCCGGTCTTGAATTGAACGGGTGAGCGTCTTTGTATCTCCGTCATGACCATCACCTCACATTTTCATCCGTTTGCCCCGGGGGTCATAGAACGGCATGGGCACCACCCGGGCATACAGTCGGAAATGTTGATCACACCCATGGCATCGGTCAAGTTGTTCTAAAACATTAACTAGTAAATAATTGCCACGCAACGGAATTGGTAAATAGCGTTGGCATTAATATATTATTCCTCCTCCAGCTCTTTCTTAGCTGGTACCCGCCGAAATTTAATTTTATCACTGGCAACACTCTCCAATTAATGATAGTATAACTGTACAGTTATACGTTATACTGTTCCAGTGTGTCATATTATGGCTTTCACCAATAAACATTGTTTAAATGAAATTCATTGCCCGGGAGAGTGAAATATAAATGGGCCTTAGGGTTGGCGTATTTACAGATAGTTATAAACCATATACCAGCGGAGTTGTTCGCTCGATAGATACTTTTAAACAAGAGCTGACAAAGCTGGGCCATGAAATCTATATCTTTGCCCCCGATTATTATGGCAACAGCCAAAATGAAGAAACCGGTGTTTTTAGATTTAAATCAATATCCGCCCCCACCAATTCCAACTTTAGCTTAGCCATACCGTTATCATTGACCACGAGTAATACCATAAAAAAACTAAAGCTGGATATTATACACGTTCACTCACCTTTTTTACTCGGACGTTTGGGGGCCTACCACGCCAGGATGCATAATATACCACTGGTGTTTACATTTCATACTTTTTATGAACAATATGTGCACTATGTGCCTTTTGGTCAAAAAGTAACCAGAAATATTGTTAAAAAATTTTGTGCTGAGTTCAGTAATAAATGTGATACTGTGATAGCGCCCTCAACAGTTGCACAAAAATATTTGCAGGAAATCGGTGTTAAAACGCCTATAAGGATAATACCTACAGGGATTATTATTGATGATTTTAAACAGAGTGACAAATCCTGGCTGCGTAAAAAATACAATATCCCTCAGGATAGTGTAATACTACTGTTTGTGGGGAGGTTGGGAAAAGAAAAGAACGTGGGTTTTATTTTTGACGTTTTTAAGAAGTATTTAATTAATACCGAAGCTACCCTGGTCATTGCCGGTGGGGGGCCGGAAAAAAGTACATTAAAGAGGGTCTCCGATGAACTTAATATTTCCCACAAAGTTATATTTACCGGTAATCTCTCCAAACAAGAAGTTGTCAACTGCTACTGCGGAGCAGATATTTTTGTATTTGCATCGGTAACTGAAACCCAAGGTTTGGTAATAGGTGAAGCTAAAGCGGCCGGTTTGCCCGTTGTAGCCGTTAATCAAAATGGAGCTGCAGAAATGATTGAAAACGAGTACGACGGCTTTTTAACCGATTTAAACCCACAATGCTTTGCCAATAAGAGTATGGAGTTAATTAATAACCATACAATGCGCCACAAAATGGGCCAATGTGCAAAAAAGAGCGCCGAATCAATATCCTCACATAACTGTGCTCTGCGATTGCTTGACTGCTATATAGCTTTATTGGAATCAAAAAACTATTACCCAAGGACAATAGATTAATAAATTAAACGTGTCACGTAATACACCGTTTTGCATAGGTATATATAATTTGATGCATGCTAAATAAAAGACAAGAAATTGTTATGCAAAGGTGTTTAATTTGGAAATTAATTGGACGGGCTTATTGCTTATCTTTGTACTCATCTTATTTAATGCTTTTTTCGCTGCCAGTGAAATAGCTGTATTAACCACCCGGCGGATAAAAATAGAACAGCTGAAAGATGACGGAAACAGATCAGCACAAATACTTATCGGATTAATTGAAAACCCCAGCCTTTTTCTGGCAACCATTCAGGTTGGTATAACACTGGCCGGATTTTTGGCCAGTGCAACCGCCGCGGTTGGTTTATCAACGGCCGTGGCCAAGCAACTTGGAGAAATAGGTATTCCAACAGGTTTCTCGAACACTCTGGGTGTGTTAATCGTAACGGTAATCATCTCTTACATCACATTGGTTTTCGGGGAACTGGCACCCAAACGTTTGGCCATGCAATGGTCTGAAAAGATTGCTTTAATTGCAGCAAGACCGATTTATTTCATCGCCAGGGCAACCAAACCATTGACACGTTTTTTAACCTTTTCCACAAATATAGTTGTAAAGTTTCTGGGCGGGAACCCCCAGCAATGCGAAAAAGAGATAACGGAAGAGGAAATTCGGCTTTATATCACGGAGCACAGGACTCTACCCGAAGAAGAAAAGCGTATGATTGAAGCTGTTTTTGAATTTGGCGACCGGGTCGTGCGCCAGGTAATGGTGCCGAGAACCGAAATTTTTTATTTATGTGCTGATGACAGCATTAAAGAAGCTCTGGAAAAGGTATGTAAAGTCCGTTACTCTGCATTCCCGGTATATAAGAACGATTATGAGAATGTAATCGGCATGGTGAGAGTTCATAATTTGGCTTGTGAATTTTTAGCAAATCAGGATCGCAAGGTCGAAGACATTATATCGGCAACTTTGTTCGTGCCTGAAACCAAACATACGGTGGCATTGCTAAAGGAATTCCGCCAGGAAAAGTTAAGTATGGCCATTGTTGTAGATGAATATGGCGGCATTGCTGGGATAGTTACCCTTGAAGACCTGGTGGACGAGATAATTGGGGATGTCATTGAAGATCAAAGCCTTATGCTCAAAACTTCAGAGGGTCAATGGTTAGTGGAAGGTGACACACCAATTGAGGATATCATCGAAGCACTAGACTTAAAAAGAATCTCACCTGATGCCGAATACGAAACAATCGCCGGATTTATGCTTGAAAAAATGGGACACCTGCCTACGGAAGGTGAAACTATATCCTGGGAGGGATATAAGTTTCAGGTAAGAGAAATGGGAAATAGAAGAATTAATAAGGTGTTAATCAGCTCCAAATCGCAAACGCAAAAATAAGTTTATTTATTTCGCCCGTATGTTGTCAGGGGGGGTGTCCTGCTGCGGGCGGGTGAGATAATAAACAAAAACAGGGGCTTATCTGCTGTAATAGTGACCAGGTGGGTTTTAAAATCTTTATAGTGACCCGCTGGACGTTTTGTCTAAACTAATTAACCTGTTAATATATAATAGAAAAATAGAAGTCAAAAGCGAATATCTATTTTATAAAGGGGGATTAGATAAGTTACTATGGATGACGGCGTGTCATTCAGTATTATCACTGCGCTACAGATACTGCTGGCCCTGTTTCTGGTGTTCTTAAACGGTGTATTTGTGGCGGCGGAATTTTCATTTGTTAAAGTCAGGCCCACGCGTTTGGCGCAACTGGTGGATGAAGGCAATAAAATGGCCAAAACCGCCCAGTGCTGTGTTAAAAACATCGATGCCTACCTGTCGGTATGCCAGCTTGGCATTACCGTTTCCAGCCTTGGCCTGGGTTGGCTTGGTGAACCGGTAGTAGCCAAACTCCTTGAACCGCTAATGTTCTTACTGGGCATTACCTCTCCAGCGGCTATTCATTCCATTTCCTTTGTCATTGCCTTTTCCCTGGTTACTTTCATGCACGTGGTTTTAGGCGAACTGGTGCCCAAATCTCTGGCCATTCAGCGGGCTGAAATAGTTACCCTGTGGCTGGCACTGCCCATGCGGTTTTTTTATTTTATCTTTTATCCTGGCATTGTATTATTCAACGGTACTGCAAACAATATTTTAAAACTTTTTGGCGTCAGGCCAGCCAGCGAACATGAAGAAAGCCACAGCGAGGAAGAACTGGAAATGCTGGTACAGGAGAGTTACCGCGGCGGGCACCTGGATAAAGAAGAATGGCGCCTGCTGCAAAACGTGTTTGATTTCGAGGATAAAGTGGTGCGGGATGTAATGGTGCCCAGGCCGGAAGTAGTGTATCTTGATTTGACCAAGCCCCTTGAAGAAAACATAGATATTGCCAAGAAATCCGGCCATACCCGTTTTCCCCTTTGCGAAGGCGACCGAGATAACGTGTTGGGGTTAATCCATATTAAAGACCTGTTCCGTTTAGAAGCAGGTAGTGGTTTAAATGACGTGCGCCGCAACATTATGCTGGTACCCGAAGGTATGCCGCTGGATAAACTGCTGCATAATTTCCAGCAGCAGCATCAACACATGGCTCTGGTTGTAGACGAATATGGAGGTACCGCCGGTATCATCACGATGGAAAACATACTGGAGGAACTGGTGGGGGAAATCCAGGACGAATTTGATCATGAACAGCCGCAAATTATCACTGAGGATGAAAAAACCTACCTGGTAGACGGCCGGCTCCTACTGGATGAAGCCGCACAAATATTTAACCTGCCGGTAGAAGATGAGGAAGAATATGATACCCTTGCCGGGTACATGTTTGGCCGCCTGGGTAAGAGGCCCCGGGTTGGTGATATCGTGGAATTGGATGGTTTTAAGCTCGAAGTTGCGGAAATTAATCGCCTGAATATTCGTCGCATCAGGTTGCAAATGCCGGACGATACGGAATTGATTAATCAAGCGGTGTGAGGCGAATTTCACCAGCTTCACTGCCCCATTTTGGCTTTTTTGTCACCGAAGGCCAAACCAGAAATAATCACCAGCAAGCTTAAACAAAGAAGCCCAACTGGATACAGGTTGGGTTTCTTTTTGTTTCAGTTAGTAACATTTTTCATGCAGTATACGAATATAAAGATGGAAAATTTGTAGAGGTTAAGGAGGTAAAATAAATAACAGGCATGCAAAACAGCGATTTGGCCTGATATTGGCTACATGGCTTTACATTTATAGAAGGTTTTAAAGTTCCGATACACCTGTAGCCACCAGGACTGCTCAATTAACTTTTTCATTAGTATTTTTGCTGAAACTTAAAATATATTTCAAAAATCAAACATATAATAAGGAATATTGACTGGCTTATCACTTCTTTTTATAATTAACTTGACACCTGACCAGTTGAATTTGCTTCACTTGAAGGGTGTTACAAAAACTTTGGTTTCCCTGCGGAGAAGGGCAGATGCCTTAGACCAAGGGGTATATCGTTGAATTTGTACTCTTAGGGTACCTTTTACGGTGTACTTTATCCGTCTATGCCTTTTTCCGGCTGGACGGGTTTTTTGGGTTTTGGGGGGTAATTAAATTTGATACCATGTTACGACAAGTATGATAAAAAAGGAGGAATCAAGAAAAGTGCCGGGAGATTTTTTTGATGAGTATTCATGAAAATATTAAAGTGTCTTACCATTCCGTTTGTTATCCTGGCTCTGTGGGTTACCGGGTCAGCTGCAGGAATGATTAACCAGTATATAATTCCTCCACCTTCAAGGGTGATACATACTGCAATAACCCTGTTGGGCAGCGGCTTGTTGTTAGATCATATTTCCATCAGCCTGTACCGTGTCTTTGCCGGTTTTTTGGCAACAATTTTATTTGCCTTTCCCCTGGCTGTATTGGTAGGGTTAAATCGGAGGCTTGAAGATTATATAGAACCAGTTCTTGACTTTTTAGGACATATACCGCCCATTGCGTGTATTCCCATGTTAATTCTTTGGTTTGGTATCGGGGAGGCTTCCAAACTGGCGGTAATCATTCTGGCAACGTTTTTCCCGGTATTCTTAAATACCCTTAACGGGATTTTAAGCTGCGATAAACAATTGCTGGAGGTGGGAGATGTTTTTGGCTTTAGTGGCCGGGATAAATTTTTAAGAATTGTTATACCGGCGGCACTCCCATCCATAATTGTTGGCATGCGGCTGGGGCTGGGTTACAGCTGGCGGGCATTGATCGGGGCGGAGCTGATTGCGGCTTCCTCGGGAATCGGTTACATGATCATAGAAGCCGAGCAGTTGTCTAGACCCGATATTATTATTGTCGGCCTTATCACCATCGGGCTGTGTGGTTACATGATTGATTATTGTTTTTTTAAACTAACCAGCTGCATCATACCTTGGACAGGGAAGCGATCAGTTTATGGCAGGAGTTAAAATACAAAAGCTTTGTAAAACATTTTGGATTAACGGTCAAGAGATAAATGCTCTATCTGATATTAATTTAACCATAGAGGACGGGACTTTTGTCACACTGGTGGGGAAAAGCGGTTCTGGGAAAACTACGCTGCTTAAGTTGATTTGCGGGTTGGAAAAGTCCACCAGGGGTAATATATCTTTTCCCCCGCCGGATAAGTCAATAAACTGCCAGCCTGAAAGAGTCAGCATTGTTTTTCAAGAACCGAGGCTTATGCCCTGGCTGACAGTGGAACAAAACATGGCTTTCCCGCTTATTAAGGAGAAGAATCGGGAACGGGTTGCCAAAACAGTCAATCATTATTTGGATTTGCTGAGCCTTATGGAATTTAAAGATGCTTATCCTGCACAAATCTCAGGCGGGATGGCCCAGCGGACCGCACTGGGCAGAACACTGTGTTATGACCCGGATGTAATCTTGATGGACGAACCTCTAGGTGCCTTGGATGCCTTTACCAGAAAAAAATTGCAAGCGGATTTAATAAATATTTTTCTACTCCAGAAGAAGACCATTGTTTTTGTAACCCATGATGTGGATGAAGCTGTTCTTCTTGGCCAAAGGGTGGTAATTTTTGAAGCTGGAAAAATAGTCGAACATATGCCTGTTAATCTTGGCTATCCGCGAAATCCTCTTTCCCGGAATTTCCTCAATGTGAAGAAAAAAATATTAAGCCTGATAGTCGGTGAAAACTTTAATTAAGGGGGTTGTTTCATGCAAAAAAAATGGAAAATTGTTACTCTTCTAGTGCTGGTTGCATTGATACTGGCCGGTTGCGGGGGAGGGCAAAACGGCAATACGGATCAGGAAACCGGGAGCCAGAAGGTTGAAAACATAAACATTTCATATGTTAAGCTTCCTTTGAATATACCATCAATTATTGAAAAGAAAACCGGTTTGTTTGAGGAAGAATTCAAAAAGGATGGCATTAGAGTGTCTTTTCCAGAAATCACCGAGGGACCCAAAATGACTGAAGCCCTTGCTTCTGGTTCTTTGGATTTCTGCAATGCACTGGGTGGGACATCAGCTATTCTGGCAGCGGCCAACGGCGTTGATCTAAAGGTTATCGGTATATACAGCAGGGCCCCCAAGGCATTTACTATAATGGCCAGGGATGAAAATATTAAATCGGTCAGTGACTTAAAGGATAAAGTGATTGCTGGACCCAAAGGAACTATCCTCCACCAGCTGCTTCTTGCAAGTCTTGCAGAAAAAGACCTTACATCAGGGGACGTCGAGTTTATTAATATGAGCATACCCCATGCCATGTCTGCCTTAATAGCGGGGGATGTGGATGCGGCACTTATTGCCGGTCCTGTCGTGCCACAGGCGCTGGAGGCAGGAGCCCATGTTATTGTTACAGGGGAAGGACTTCTGGACGCAACTATTGTTATTGCGGTGTCGGGTGAATTTCTTGACCGGCACCCCGACCTGGTTGAACGATACATGAAAGTCCACCACCAGAGTATTCAGTATATGAAAGAAAATCTTACCGATGTCTATAAGATGGCGGCAGAGGAAACCGGTATTTCTATTGACACAGTTAAACAGATGTACGGGTGGTATGACTTCAACCCGGTTATCACTGACCAGGATATTGTAGAATTACAAAAAACACAAGAATTTTTGCAACAGGCAGATATGCTGACCGGTACTATAAACATGGATGATCTCATTGTAGACATGACCTGGATTTAAGCAGGTAATGCGTATAGAGATCTTATGAAATGGCTAAAACGCAGGCTGTGGCGGGATGCCGCAGATAAAGGAAGTTGAGACAATTTGGCGAATAACACATTAGCAATCTATGCCAGCATCTTTATGAATGCTGGTTATTTTTCTTTTAGCGGCGAAAAATGGTGGTCGCCTCTTTTAAAGAGGGAAATAGCTTGATCAAAGGTTCATTAGGTCTACTGATAATATTTAATAAAGCGAGGGATTATTTTGGGTTTATCACCGTTTTTTTTGCATTTATAGACAAGTTGCACATTCAATGCTATAATAATTTAATCAAGTAAGCAACTTGTTAATTAAATACAAGTTGCTGTTGGGTATATTTAATGAGGAGGGAAGTCAATCATTGTTTTTTAAACGTAAGTTGAAATTATCTAGTTTAATGCGCGGTAGTATTATTTTTACAGCATTATTTATTTTTGCAATAGCTGGAACTGTAGGGTGTTCCTCGGAGGGTAAGAATAACAATGCGCAGCAAGGTGTCAAAGAGACTATTATGTTTGGTGATTTTAACTGGGAGAGTGCTCTGATTAATGATCGTATCGCTCAATTTATTATTGAGAATGGATATGGCTATCCGACAGATAGTATACCCGGTGAAACAATACCTTTAATGCAGGGTTTAAGTAATGGTGATATTGACGTAGCAATGGAAATTTGGATTCAAAATGTTCAGGAAGCCTATGACCAAGGAATAGAGTCCGGTAATTATATTGATCTTGGAACAAATTTTAATGACAATGTACAGGGGTTGTATGTCCCAACTTATGTGATTAAGGGCGATTCGGAAAGGGGAATAGAGCCCATGGCTCCCGATCTAAAAACAATCGAAGATCTCCCCAAGTATAAGGAATTGTTTAAAGACCCGGAGGACCCCGGCAAAGGTCGATTCTATGGTGGTGTACCCGGTTGGGAAGCAGATAAAATTTTAACTGATAAATTTGCCAGCTACGGTCTGGACGAATACTATAATGTATTCCGCCCGGGTTCCGGCGCCGCCCTGGCTTCTTCACTGGTAGCGGCTTACCAGAAGGGCGAGCCGTGGTTCGGCTACTACTGGGGGCCGACATGGATATTCGGTTTATACGATCTCACACAAATTCAAGAGCCGGAATACAGCGATGAGTTATGGAAAAATGGTTATGCCTGCGCATTCCCTTCCGTTGATGTTAATATCGTTATAAACAAGGATTTGCCTGAACGGGCCCCCGATGTGGTTAAGTTTCTGGAAAATTACAGTTTAAACAATGACCAAATCAGTGAAACCCTAGCTTACATGCAGCAAGAAAATGTAGAGGCAGATGAGGCGGCCCTCTGGTTCCTGAGGGAAAAAGCTGATGTATGGACAAGCTGGGTACCGGACGATGTAGCACAGAAGGTACAGGAGAAACTCTAATTTGCAAAAAAGCAGTACTGGCCAAAGGGTCCGTACTGCTTAATCTTCCTTTGGCTCGCTTCAATATTTTTAGATGAGGTGTAATATAAGTAATGAACGAATTTCCTGATTTTTTACGTTTTTCGATAGCTTCTCCTGTAAACGAATTCATGAAAGTAATTTTGGACAAGTACAGCGCGGTTTTTGATTACATTTCAACAACGATACTTTGGATGCTCATGTTAATCGAATCCTTTTTACTTTGGGTCCCCTGGTGGCTGGTGGTAATATTGGTGATCTTTCTAGGCTGCCGGGTTACTAAATCATGGTTAACCGGTGCAGTAATGGGAATAATGCTGACCGCGGTTGGTAGTTTAGGTATGTGGGATTTAATGATGCAGACTTTGGCCATTGTAGGTGTGGCAGTTTTTATTGCTGTAGTGCTTGGTATTCCCACAGGTATTTTGATGGCTTCCAATTCAAAACTTGAAGCCTTTTTAAGGCCTGTCTTGGATGCTATGCAGACTATGCCCAGTTTTGTTTATTTGATTCCGGCATTAATGTTTTTCGGTTTGGGAAAGGTTCCGGGTATATTTGCCACCCTCATATATGCTTTACCTCCAATTATACGTCTTACTAATCTCGGGATAAGACAAGTTTCCGAAGATGTAATAGAAGCGGGCAAAGCGTTTGGCGCCACCAGGATGCAATTGCTATTCAAGATACAACTCCCACTGGCCATGCCTAGTGTAATGTCGGGGGTTAACCAGACAACTATGATGGCATTAGCGATGGTGGTTATCGCTTCAATGATCGGTGCACGCGGTTTAGGTGAACCGGTGCTGATTGCAATTGGCCGGATTGATGTTGGACGTGGTCTTGAGGCAGGTATATGTATTGTTATTCTAGCCATTGTCATCGACCGGCTGCTGCAAGGATTAGGTAACCAACAAAGCTCCGGCCAAAAACAAGTAATTAAACAATAACTAATGGGCACAATACTGTGCCCATTAGTTATTTGCAGTCAGCCACTTTTCATCCCATCTAAAACGATCACGTATTATCGTCGAAAATTGCTGGTTAAACGTTTATGGTCTAAGGACATTGATTACCGGATTGGTTTTTTCCACCAACCAAAAGCAATCCGGAAGCCAGTTATTGTAACTAAAAGAAACCGGACCTATTTACCGGATTTCCCCAGCCACCACGAAGCATGCCTCTTGCAGCCTTTATTGGGTCTTTGGGTATAGGTATAATTGCTATGTATCCATCTATTTCAGTAATTTTTAATTGAATTAGATTCTATGCCGTATTTTTTGTTTGCTCCTGGTTCATGTATTTGAAATGAGGCATGTCCTTAAACATATAAATAACATCATAATCCCGGATCTTAATACCACGGATACAGTTATTCCGTAATTAGTGTGTTCCTAACTCAAAAGCTTCTAATAATTCATGCTTCTAATATCATATATAGAATGGATTAAATACTTAGAATAGTTTAATAACTTTAATTATTTTGATGCTAACGTTAGAAGTTTTATCGTCAAGTAGTATTATGATTGAAAATCCAGTTATGATTAAATGATCATGGGTGTTAGGGGGGTTTTAAGATATGAAATCTTTTAATTTCCAAGACTTAATTGAATTCAAACCAGAACAAGGTGAGATATCTTTTGAAAAGTCACGTGTGGTTTTATTACAGGCCATTGCCTTGGTTAAATTAAAGCAAGAACTTATTCGTTCACTCGGCAAAGATATGGCCAGGGGTGTACTAACTCGATTTGGTTATAGGTGTGGATACCACGATTCTAAAATAGTAAAAAGTCATTATGGTGATGAAATAAAATTTATCGGATTAGGTCCTATTATGTACCATTGGAAGGGCATTGGCCGGGTAGTTATCGATAGTGAACTGCAATTTGGACCTAATTCAGGACATTATCTATTAAAAGGGAGATGGGAAAATAACCACGAGGCGGAACATTACATAAAAGACTACGGTATTTCAAAATATCCTGTATGTTGGATTTCTACGGGTTATGCAAGTGGGTTTGCAAGCGGTTTTACCGGGCAGGATATCATTTGTATAGAAAAAAATTGCTTGGGTAAGGGCGATGATAATTGTTCGTGGGAAATGCGTTCCGTAGGAAGTTGGGGTGAAATGGCTAATGATTATGTTGGTGATTTTAAATCAGAATTTAATTTTAAAGATTTGCAAACCATGTTGGCTGAAGAAAGGTCGATAGATATTCACCGCAGGATGACTAAACTGGTTTTGTGGGGTAAAGGGATTGAGGCTATTGCTCAAACACTACATGAAATCGTTGACAGCAATGTTATTATTATGGATAAATTTTATAATATTATTGCTACCGGTGGTTCAGGGTCGTTTTCAAAAGACGAACGGTTTTTAATAAAAAAACAAATGCAAAACTTTTATATCGAGAAGAGATTAAAGACCCTATGGATACAAGACGAATATCGGCTAAATATGACTAGAATTAACTATATGGCGGGAAATGGTGTAACCCAAACCTGGATTGCATCACCCATAGCAGGCGGCTCAGCATTATGGGGATTTGTATTAGTACATGAGGTGAAAGAGCTATCCGAGATTAAGATAATGGCCATGGAGCACGCTTGCACGCTCTGCTCTTTAGAATTATTAAAACAGGGGTCAGCTCTAGAAGTCGAACTAAGACTTAAAGGTGATGTTTTAAACGATCTTTTTTTCTTGAGTGGTAACGAAAAAGACGTCACTATGCGGGCAATAAAACTGGGATGCGATCTTACCAGACCGCACAGGCTAATGATTGTCGACTTAACGACAAAAGAACATCAGGATAATGAAGATGATGTCGTTGATATTATTAAATCCGGTGTCGGTTCTGTTGTAGAAAGGTTATTTCTTAATAGTGTTGTTGGTATCAGAGGAAATCGAATTTTAATTCTTTTAGGGCTTAATGAGAGCACAGACAAACAAGAATCCGTTACTGAAAGGGTAGCTGAACTTGTTAAAGAATGGGTTATGCAAAATACCGGTTACCACTCGGTCAATATAACATGGGGCCGGGTTTGCCTTGATTTTACTGATTATAAAAAGTCTTTTGAAGAAGCATGGAAAGCTGCTGATATAATGAAATGCCTAGGCAAAAAGAACATAAGTATGGGATTTGAACAGTTGGGTTTATACGGTGTTTTATGGGAATCAACAAATAGAGCTCGCTTGGAAGAATTAGCCTTATCCAAACTAGGTATTTTAAAACAATATGACTATATGCATAATGGCAATTTAATAAATACTCTAGAACAATTTTTAATCAATAATTGTAATTTTAGTGAGACGGCAAAAGCAGTTTTTATTCACCCTAATACTTTAAAATACCGCTTAAGAAAAATTGAAGAATTGGCTAAAATAGATCTCTCTACAGAAGAAGACAGATTTCATTGCCAGTTTGGCTTAAGATTGTTAAAAATCTTAAGTTTGTAGTTATTGCCTTAAACCTAAGAAAGGGAGGTAACCCACAATGTCTTAAAACTAAAGGTAGGAACAACTGATAATAAAGTCAGAATATTCTGGCTTTGTTTTTATTTTCGCTTGGCTTGTCTCCCGAGTTAATGGGTTACTAACCAATTCACATCCTTTAAGAAGTCATTCCCAAATAATTCAAAAGCTTTAAAGTAATATTTTTAAAAGGCCCAAAGACATTTTAGACGATTGCTATTGTTAGTTATTCACAAAACAGTATGTAATTTTTGTTTAATTCTAAACAATGCGAAAATTTAAGATAATAACGTATAATTAGTTACCTAAAGAAAGGAGGCTTTTTCAGTTGAGGAAAGTGGTTATTGTAGATGCAGTTAGAACATCTACGGGTGTTTTTGGCGGTAAATTCCGTGATATTCCTGCCCATGAACTGCTGGTAGAGGTTATTAAGGCTATTCTTGAAAGAACCCAAATTGATGTGCAATTAATAGATGAAAGCATCGTAGGTTGTTCATTTCAACCAAGCGATGCCCCTAATATTGCAAGAATAGCCGCTTTAAGGGCTGGTCTCCCTTTAAAGATAATAGGTACAACTGTAAATGTTAACTGCGCTTCCAGTTTAAGAGCGATCGGTACAGCTTTTCAAGCTATACGTGCCGGCGAGGGTGATGTGTTCTTGGTGGGCGGAGTGGAAAGTATGAGCAATATTCCCTACATTTTGCCTAAGGCCAGGTTCGGGTATCGCTTGGCCCATGGCCAATTCATCGATGTGCTGTGGGAAAGTTTTACGGACCCAATTTGTAATCAGATAATGGGCCGCACCGCAGAAAACTTGGTGGAGGAATTCAATATATCAAGGGAAGATCAGGACGAATTTGCCTTGACTAGCCACCGTAAAGCGGTAGCTGCTACTATTGCCGGGAATTTTATTAACGAAATTGTACCAGTAACCGTTAGGAAAAAAGCCCGGGGGCAAGTTAAGGAGGAAGTTGTTAATCAAGACGAGGGTCCAAATCCTGATATTACGTTAGAAGGCTTAAGTCAATTTCCGGCTGTCTTTAAAGAAGGTGGAACTGTCACTCCGGGTAATGCTTGTGGCTTAAACGATTGCGCCGGAGCAATGCTGATTATGAGTGAAGAAAAAGCCATGGCGCTTGGGTTTAAACCCCGAGCTTATATAAAAGCTCAGGGATGGGCCGGTCTGGAGCCGGAGAGAATGGGTTTGGGACCGGTATATGCAACTCCGGTAGCGCTAAAAAAAGCAGGGTTAACCTTGGCCGACATTGATGTGATTGAGCTCAATGAAGCTTTTGCCGCGCAGGCGTTGACTTGCATCAGACAGCTAAATCTTGACCAGGAAAAAGTAAATTTAAACGGTGGAGCAATTGCCCTCGGGCATCCGGTGGGGGCAACAGGGGTTAGGATAGTCACAACGTTGCTAAATATTCTGGAAAAGGAGGATAAAACCCTGGGATTGGCTACCATGTGTGTGGGTGGTGGATTAGGTGGGGCCATCATTCTGGAACGGAGATAGTAAATTAATTTGCTGTGTTAGTGAGGTGAAATAAATGAAGTTTAAAAAAATAGGACTGGTTGGTGGCGGTATTATGGGTGCGGCCATCACTCAGGTGGTAGCTTCTAGTGGCTTGACGGTTGTAATGTATGAGATGAATGAAGAATTAGTGCAAAAAGCGATGAAAAGGATAAGATCGGCATTTCAACGTGAACAGGATAAGGGCAAAATTTCGAAAGAGAAATTACATGAGAGATTGGCCCTAATTAATGGCACCACCTCTTTAAAAGAGTTTTTCGATGTAGATCTAGTTATAGAAGCTGTTCCAGAAATTATGGAAATTAAAAAGAAGGTCTTTACTAGTCTGGAGCAAGCAACTTCGCCACAAACTATTTTGGCCAGCAATACATCCAGTCTTTCCATAAGTGAAATAGCATCCACCTTAAAGGATTCACAAAAAGTAATTGGATTGCATTTTTTTAATCCCCCGCAAAAGATGAAGCTAGTGGAAGTAATCCCTGCCCTGCAAACAAGTACAAAAACAATTGAAACAGCTGTTGATTTTGTTCGCCTGGTTGGCAGAGAATCCGTGGTAGTGACCGAATGTGCAGGTTTTCTGGTTAACCGTCTTTTAGTTCCTTACTTCTATGAAGCCATGTATACTCTTTTGGATGGTTCCGCAGGGATTCAGGATATTGATAATGCTGCTATGCAGTATGGTTTTCCCATGGGCCCCTTCAGATTGTGTGATTTTATAGGAATTGATACCCTTGTGCACTCGGGGCGGATCATGGAACAATATTACGGCCCTCGTATGAAACCTCCCTTTTTGATGGAAGAGATGGTACGGGCAGAATTACTTGGCGATAAAAGCGGCGGTGGTTTTTATAAGGGTAATCAAATAAATCCGGATGTGCTACTGTTAATTGAAAATTTAAAAACAAATTCCAAACATACTGTAGCTTTTACCACAGAGCGTTTAATTTATCCCATGATTAACGAAGCAGTCATATGCTTACAAGAAAAAATATCAACACCATCGGAAATTGATTTCGCAATGGTATCCGGTATCGGTTTTCCAAAGGACAAAGGGGGACCGCTGCGCTACGCTGACATAATCGGGATGGATAGTCTTACAGAAAGTTTGGACCGTTTTGCCCAAAAAATTAGCTTTAGGTTCTGGCCGTCATATCTACTAAGAAAGATGGTAGCAGCCGGGTTCAATGGAATAAAAAGTAAGCAAGGATTTTATACTTATTTAAACGAGGTGAATGAAAACTGAACTTCTTAAAACTGTTTCAACAAAATGCGGTATTAAAAATAACTATAGAAAATCCACCATTAAATGTCCTCAGCCGTGCTGTTTTACACGAACTTGTTACTGTACTTGATCGGGTTTCCACAAGTTCGGAGATACGCGTACTGGTGATTTCTGGTGCAGGGGAAAGGTTTTTTAGTGCTGGGGCGGATGTTTCCGAAATTGGTGCGGTGGAGACAACCGATGAGATGAGGGAATTTATCAGGAACGGTCAAATGACCTTTCATAAAATAGCTACTCTAAATAAGCCTGTAATTGCCTCAATTAATGGTATATGTTTTGGCGGTGGGCTGGAACTAGCTATGGCTTGTCATATCAGAATAGCTTCTGAAAACGCGAAGATGGCTTTACCGGAAATAAATTTCGGTCTCATGCCTGGTTACGGAGGTTCGCAGCGATTGCCGCGCATTGTGGGGGCCCCCCGGGCTGCCAAAATGATTCTCACAGGAGAAATTATTGAAGCGCATGAAGCGCTGAAAATCGGTCTTGTTGAAAAGGTAGTTTCACAATCCGATTTATTAGATAATGCAATGGCACTAGCCGATATTATCGCTTCTAAAAATGAAGTTACTGTAAGGAATGACCTACGAGCGATACAAGAGGGTCTTATGTTACCCATTGAAGATGCGTTACAACTGGAGCGAAACCTTATGCTTGAAGTATGGGATGTCACTGACGCCAAGCAAAAAACAATAGAATTTATCAAAAAGTCTAGTCCGCGGAAAGGGGAATAGTTATGGATTTTACCTTTACCAAAGAACAGGAACTATTAAGGGAAATCATTAGAAAATTTACTGACAAAGAAGTCAAACCCAGGGCTGCAGAAGCAGATAGAAACCATCGGCTTGATCCCGAATTAATTAAAATGGG
>JGI2924J29684_1077788_pt1 | contig 22605 bp, 21 predicted proteins | sample BenlonsequencITS_FD_29684 | JGI IMG/M metagenome (IMG submission 29684)
GGTGTGTATCCGTGGTGGTCCTGACGGCCTGTACCTGGGGCATCAAGCTGAACGAGGGCGGGCAGCGGGTGCACACGGCATGGAATCGCGATGTCAGCGCCTGCCGTTACGTCGGCAAGGTGACGGTGTCGGTAGCCGATCATGTGGGGCCGATGTCACGGAACGACATCAAGGTGCGCGACGAGCTTGAAATCATGGCGCGCAACGAGGCTTCGGAATTGTCGGCCGATACGGTCAAGCCGCTGGGCCAGCCACATGACGGCGAGCAGCCCTGGGGGGCCTACAGCTGTGGTTCGCGACTGGGCCCGGTCACGGGGCAGGGCAGCTACCGCTCACCGGTGACGAGTCCGGCCGAGGCGGCACCGGCGGACAATGGCGGCGGTTTCCAGACCTATCCGGTCAAGGGCGGCTGAACTCCACGTCCTGCAAGATATGTGCGGGATGTTAAAGTTTTACTTTTGAATAGTTGAATTCTGAAGTATATTGCTCGATCTGATCGGCGATTCCGCCGTCGGCTGATATCCGGAGTCTCATGAATCTGCAGTCTGTCGAGCAGCGCCTTGCACTTACGGAGGCGCGCTTCCCGGCGTTTCCGCGTGAGCGCGCCTCGGTGGTGCGGCTGACCCGGGTATTGCACAAGTCGCTGCATGATGGCGCCAACGCCATCTTGCGCGACTTCGGGCTGACCAATCCCGAATACAACATTCTGGCCATGATGTTCGGCACCCCGGACTACGCGATGTTTCCTTCGGAACTGGGCGATGCCATCGGCGAGAAATCGGCCAATATCACTCGGCTGGCCAACGGTCTGGTCGGCAAGGGCCTGATCGAGCGCGAAGTCGACGCTCATGACCGGCGCAAGGTGCTGCTGCATCTGACCGAGCATGGCAAGCGCTCGATACGGGAGATCCTGCCCAAGGTCTGCGTGCTGCTGGATCGTTTCACGGAAACGCTGGATGCGGCCGAGATCAGGCAGTTCGAGCATCTGCTCAAAAAACTTCTGGCCGGCTTCTAGGGCCGTCCCGCAGCTATGTCCAGCGTTCAGCGCCAACGAAGTGCATGGTTGCCCAAACTGAAGATCTCTCTGCCCGGAGACCTTCAGGCCTGGTTGTTCGTATTCAAGTTTCTGCTGGCCATGTATGTCGCCGGCTGGATCGCGCTGCGCCTGAGCCTCACCCAGCCGCTGACCACGATGATGACGGTGGTCATCGTCATGCACCCCAACAGCGGCATGGTGCTGGCGAAAAGTTTTTATCGTGCGATCGGCACCGTCACCGGCAGTCTGGTGATGCTGGGGCTGATGGCGCTGTTCCCGCAGGAGCCCGTGCTGCTGCTGCTGAGCCTGTGCGTCTGGGTGGGGCTATGTTCGGGCGGAGCGATCTTTTTCCGTGGTTTCGCCGCCTATGCTTTTGTGCTTTCGGGCTATACCGCCGTGATCGTGATGCTGCCGGTGGTGCATGATCCTTCCGCGGTCTTCAACTCGGCCGTGATGCGGGTCAGCGAGGTGCTGCTGGGAATTCTGGTGTCGGCGGTGATCAGTGACGGCCTGATGCCGCAGCGGGTGTTCGATGCGCTGCGGCGCAGTTTTGCCGAGCAGTACGCCCATTTCATCGATTTCATGCGCGGCACCACCATTGGCACCATGCCGCGTGAGGAGATGGCGAAAGAGTATCTGCGATTCACTCGCGAGGCTGTGGCGCTGGAGGATATGCGCAGCACGGTGGTGTTCGAGAACGCCGAGGCGCATGCCCGCAGTTCGCGGTTGCGTTTTTTCAACCAGTTGTTTATGGAAACCACCACCAGTTTCCAGGCAGCCCATCATTTTATCGACGGTCTGCTGCGGGCCGGGCACCAGTCCACGGCGCAGGCGCTGATCGAGCTGTATCACCCGATCGGCGAAGCCCTGGACGTGTCCGGTGCCGGGCGTTATGACAGCGAGGTGCTGCGGCCACGGTTGGATGATTGCCTGGCTGAATGGGACAAGCTGGCCTCAAGGCTGCGCGGAGAGCTGGTGGAACAGGAGGCCAGGATCGAGTTCGATACCGGCTCGGCGATGCTGCAACGGATGGCCGTCGAGCTGCGACAGATGGTGAGGGTGCGTGGCGAGCTGGCGGGGCGGCGTCTGCAGGGCGGCGTGGAGCGGGCGAAGTTCTATCGCAGCAGCGATATGGCGGTGGCCGGGGTCACGGCTTTGCGGACCTTTCTGACGATGGGAGCGCTCAGCATTTTCTGGATCGGCAGCGGCTGGGACTACGCTACTTCGGGCGTCCTGCTGGCCACGGTGTTCAGCGGTCTGCTGGCGGCCGTACCGCGGCCGGAAAATGCCGTGGCGACCATCGGCAAAGGCGCCTTGCTCGGTACCGCGATGTCCTTCGTGGTCAGTTTCTGGGCCTTGCCTCGGGTAGATGGATTTCTGTTGCTGATGGTGGCGACCCTGCCGATGTTCGTGGTGCTTGGCGCCTTGTTGTCCCGGCCCAAGACCACGCTTCTGGGATTCGGCATGGGGGTGGGCGGCATTGCGGTGATCAACGGCGTCAATGTCCTGGGCTATCAGCCGGTGGTCTTTCTGGACAGTGCGCTGGGCCAGCTGATGGGCATTCTGGCGGTATGGGGCATGTTCAACATCATCCCCGGACTCAGCGGCTCGGGCTGGTTGCGGCATCGCCAGATCGTGAAGCTGCGACGCCAGGTGGTGGTAGCGGCCCAGGCGCCGCTGGATGGCCTGCGCAACCGTTTCGAGAGCATCAGCCGTGACCTGCTGCTGCAGATCGTGGCAGGCACGCCGTCGGACTCCCATGTTTCGGCCGAATTGCTGGCTATGTCGCTATCCGTACATGGCGTCGGCCGGGGGCTGATCGAGCTGCGCCGGCACCTGGCGCGCGAGGATGTGTCCGGCCGCTGGCAGCATCTGCTGGGTCCGCTGATCGCCGACTGGGCCCAGCTCTACCAGCAGCCCGACCAAGCCGCCTGGGACCGGGTCAGCGAGGGCCTGGCATCGGCGATTGCCGTATTGCGTGCCGAGCATGACCGCGACCCGGGCGCAGTGCAGCTGCTGCTGGCCGATCTGTATTACCTGCGTGTCGAACTCTATGACGACGAGTCGCTGCTGATTCGTCATGTGGAGTTGTTGCAATCCTTGCCGAATGGTTGGTTCCATGCCACGTGAAATCGAAATAGCAGGCATTCTGGTGCCGGGTCTGCTGCTGGTCCTGATCGGTTGTCTGAGCCTGTTGTGGGGCATGGATCTGTTGATCGGGCGACTGGGCCTGTACCGCTATGTATGGCACCCGTCCTTGTTCCGTCTTGCCGTGTTTGCGTCCCTGTTCGGGGCCTTGGGCCTCATCCTTTTCTAATTCTCCAGTCTCGGTGTCATGAATACCCAGTCCGTACTTCGTTTTGCCACGACACTTCTCATCTTCCTGTTGGCGATACTCGTCGGAGCAGCCCTGTGGAAGCACTACATGTACTCGCCATGGACGCGCGATGGCAGGGTGCGGGCTGAAGTCGTGAAGATTGCGCCTGACGTCGCCGGCCTGGTGACATCGGTGAATGTGGTCGACAATCAGTTCGTGCATCAAGGGGACGTGATGCTGGTGATCGATCAGGCGCGCTACCAGTTGACGCTGAATCAGTTGCGTGCCAATCGGGCGGCAAGCCAGGCCAATGTCGAGGCTGCCGTGGCCAATATCGCGGCGGCCAAAGCGGCGGTCGTGGCCAAGCATGCCGATTACCAGATGTATCGCGAACAGGCCGAGCGGCGCCAGCGGATTCCGCAGGGTACGGTGATCTCGGTCGAAGCGCGCAGCAATGCGGTGGCCATCGCCCGTGCCGCCGAAGCCAGCTGGCATCAGGCGGAGGCTTCACTGGGTCAGGCCGAGGCGGCCCACGAGCAGGCCCTTGCCGCTGAAACCCAGGCTGAGGCGGCGGTGGCGACGGCCGAGCTGAATCTGCGTCGCACCGAAGTCCATGCGCCGGTGGACGGCTATGCCACCAACGTGACGGTCCGGGTCGGCGACTACGCCAGCGCCGGAACCCAGCAGATGGCCTTGATCGACAGTCACAGCTTCTATCTGTACGGTTATTTCGAGGAAACCAAGTTGCCGCGGCTGCGGGTGGGCGATCCGGTGGATATCCGCCTGATGGCTGGCGGCATTCATCTCAAGGGCAAGATCATCGGTGTGGCGCGCGGCATCACTGATCGCGACAATCCCACCGGCAGCAACCAGCTGGCCAACGTCAATCCCACGTTCAACTGGGTCCGGCTGGCGCAGCGCGTGCCGGTGCGGATTTCCATCGACCCCAGCCAGATGCCGAAAGGCATGGTGCTGTCGGCGGGCATGACGGCGACCGTGGTGGTCCATCCCCTGCGGGGCGCGCATGAGGAAACGGCGCCGGCCGTCACCGCCAGCGCCGCGCATTGAGGCCGCTCGGGCGGCAGGCGGCGACGCTTGCCCGTCACCCGCGCCACCCGGCCTTACGCCGGCTGAACCGAAGTGATCAATGCGTCAACGCAGCCCTTTAATCGATACACCGTCGGGCCCAGATTGTGAGCGAGGGCACTGTTGCGTCAGTGCCGCATGACCATGCACGCGAGGTTGAAAGGCTGATGATTCCCCAAGAGCAACAATTGCTGGAAGACTTTCTGAACCGGCTGGCGGCGACGCCGGCCACGGCCCGGGACCCGCAGGCCTCCGCCTTGATCCAGCAACGGCTGGCAAGCCTGCCCGATCCGGGCTACCTGCTGGTGCAGCGGGCGATTCTGCTGGAGCAGGCCTTGAAGGCCGCTCAGGCCCAGCTCAGCCAGTTGCAGGCGGCCCAAGGCCAGAATCCGGCCTCTGCCAGCTTTCTGGGCGGCGCCGGTTATGGTGCGGGGTCCGTACCGCCGCCTCCGCCGGGCATGAACCAGCAGGCGGCCCCGAGCTGGCGCGACCGCTTTTTCGGTGGCGGCAATGCCGCTCCGCCTCCTCCGCCGGCCCCGCAGGCGGCACAGCCCAGTTTCCTGGGCAGTGCCGCCCGTACCGCGGCAGGTGTTGCCGGTGGCATGTTCCTGGCCGAAGGCCTGCAGAGCATGTTCAGTGGTCATCATGACGGCGAGGGCGGCTTCTTCGGCGGCAATGGGGCCCCGGATGTTGTCGAGAACGTGACCAATGTCTATGAGCAAGCCCCGGATCAGGGGTTTCTGGGCAATGATGATGGTGGCTTTGTCGACAACGGCGGCTTTGACGACGGCGATTCCGGCAACTGGTCCTGAGTCATGGCAGTCGTCCCGGACCGGCCTGACGGCCGGAGCCGGGACGGTGTCAGATCGGTGAGCGGCGGCGGTGTCGCTCGGGCTCCCCTGACGTGGCCGTTTTTCCCGGTCGGTGGTGCGGGTTAGCGGTTACAATGACGGCCCGATCCGAGCGAAACGCAGTGCCATCGATGTCCGGTTCCACCGAAAAATCCCGCAAACAGGTCTATGAGGCCGGCAAGCTGGCCAAGCGCCTGCGCCATCAGGTGGGGCGTGCCATCGCCGACTTCCGCATGATCGAGGACGGTGACCGGGTGATGGTCTGTCTGTCCGGCGGCAAGGATTCCTATACCCTGCTGGACATGCTGCTGTCGCTGCAGCGCAAGGCTCCGGTTCGCTTCGAGCTGGTTGCCGTCAATCTGGACCAGAAGCAGCCGGGTTTTCCCGCCGAGGTCCTGCCGGAGTACCTGGCCTCCCGCGAGATACCCTTCAAGATCATCGAGCAGGATACCTACAGCACGGTCAGCCGCCTGATCCCGCAAGGCAAGACCATGTGCAGCCTGTGTTCGCGCATGCGCCGTGGTGCCTTGTATGCCTGGGCGGCGCAGAACGGCATCACCAAGATCGCACTGGGTCATCATCGCGATGACATTCTGGCCACGTTCTTTCTGAACATGTTCTTCCAGGCCAGCCTGAAGGCGATGCCGCCCAAGCTGCAATCGGATGACGGCCGCCATATCGTGATCCGGCCGCTGGCCTACTGTCGCGAGGACGAGATCGCGCAGTATGCCGACCAGCGCCAGTTCCCGATCATTCCCTGCAATCTGTGCGGCTCGCAGGAGCATTTGCAGCGCAAGACAGTACGGCGCATGCTCGACGAGTGGGAGCGTGAGTTTCCCGGTCGCAGCGACATGATTTTCCGCGCGCTGGGCAATGTGGCGCCTTCGCAGCTGGCTGACCGCGATCTTTTCGACTTCGCCTCGCTGGGCGCGCGCGATGGTGCGGCCGCGGCTGATGCGCATGCCTGGTTGGCGGGGAGCGAAGCCGTTGCCGAGGCACCCTCCGAACCCATCCCTGTTTCCACCACCATAGACTGAGAACCCTTCCTGTGTCCCTTTTCCGATCCGTTGAAATGGCCCCCGGTGATCCGATCCTGGGTCTGACCGAAGCTTATGTCGCCGATACTCGTGCCGAGAAGGTCAATCTGGGCGTGGGCATCTATTACGACGAGCAGGGCAGGATTCCGCTGCTTGATACGGTCCGCGAAGTCGAGCAGTCGCTGGCCGCCAAGGGCCTGCCGCGCGGCTATATCCCGATAGACGGTCTGCCGGCCTATACCAAGGCCACCCAGCGCCTGCTGTTCGGTGCCGATTCGAGCTTGCTGGAAGCCGGCCGGGTCGCCACTTCCCAGACCATCGGCGGCAGCGGTGCGTTGCGCGTGGGTGCCGATCTGCTGAAGCGGGTGCTGCCCAAGGCGAAGATCGCGATCAGCAATCCCAGTTGGGAAAACCATCGCGTGGTATTTGCCAGCGCCGGTTTCGAGGTCGAGGACTATCGTTATTACGACCCGGCGACTCATGGCCTGGATTTCGCTGGTCTGCTGGAAGATCTGGGCAAGCTGGAAAGCGGCACCGTGGTGCTGCTGCATGCCTGCTGCCACAATCCCACCGGCGTCGATCTGGACACCGCACAGTGGAAGCAGGTGGTGGAACTGGTCAAGGAGCGGCAGCTGCTGCCCTTTATCGACATCGCCTACCAAGGCTTTGACCAGGGCACCGATGCCGATGCGCAGGCGATCCGTCTGTTTGCCGATTCGGGCATCGAGGCCTTTGTGGTCGCCAGCTCGTACTCGAAGTCGTTCTCGCTGTACGGCGAGCGCGTCGGTGCACTGTCTGTCGTCGGTGCTTCGAAGGAAGAAGCCGTGCGGGTACAGTCGATGGTCAAGCGGGTCATTCGCGCGAACTATTCCAGCCCCTCCACGCATGGCGGTTCGCTGGTTGCCGGGGTGCTGGGCAGTGATGAGCTGCGTGGGCGCTGGGAAGCCGAGCTGGGTGCGATGCGGACCCGTATTCATGCCCTGCGTGACGGTCTGGTCGAACGTCTGGCCGCCCACGGTCGTGAATTCGGCTTTATCCGCGAGCAGGCCGGCATGTTCTCCTACTCCGGTCTGAGCAAGGCCCAGGTGGACCGCCTGCGTGAGGAATACGCGATCTATGCGATCGGTACCGGCCGTATCTGCGTGGCGGCGCTGAACCAGAACAACCTGGATCGTGTCGCCGCGGCGGTGGCTGCGGTCACGGCCTGATCGGGCGAGGCGGCTTCACAAGCAAAAGGCCGGGACGCGAAAGCGTTCCGGCCTTTTGCTGTCCGGCGGCGCCGATGCCCGGCGTCGCGCAGTCGATCAAAAGAAGCTGTAGACCAGATTGGTAGTGAACAGGCGATCGGTATGCACGGTTTCGCCGCTGACGATATCGCTGTTGTAGCGCAGCTGGTAGGTCGCCTTCAGCGAGAACTTCTTGGTCAGTGCGACGGTAACGCCGAAATCGTTCTGGTAGTACTGGTTGAGATTGCCTGCTTCGACCAGCAGCGCTTCGTCCAGCGAGGCGTTCTTGCTGAAATGGTACTTGTAGTTGACCAGCAGGCGGGCAATCGCCTGGTTGCGGGGCGCCATGGTGCTGGTGACGCGGCTGTCGCTGTTGGTGGTCAGGGTCTGCGCATAGCGCTGGAAACCGGGACCGCCTTCGAAGGACAGCTCGTTGCGATCATTCTTGATCGCCACATAGCCGTAGCCGATGGCATAGGAAGCCTGCCACAGGTTCGCGCCAAAGTCGTCGTGCACGTAGCGCAAGGTATTGACCAGATAGCTGCGGGCATCGAACTTGTAGCCGATCGAGGTGCCGCCTTCGTAGCGGTTGGCGCTGGCGACGTTGTCGCTGCTGCTGCGCAGGGCCGTCAGGTAGCCCTGGTCACGCCAGTACTCATCTTCATACTTGATGTTGAGCTTGGCATTGCCGTTCTGGGAACGACTGTTGCCCGAAGAGTCGGCATAGCCGAGCTGACCGCTGCCCGACCAGTTGCTGGTCTTGGCCGGAGTGGTGGCAGCGGCGGCGGGTGCCGCGGTGGTGGCATCAGCGGCATCGTCGGCCTGGGCCTGGGCGGCGAAGCCACTCAGGGCCATCAGCAGAAGACTGGCAAACGGCGTCTTTTTCATAAGTCTGAAGATCACAAAGGTTGATGGAAAGAAGTTGGAGGGATGCCTGGACATGGAGCACATTCCCCGGACGGCCCGGCAGCGGATGAGCCGTCGGGAGATCGTGTTTGTTCAAGACAGCTGGTGTACCGTGGGCCATGGACAGGCGTGCCGCGCATGGCGGCAGCGACGACGACAGCGTGGTCGCCGTGACAGGCCGTACCTGGCGAAAGTATTCCCACCGCGTGAAGTCACGCAGTCAAAACTATGCAGTAACAGTAACATAACGTCTGAATCGGCATAAAGTTGCAAGCTGAATGCGATTCGCCGCAGGCTTCAGCTTGTTCCCGGCTCGCCGGAACAGCTGGGAACCGCGCTCACGCCCCCAGTCCCGGATTCGTGGCTGGCGGGTTCGAAGTGATCGGGAGTTCGCGCGGATGACCGGGGCCGGCTTGTCAGGCCCTCGGCCATCAGCGCATGCTCGTCCTTCCATGCTGTCGACCTGGGATCTATGGATCGTTACGCGCGAGTACTGACCCTGCATCGGGCCCTCAAGGCGGCCCGATATCCGGTGCCCATGGCCAGTTTGCTGGAGGACCTGGGGTGCTCACGGGCCACCTTGTATCGGGATATCGCCTTTCTGCGCGATGCTCTGGGTGCGCCGGTGGAGAACAGCGGTGGCGAGATGGCTGCTTTCAGTTATGCCGAAACCGAGGGCGAGCGTTTCGAGCTTCCCGGCCTGTGGATGAATTCCGATGAGCTGGCGGCTCTGCTGGCACTGAATGCCTTGATGGATCGGGCCGGGCCCGGTGTGCTGGCCGGTGCGCTTGCGCCTTTGCGCCATCGCATCGAGCAATTGCTGTCGGATCGAAGCAGTGGTCGTGCCTTGCCGATCGAGCGGATCCGGGTGATTCCGTGGGGAGAGCGACGCCTGGACCAGGTGGTGTTCCGGCAGGTGGCCGGCGCGGTATTGAGCCGCCAGCAGTTGCGTTTCGGCTATCGGGCCCGGACCACCAATGCGCCGACCCGGCGCCGGGTTTCGCCACAGCGCCTGACCCATTACCGGGATAACTGGTATCTCGATGCCTGGGATCATGATCGCGAGTCCCTGCGCAGTTTTGCGGTGGACCGGATCGATGATCCGCTGGTGGCGGAAACCACGGCAAGGGATGTGGCCGAGGTCGAGCTCAATGAATGGCTGGCGTCCAGCTACGGCATTTTCGCCGGCAAGCCCAAGGCCTGGGCCACCATCCGTTTTTCCGAGCATGCCGCCCGCTGGGTTGCTGACGAGCACTGGCATTCGCAGCAGAAGGGGCAATGGCTGGCGGATGGCCGCTATGAACTGCAGTTGCCGTATTCCAATGCTCGCGAGTTGATGATGGATGTGCTCAAGTTCGGTCCGGATGCCGAAATCGTGGCACCGCTGTCACTGCGCGAGGAAGTGAAGATCCAGCTGCAGTTGGCGCTGAGCGGTTATCGGGGTGAAAGTTGAGCTTGCTAGGCTGGGTGATCAACAGCCGTCGCCGACGGCAGGGCAATCCAGGCAGGCGGAGACATCATGGCGGATGACGGAAGGCAATCGACGGTGGCCGGTGCAGACGAGGAGCAGGCTGCCCGACGCAAGCCCAGGGTGGCGCTGGCGTTGGGGGCGGGTGGCGCCAAGGGACTGGCCCATATCGGTGCCATCGAGGAGATCCTCGCCCAAGGCCTGGATATCGTGGCGATCGCCGGTACTTCGATGGGGGCGCTGATCGGCGGCATCCATGCCACCGGCAAGATGGATGTCTATCGTGACTGGGTCACGACCCTTGCCAGGATGGATGTGCTGAAGCTGGTGGACTGGAGCTTTACCGGCGGCGGTCTGATCAAGGGTGACAAGATCATCGGCGTGATGCGCGAACTGATCGGTGACGTCAATATCGAGAATCTGCCCTTGCCTTATACCGCAGTGGCAGTGGATCTGGAGCGCGAGCGCGAAGCCTGGCTGGTCAAAGGCAGTCTGTTCGATGCGATCCGGGCCTCGATCGCGATTCCTTCCCTGATGCGACCCTATCGTCTGGACGGGCGGGTATTGGTCGATGGCGCCTTGCTCAATCCGGTGCCGGTGACGCCGTTGATCCGGGAGCCGGCCGATTTTCTGATCGCGGTCAGCATCGATGGTCCGGTGGACAACGCCTTGCATGCACCCGCGGTGGAAACCGTGCCTGACAGCAATACTCGTCCCAGCCTCGGGGATTATCTGTCCCGTTTCAATCCGCTGGCCGGTAGCGAGGCCAAACCGCGCGAGCCGGGCATGCTGGAGCTGCTCAGCCAGTCGCTGGACCTGATGCAGGCCAATCTGGCACGGGTGCGGCTGGTGGCCTATCCGCCGGATCTGCTGATCGAGCTGCCCCGCAACATCTCCAGTGTCTACGAGTTCTACCGGGCTCAGGAGCTGATCGAACTGGGCAGGCTCAAGGCTCGCGAAGCGCTGGCCAGCTGGTTGCCGGCGGCGTTGGTCCAGCGCGGCTATTGAGCCGGATCATGGCGGCGGGCGGGCTTATTCTTCCTCGACTGCGGTGACTTTGCCCCGGCGCATCAGCCAGGCGACGCCGCGCAGGTCGGCCAGACCCACCCACAACCGGTCCAGCATGCCGTACTTGGAATGACCGGCAGTGCGCGGGCGATGGTTGACCGGTACGCTCATGCTGGCAAAGCCGGCGCGCTTGACCAGGGCCGGCAGGTAGCGGTGCATATGGTCGAAATACGGCAGGCGCAGAAACACTTCGCGATCAAACAGCTTCAGACCGCAGCCGGTATCAGGGGTGTCATCCTGCAGCATGCGCGAGCGCACCGCATTGGCGATCTTGGAGGAAATCCGCTTGTTGAAGCTGTCCCGGCGGGATGTGCGCCAGCCGGCGAACAGACGGATATCCGGCTGGGCGCCGTCACGGGCGGCAAGCAGTCGCGGAATGTCGGCGGGATCATTCTGGCCATCGCCGTCCAGGGTCGCGATCCACTGGCCGCGGGCATGGCGCACGCCGTTCCAGACGGCCGTGCTCTGGCCGCTGCGACTGACATGATGCAGGATCCGCAGCTCGGGGTGGCTGGATTTCAACCGGCTCAGGACAGCGAGGCTGTCGTCATCGGAATGGTCATCGATGTAAATCACCTCGAAATCGATGCTGCCACGCAGGGCGGCGGTGATTTCACCGAGCAGGGGGGCGATGTTGTCGCGCTCATTGAAGACCGGGACGACCACGGAAAGTTGCGGCATGACTGGCAAATCCACATAAACAGCCACGTATTATCGTCTATGCCGGCCTTCGCTGCGAGCCGGCACTTGCCGGCCGTCGGGAAGCGGCCCCCGCGGTTACTTGAATTTGCCCAGAATGCCGTCCAGTTCGTCATGGCTGTGGTAGTGGATGACCAGCTTGCCACGCCCCCCGCGGCCCTGGGCCAGTTCGACCCGGGTGGCGAAGCGCTCGGCCAGCTGCTTTTCAAGGTCGGCTACATTGGGGTCCCGGGCCGTCTCGGGCTTGCTCTTGCCGGTCGCAGGGCTCTGCCGGCGGCGGGCGGCCTGTTCCAGCTCGCGCACGTTCCAGCCGAAGCGCGAGGCTTCCAGAGCCAGGGCCTCGGCGTCAGCGGCGGGCAGGGTCAGCAGGCAGCGGGCATGGCCCATTTCCAGCTTGCGCTGCTCCAGCAGTCGTTTGATCGATGCTGGCAATTCGGTCAGTCGCAGCAAGTTCGAGACGCTGGCGCGGGAACGGCCGACGGCATCGGCGGCCTGCTGGTGGGTCAGCTTGAAGTCGTTGATCAGCCTTTTCAGCGCATCGGCCTCTTCCAGCGGGGTCAGATCCTCACGCTGGATGTTCTCGATCAAGGCCATCGCCGGCACGGCGGCTTCTTCCACATCCCTGACCAGGGCCGGGATCTGGCTGAGCGAGGCACGCTGGGCGGCTCGCCAGCGACGCTCGCCGGCGATCAGCTCGTACTGGTCGGCACCGGTCCGGCGCACGACCACCGGCTGGATCAGACCCTGGGCATGGATCGAGGCGGCCAGTTCATCCAGTGCGGCCTCGTCCCAATGCTGTCGTGGCTGGTAGCTGCCGGGCCGGATCTGCTGGATCGGCAGTTGCTGCAGTTCGCCTTCCTTGGCGGGAGGCGATACCGATCCGTTCGCAGTGGCGGCATCACCGCCCAGCAGGGCGTCGAGTCCCCGTCCCAGTCCACGTTTCTTTGCGGCCATGCTTGCTCCTAATGGGCGGCGGCGGTGCTCGCGGCACCGGCATCCTGCTTGCGCTGTCGATCACGGCGGGTCAGCTCGGTGGCCAGGGCCATATAGGCGATGGCCCCGCGTGAGTTGCGATCGTACAGGTGAATCGGCTGGCCATGGCTGGGCGCCTCGGCCAGGCGCACATTGCGCGGAATGATCGAGCGCAGCACCTGATCGCCGAAGTGCTGGGTCAGCTGGGCCGAAACCTCGTTGCCCAGATTGTTGCGCACATCGTACATGGTGCGCAGCAAGCCCTCGATCGCGAGCGCCGGATTCAGGCGCTGACGCACGGCCTTGACGGTATCCAGCAGGCTGGAGAGGCCTTCCAGCGCGAAGTACTCGCATTGCACCGGAATCAGAAGGCTGTCCGCGGCGGTCAGTGCGTTCAGCGTCAGCAGATGCAGGCTGGGCGGGCAGTCGATGATGATGAGCTGATAGCGGTCAGCAACCGCGGCCAGATGTTCCTTCAGCCGGCTTTCGCGGGCCATCGCATCCATCAGCTTCAGCTCGGCGGCGGTGAGGTCGCCATTGCCGGGAAGCAGATCATAGCCGGCTTCGGTCGGGATGATGGCCTCGGCGATGGCGGCTTCATCCAGCAGTACGTCACAGCCGTTGGGCCGGACCTCGCGCTTGTCGATGCCGGAGGCCATGGTGGCATTGCCCTGGGGATCGAAATCGACCAGCAATATCTTGCGGCGCCCGGCGGCCAGCGCTGCAGCCAGATTGACTGCGGTGGTGGTTTTTCCGACGCCGCCCTTCTGATTGGCGACAGCGATGATGCGGGCCATGGATTCGTCGTACCGTTGGCGTAAAGAACCTAGATTAGCACTCCGGGGATGGGCGTCGGGCAATCTCCAGCAGATGTCGTTCACCCTCCACGCCCGGCACTTGCAGGGGGATGCTGCGACGCAACTCGAAGCCGGCCGGCATCGCCTCCAGCTCGTCGTCGGGATGGCGGCCCTTCATGGCCAGCCAGAGGCCGTCGGGTGCCAGCAGATGACCACCCCAGCCCAGCATGTCGGCCAGACTGGCAAAGGCGCGGGCGGTGATGCAGTCGAACTCGCCTTCCACCTGCTCGACGCGCGACTGGATCGCGCGCACGCCCTGCAGGCCCAGACTGCGGATGGCCTCGCGCAGAAAGCGCACCTTCTTTCCGTTGGAGTCGACCAGCACCACCTCGCGGCCGGGGGCGGCAATCGCCAGAATCAGGCCGGGCAGGCCGGGTCCGGTGCCGATGTCGGCCAGTCGCTGGCCGCGGACATGGGGCAGGATGGTCAGCGAATCCAGAATGTGGCGGCTGATCTGTTCCGCCGGATCGCGGATCGCGGTCAGATTGTAGCTGGCGTTCCAGCGCTGCAGCAGGGCCTGATAGGCCAGCAGTTGCTCGATCACGGCATCGTCCAGGGACAGGTTCAGGGCGGTCAGGCCGTGTTCGAGTTGGTGACGCAGGGAAGCGGGTGCGGTCATGGCGGAATCGGATCCGGGCGGCAAGGGCAAGCCTGCCAGTATCCGATGCCAGCTCGCCGGACGCCAGCCCGTCGGCCGACAGGGACGGAAGAGGGGCGACAAGCCGGGTCGGTTCGCGGCACACTGCGGCTGCCGCATCACCCCGATTCCGCCTTGTTCAAGGAGAAGCCATGCAGTCCCAGTCCCCGACGATGTGTCCGCCTGGCGTGCCTCCGGTGGCCGGCGAAGTCACGGTATGGATCGTGATGGGCGTATCCGGCAGTGGCAAGAGCACGGTCGGCCAGGCGTTGGCCGAGGCCCTGACACTGCCATTCTGCGAGGGCGACAGCCTGCATCCGGCGGCCAATATCGCCAAGATGGCGGCCGGTCATCCGCTGACCGATGCGGATCGCTGGCCGTGGCTGGATCTGATTGGCGACTGGATCCGTACTCGGCTGCGGCAGGGCGAAGGCGGGGTGGTCAGCTGCTCGGCCCTGCGCCGGGTCTATCGTGACCGGCTGCGGCAGGCGGGGGCGCGGGTTCGCTTCGTGTATCTGGATATCCCGCGACAGGTGCTGCAGCAGCGATTGCAGGCCCGCCACCATTTCATGCCGGCTTCCCTGCTGGACAGTCAGCTGCAGACCCTGGAGCCGCCGACAGCGGACGAGGCACCGGTGGTGGTGCGCGGCGATCTGGATCTGCTGGCCACGGTCGAGCTGGCCTTGCGGCAGATCCGGGACGGCGCCTGAGCACAGGCCGGCAGATCGCCTCGATCAGAGCCGGCTTCTCACGAAAGGTCGGTGACGGACGGCGGTGCGCAGGTCCTGGCCGGCGCGGCCTGTCTGGCACTCCTCAGTGCACGGACTGGCCGCTGCGGTGTCGGGGCGGGGCATTGGCGGCTTCGGCCTCCGCGTCGGCTCGCTGCAGCGAGGCCTCCAGTTCCTGCTCACTGGCCGGATGATCCTGCCAGTACTGGCCGACTTGTTGCAGCACGCCGGGAATCTGGCCCAGACACTGGTCGTATTCTTCCTCGCTGAGTTTCTCGAAGTCGGCTTCGGCGGTGAGAATGCCTTCATCCACGGCCAGAGCCATCACCGGACCCAGCAACTGCATCAGTTGCGGATCGCCGGCCAGACGCTGCTCCCACAGGCCGGCGCGCAGGTCGATGCCACGGCTGAAACCTTCGCACCAGCCGGCGGCGGAGAGATACAGCTCGCCTTCCTCTGATTCGATCTCGCCAAGAATCGGCTCGTAGGCATCGACTTCCAGTTCGGCGATGATCGAATCGTTGAGCTTGGCCAGAAGGGCCAGAATCCGGTTGCCTTCGTCCTCGTCGCTGAATGGAGCATGCAGGATTTCCGGCAGCCATTCGTCAGGCAGGATCTGCATCGGGCCGATATTGAAGGCCGACAGCAGGCCATGGACGCCGTCCAGCTGCAGGTCGCCCTCGCGGGCATGGCCGCGCAGGTACTGGTCCAGTTCGGCCAGCTCGCCGTCATCCAGTGAGCTCGGCCATTCGGTGGTGTTTTGGGTGGTCAAGTTCAAACGAGCCTCAGACAGAGTATTCCAGAAGAACCGGCGTGTGGTCGGAAGGACGCTCCCAGGTACGCGGTTCACGGTCGATCGTGGCAGCGGTGGCCCCTTGGGCCAAGGCCGCGCTGATCAGGATCAGGTCGATGCGCAGACCCATGTTGCGCCGGAAACCCGCCTGACGGTAGTCCCACCAGCTGAAGTGGCCGCCTTCGGTTTCGAACTGGCGATAGCTGTCGCTCAGGCCCAGGTCAAGGATCGCCTGCAGAGCGGCCCGCTCGGGCGGCGAGCAGAGAATGTCTTCGCCCCAGGCCGCGGCATCGTGGACGTCGCGGTCATCCGGCGCGATATTGAAGTCGCCCATAACGGCCAGCTTCGGGTATTGCGCGGCCTGCTGTTCCAGATAATCGCGGACCCGGGCCAGCCATTCCAGCTTGTAGGCATATTTCTCGTCGCCGACAGCCTTGCCATTGACGACGTACAGATTCACGACCCGCAGATCGCCGATGGTGGCGGCGATGATCCGCCGCTGGGGATCGTCCAGACCGGGGATGTCGGTGACCACGTCGGTCAGTGGTTCGCGGGCCAGCAGGGCCACACCGTTGTAGGTCTTCTGGCCGGCGTAGACCACATGGTAACCGGCTTCACGGATCGCCTCGGCGGGGAACCTGGCGTCCTCCAGCTTGGTTTCCTGCAGCCCGATCACGTTGGGGGCCGCATCGGCCAGCCACTGCAGCAGATGCGGCAGTCTGACATTGAGGGAATTGACGTTCCAGGAGGCGAGTTTCATGCAGGACCAGAGTCTTCGATATTCGCCGCCAGTTTAACCGATGTCGAGTCCGGGGGCCGCCAACCGGGGCCCCCGGACGCAGGCGATGGATCAGCTCAGGCCATGGCTGGCCAGCAGCGCCTCAGGCTCCGGAGCCCGCCCGCGGAAGGCGATGAAGCTGTCCAGCGCCGGGCGGCTGGAGCCCACCCCGAGGACTTCGTCACGGAAGCGCTCGCCGGTGGCACGGTCGATCACGCCTTGCTCCTCGAAGGCGGCAAAGGCATCGGCCGACAGCAGCTCGGCCCAAAGATAGCTGTAGTAACCGGCCGCATAGCCGCCTGCGAATACATGGGTGAAACTGTGCGGGAAACGCTGCCAGGCGGGCGGGTGCAGCACGGTCACTTCTTCACGGACCTGGTTCAGCACCTGCAGGACCCGCCCGCCCCGGGCCGGGTCATAGTCCTGGTGCAGCAGGAAATCGAACAGGGCGAATTCCAGCTGGCGGACCAGAAACATGCCTGCATGGAAATGACGGGCAGCGAGCATGCGCTGGAACAGCTCTTCCGGCAGCGGCTCCCCGGTCTGGTAGTGGCGAGCGAACAGGTCCAGGGCCTGCCGGTTCCAGCAGAAATTCTCCATGAACTGGCTGGGCAGTTCCACCGCATCCCATTCGACGCCGCTGATGCCGGCGACCGAAGGCAGTCCGACCCGGGTCAGGATATGGTGCAGGCCATGTCCGAACTCGTGGAACAGGGTGATCACGTCATCATGGGTCAGCAGGGCCGGCCGGCCCTCGGTCGGCGGCGCGAAGTTGCAGGTCAGAAAGGCCACCGGCAACTGGGTCTTGCCGCCATCCTCGAAACGCGAGCGGCAGACATCCATCCAGGCGCCGCCGCGCTTGCCGCTGCGTGCATACAGGTCGACATAGGCACCGGCAATCCGCTGGCCATCGGCATCGAACAGATCGTAATAGCGTGCATCGGGATGCCAGACATCGACACCTTCCCGCAGCTGGAACTGCACGCCGTACAGCTGCTCGACCAGGCCGAACAGGCCGTTCATGACGGCTGGCAGCGGGAAATAGGGCTTCAGCTGTTCCTCGTCCAGCGAATAGCGCTGCTGGCGCAGTTTCTCGGAGGCGTAGCCGACATCCCAGGGCTGCAGATCGGCCAGCCCCAGTTCAAGGGCAAAGGCCTGCAGGCTGGCCAGTTCGCGCTCCGCCACCGGCTTGGCACGGCGGGCCATGTCGCGCAGGAACTCCAGCACGGCGGCCGGCGAAGGCGCCATCTTGGTGGCCAGCGACTCTTCGGCCGCGTTGGCATAGCCCAGCAACTGCGCCGACTCGTGGCGCAGCGTGAGGATCTTCTCGATCCGCTCCGAATTGTCGAATTCGCCAGCGTTCGGGCCCTGATCCGAGGCCCGGGTCTGGTAGGCGCGATAGACTTCGGCGCGCAGCTCGCGATCATCGGCGTAGGTCAGCACGGCCTGCACGCTGGGCTGTTTGAGGGTGACCAGATAGCCTTCCATATCTTTTTCGCGGGCGTACTCGCGCAATACCGCCAAGGCCGAATCGGGCAGGCCGCCGAGCCGGCTGGCATCGGCCAGATGCAGGCTCCAGGCATCGGTGGCATCCAGCACGGCGTTGGCAAACTCGGTGGAGAGTCGTGACAATTCCACGCCGATGTCGCGGTAGCGGCTGCGCTGAGGCTCTTCCAGCGCCACCCCGGACAGCCTGAAGCCGAGCAGGGCATGTTCGACCAGGGCCTGGGCCGGGCGAGCCTGCTGGGCAAAGGCCGGATCGTCGTGCAAGTGCTGCACGGCCTGGTACAGGGCGCGGTTCTGGCCGACCTCGATCGCGTGCTCGGTCAGCTTTTCTTCGGCCGGACCATAGACCTCGCGCAGGGCCGGCGTATCGGCCACCGAATGCAGATGACCGACGGGCGCCCAGGCATGGGACAGGCGCTGCTCAAGGCGCTCCTGCGCCAGCATCAGGCCTTCGAAGTCGCGGGCGCCGTCGGCGGCAGTCAGAGCGTCGATTCCGCTGCGGAAATCCGCCAGGATCGCATCGATGGCCGGAGCCAGGTGCTCGGGGCGGATCTTGGAAAACGCGGGCAGCTCGGCGTCGGACAGCAGCGGGTTGAGTTCGTTCATGTCAGCTCCTTCGGGTACCTGTCAGATGGCGGTGCCTCGCCGTGAATTCAAGCGCGGCCGCCGGTCATGGCCGGGCTCTGGCGATCGGCAAGGAACGGGTATAGTGGCCCGGAAATCCTGTCCGAGGTCGAGTCATGGTGTCAGCGCTACGTTCCCTGCAGGGTATCCGGCCGCGACTGGGCGCCCGGGTCCATGTCGATCCCGCAGCGGTGGTGATCGGCGATGTCGAACTTGCCGACGATGTCTCGATCTGGCCGACCGCCGTACTGCGGGGCGATGTCGGCGCGATCAGGATCGGCCGGGCCAGCAATATCCAGGACGGCGCCATCATCCATGTCACCCACGACGGCCCTTGGTCGCCAGGCGGTGGTGACACCGAGATTGGCGAAGGCGTTACCGTCGGCCACGGGGTGGTGATCCATGCAGCCCGCATCGAGGACCATTGCCTGATCGGGATCCGTGCCACGATTCTGGACGGGGCCATCATCCATCGCCATGCCATCATCGCTGCCGGCAGTCTGGTGCCGCCGGGCAAGGTGGTCGGTGAAGGCGAGTTGTGGATGGGCCAGCCGGCTCGTCGGGTGCGGGCCCTGGAACCGGCCGAGATCGAGCGGCTGCACTATTCGGCTGAACACTATGTGCGGATCAAGGACCGCTACCTGGCCGAGAGCCGCGACTGAGGCCGGGTCCCTTTCAGGCATGGGTCGAAGGACAGGGCGCCTCGGCCAGCGCCGCTGCCATGAAATCCACGAACGCGCGGATCCGCGCGGGCAGCGCCAGACCCTGCAGGTAGACCGCCTGAATGGCGTCACCGGCCATCTCCCAGTCCGGCAGACGGATTTCCCGCAACTGGCCGGCGCGGACGGCCGCATCCGCCAGAAAGGTGGGCAGGGCAGCCAGACCCAGTCCCGCGATGGCCGCATCCAGCAGGACTTCACCACTGTTGGAAACAAATCGCGAAGGCATGCCCGGCGAACGGATGGCACCGGTACGCCGATGACGAAACTGCCAGATATGTCCGGACCGGACATTGCCGTAGGCAAGGCCTTCGTGTTGCGACAGCTCATCGGGCTGACACGGCACGGCATGCTGCTGCAGATAGGCCGGACTGGCGTAGAGACTCCGCGGACTTTCGCCGATCCGCCTGGACTTCAGTCCGCTGTCGTCCAGACGTCCGATGCGGATGGCCATATCATAGCCTTGGCGGGCCAGGTCGACATGCCGGTCATCCAGATCAAGGCGGATCTCCAGTTCCGGGTGCAGGCGCATAAAGCGGCTGACGGCAGGACTGACGTAGCGGATGCCGAAACTCAGGGGCGCGTTGACCTGGATCGGCCCCCGCAGTCCGCCGTCTCGGGAGGCGACCGCGTCGATCAGCGCGTCGACTTGCGGCAACACGGCGCGTGCACGCTCATAGGCCAGCATGCCCGCGTCGGTCGGCACCAGCTGACGCCCGCTGCGGCGGAACAGGCTGACGCCGAGGCTCGCCTCCAGTTGTTTCAGGCGCTTGCTGACCACGGACTTGGCGAGGCGCATGCGTGTGGCGGCGGCTGTCACGCCACCGCCCTCGATGGTGTGGACCAAGGTACTCAGTTCATCCAGGCTGGGGCGCATGGTTTCCATATCGAGAACGGTTGATTCGGAACTACGGGGCTATTTGTCGGCAAATATAGAACTTACACTGCCACTACCGTTCCTGACCACCTGCGAATCGGCCCCTGTTTTCAAGGAGACATCCATGAGCGCTCGTACCCTGGCGGCCCAGCATCCTGCCTATCGTGATGACATCGGTGATCTGGTCACGCGCCGTCCGGTGCCGGCACCGCGGCTGCGGCAGATCGATCCTTTTCTGTTTCTCAACCATCACGGTCCCCAGGTCTACCCGCCGCACAATCGCGGGCTGCCGTTCGGTCCGCACCCGCACCGGGGTTTCGAGACGGTCACCTTCATCCTTGACGGCAGCCTGTCGCACAGCGATACCGGCGGCCACGAGAGCATCATCGAGGCGGGCGGCGTGCAGTGGATGACGGCCGGATCGGGGTTGATCCATGCCGAACTCTCGCCTGAGCATTTCAAGCGCGAGGGCGGCCCGATGGAGATTCTGCAGCTGTGGCTGAATCTTCCGGCGCGGCTGAAGATGACGGCGCCGGCCTATACCGGTCTGCAGCGGGAGGCGATTCCGGCCCTGCCGCTGGCGGACGGTCGGGGCGAGCTGAGCCTGATTGCCGGCGAATGGGAGGGCGTGCAAGGGCCGATCCGTTCGCTGACCGGTGTTTTCATGTCGACGCTGCGACTGCAGGCTGGCGCGGAAATCTGGTTGCCGGCGCCGCGCGGTCGCAGCGTGCTGCTTTATACCGTACGGGGCCGGGTCAAGGTGGCCGGTGTTCCGGTCCAGCCCTGGCAACTGGTGGAGCTCCATGATGATGGTGACCGTCTTCTGATCGAGGCGCTGGACGATGCCGTGCTGCTGTTCGGGCATGCCGATCCGATCGACGAGCCGATGGTGTCGCATGGGCCGTTCGTGATGAACAGCGAGGCCGAGATCCGCACCGCCATCCTGGATTATCAGGCCGGCAAGTTCAACGGCACGGGCCCGCTGCCGGAAGCGGGGGGCGGTTGAGCCGGAGGTTGCCGCTGCAGGGCGAACGGCTGGCGCGTGGTCATGCGTGAAGAGATAAGGCATCCTCGAGCAAGGACGACAAGCCAGGGAAGCCAGCCATGTCTGAACGGCGAGAAGATCCGCTGATCCACCTTCGGCAGATTCCGGGACATGTCGCCTGGTTGCTGGCGGGACTGTTGTGGTTGTGGCTGGGCATGGTCTGGATGCCGGCAGGACCCTCGCTGAATCCCGGCCATGCCTACAATCTGCTGGTTGCCTTGCTGCTGTATGTGCCGGTGCTGATATGGCTGGTGCGCGGCTTTCGCGCCTGGCCACGGTACCTGCGGCAGTCATCGACACTGCGTTTGAGCCTGCTGCTGATGGGCTGGGCCCTGCTCAGTCTGTGCTGGTCCAATGTCGATCACCGGGGGCAGGAGGCCGGGCGCATTCTGAGCGTGCTGTCGCTGATCGTGGCCTGGCTGGTCTGTTTCGGGCGGCATCGAGAGCGGACCATCGAGTTTCTGGACATTGGTGCCGCCGCACTGGCCCTGAGTGCTCTGATGCTGATCGGGATGGCCTGGTCGGCCGGGCATGGTCTGGATCGGCTGGCGGCGATCGGGGTGCTGGGCAATGCCAACAGTGCCGGGGCGGTGATGGGGGCGGCCTGTCTGTGGTTGATGGGGGGGGGCTCGCGCGCGAGCCCGCGGTACGCCTGGCGCTGGGTCGCCGTCACCATCTTGTGGGTCTTTGTCCTGCTCAGCCAGTCCAGATCGACGTTGGCCGGATGGCTGGCCGTGGCCATGCTGACAGGGTTGACGTATTACCGGCATCGGCTGACGCCGCGCCGGTTCGTCATTCTGGGCGGATTGCTGGTGACCGGAGCCCTGCTGGTCTATCTGCTGGGCCAGCGTGGCATGTCACTGCGACCGCAGATCGCGGCCCGGACGTTGCAGATGATCGCGGCGGGTTCCTGGCATGGCCAGGGGCAGGGCAGCCACTTTCTGGTGTACGCCGGTCGGCAGACGCTGACCCACACCCACAATCTGTTTACCCAGACCTTGCTGCAGCTGGGCTGGCCGGGTCTGCTGCTGCTGGTAGCGCTGCTGCTGTCCGCACTCCGCACCGGACTGCGGTGGCGGCATCAGCCGGAGGGCCGAATGCTGCTGCAGACCGGACTCTATGGCCTGGTGGTGACCCAGTTCGATCTGCCCGTGTTGCTGGACAGTCCGCATCCGGTCTGGATCCTGCTGTGGCTGCCGCTGGCCCAGGCGGTACTGCTGGAAACCTGCGGCGGCTTCGTCGCGCCGGCTGGCCGCGGCTTGTCTGCTTGCCGGAAAACCGGCATCGTCAATAGATCGTTGAATGGACGGGAGCAAGCCGCCGGCTCTTCACGGCGGGGCAGCGGGGGAGAGTGCATGAGCGAACAGACGCTGGG